>ERZ1673722.2344-NODE-2344-length-15873-cov-9.387470_pt1 | contig 15873 bp, 15 predicted proteins | sample MGYA00580222_ERZ1673722 | MGnify/ENA primary metagenome ERZ1673722 (study PRJEB41218, sample SAMN15661750) | gut metagenome | host: Homo sapiens | place: Canada: London | collected 2015-08-20/2019-03-30 | study: EMG produced TPA metagenomics assembly of...
AATGCATTCACATTGAAAGGGAATAAAAAATATTCCAAAGAATTGAAACAACAACAAGCAAAGTTATCTCTACTCCCGTTATCAAAGAATTGCCGCGCGCAGAGGTGGGAAAAGGGCTTTAATTGCAGTAGCCCATACCATGTTAATCGCGATCTATCATATACTAAAAGAGAAAGTTCCTTATCATGACCTTGGAGCGGACTACTACTCCGTTATCAATCAAGAAAAGATAATCAATAGGAATATTCGTACATTAGAAAAGTTAGGGGTAAATGTAATGATTCAGCCGAAATGAATCTCTTTAACTGTATAATTAAGAGAAGGAAATAAGCCCGCCAAAAGGCGAGCTTATTTAGAATGCTTGTTTATAGGTTATCGCTGAACTACGTTTTCAGGACAGCCCCTCGATTTCATTCTAAGCAGCATTTTTTAAATCAAGGCTTAATTGTCCTGCCTGCTCCCATGTTTTTGTTGGTATTCCGCACGCATTCAACGCTTCTTCATACCGAACTCCATTATTAGTCAAATTCATACAGATCTTATAATGTTTAGGATGCGTTACAAGCATTCTTTGAAAACGGTTTGGTTCAGCCTCTAAGTGTGCGCCAAATCCGCAGAACATACATCCGGTTCTTTGTTCACCAGTCGTATAGTACTGTCCAAATTCATCCTGTAGGATATCCCCATATACCGAACTGATTTCAATATCTTTTTCAACAATGTATCGTAGTACATCAGCCCTCGTCCAAGAACCCAAAGGCTGACTTTTTATAAGAGCTCCACTATATACATTGCATCCTGTTTTCGAATACTGATGTTCTCTTCGAAAACTTTCATCCTGTGTAATTCCAATGTACGGCTTTCTTCCAGTCTCTTTTACATATCTGGTAAAAGGTTCCTTCTTAAGGATATCACAACACTTTGGACTTATATCGCACTGCATGCAAACAAGGAAACGCCATTTTTTAGGCAACATACCAAATTTCCCACGTTCATCCCCATATAAAAGGTAATTACGATAGCGATCACTTAGGTTACCATGACGAAGTTTACTGACTTTGCTTGCCGTTTCCTTTGAAGCAATCGGGAAACCATATTTATCCACAACTTCCGAAAAATAAGCTCGTTTTCCAGACTTCCACCTGGGATAAATCTCCACAAAGTTACCGCTTGCCCTACGTGCGTGCCGTACAATTTCTGGAAATTCCAGTCCTGTGTTAGAAAATACAGCCGGTATCTCATCTCCTAATACCATTCGTATCATATACAGCAGTGCCGTACTATCCAGGCCCCCAGAGTAACTAAGGTACACATCTCCATACCAGTTTTCATACCATTCTCGAATCCGTGTTTCCGCAAGCTTCACTTTCATTTCATAGGGCAGGTATTTCCGCTGACTAAATTGCCACTCATTTAATTTCAATTCATACTGAAGAATGTACATTTATTCAGCTCCATTAACCTACGGATATTAAAAAAAATATCCGTAGGTTCGTCCTTATGCAGCCAGTGCTACAACACCAGTGCCCTCCTCATAGAAATTAATACAGTAGCAAACTGTATCTGTCTCAAACTTTACATACTCATCATTCTGCTCCAATACTCGCCTAATTTTTCCTGTTGAACGCCATAATCCATTCTGACAATAGTGAGCTTTCTGTCCTTCCTTCAATGGCTGCATCACGGATCCATATAATACTACCGTGGGCTTAAATTTCATTCGTTCTCCTCCTTTCTGAAAATTCTTCAACGAAGCCACCTCCTTTTTGCGCACAAAAAAAGCACAGAACAGACATTCATTTTTCAAATAAATCAATGTCTTTCTATGCTTTTATTTGTACATATGATTGGTTAAATTTTTTCTCCAGGCCATAAGCCTGAACAAAATATCTGTTTCTGAATCCAGAAACAAAAATGATTACATGTTCATAATATCTATATATAGCTATTTTGTCAACTGTATAATACAATATATTGCATTATTATATTTATTGGTTTAATATGGGAACTTCACAACACATATAATCAAACGGTATACAAACTCCTCATATAAATCTTGATCAAATTGACTATTTACGTTTGCGTATTTATATAATAGCGGATTATATAATTCTATTATCTGAACCATCGCGGTATCATCCATCGTTTTTGCTCTATTAAGAAGTTCCCTAAATCCCATATCTATTTTTCTCCTATGATTTTTCTTAGTTTTGTAAGTGTATTGAAATATATGTTTTTAGCTTGTAACTCACTTCTTCCTACCAGTTTCCCAATTTCACGAAAAGTTTTCTTTCCAATACATCGCAATACTAATATTTCAATCTGAAGGGTATTTAAAGCAGAAATAGCAGAATAAAGCGTGGGATCATCAATACTATTTAATACGTCTCTCGCATGAAATTCTTCACCATCTTTGATTTTATAATCAATACAGACATTCTCTAACATGCGTTCTGCTGCCTTATCCTCAATAGAATCAACTTCATCCAAAGATGTCTCTGTTTTGATTATTTTATTCAGCTCTATCAGGTATTCTTTTTTCGCGTTCAATATTGAAACTTTTAAATACGCTCCAAACTTTCTCTTTAGTTCTTTATCCATTTTATTTGGCATTATTGCCCCCCTAATTTGTAATCCTGTAAAACTTCTCCAGTTGGCGGAGCTCTTTGCAATTTGTCATAATAACAACCACTTTTACAATTAACAAAACAGACTACTGAAATAACTTTCCAGTAGTCCGCACAAACCAGGTAATGTTGAGTATCCTTCTGCTTTTTATGAATTTTCTGTTCCTCCTGCCTGATCGATCCATGCCACAATGGAGTTAACCGCAAACATTTACATGGAACCAGGAATTATATTTTCTTTTACATTCTATATATAATACGATTCAAATAATTTTTGGCATCATTTCTTCATAGCATTTTCACAATTTTTGTATAATTAATTTATGCAATTTAACACATTCTTGATTTCTTCCACAACCTAACCAAACACCAAAGATACTATTTTCTTAGAAAATCATCCAGTTCTGAATCATAGGCCTTGACTTCTTCCATTGAAAGAGTATCTACTTTTTCAAATGCCCTATCAATCTGCTCGGAGCTCATATCGTCTTCTTTTTCCTTTTCAATAACATCTGTTAGCTGTTCTTCAGACAACCCTTCTTGAAAAAGGTGTCCACATTCCGGACAGATTCTATACGACTTCCGAATTTCACACTGACACTCCGGACATATTTTCTTATGTGTTTTTTCCATTCCCAGATAAACTGTATATACTGTCAGCAAACTTGTTCCTGCCAGGCAGATTCCTGCTCCCAAATGATATCCCATAATGTTTCCGACAGTCCCTACTGCCTCCAGAAAACAAATGCTCCCCAATATTTTAAGTTCCATCACTTTTTGCACCTCCCTGTCTAATCCTCAGAATTATCAAACAGCTTATAATTCTTCAGCATTAAAGAAACCTCCGCATCATTCGCTTCATACTCTCCATCTATACTTACAAAATGATCCTCCTCATTCTTATCTTCTGGTGCCAAAGGAGCTTTTTGTTCCTTTGGCTGATCAGAAAAAACCGGCTTTGGGGCTATCTGTTCAATTGATTTATTTTCGATTGTCCAATAGGCCAGTACTGCTTTAACAATATATCTGGCTTTTTTCCTGCTACCACAGTAATCATTCAAAAACTGGCAGACTTTCCGATGATCTTCATCGGTTTCATCAAAACGGAGATTGAAACGGTACTCATTTTTTTTACTCATTTCCGTTCCTCCTTATTCTCAACCAGATACTGTAAGCGATACCCTTTTGCATTTGCTTTTGTATCATTGATAATATTGTATTCTACACCGAACCGTTTCCATACAATTTGGATGAAATCTGCCAATAAAATAGAACCTCCTCCAAGAAATACTGTCTGTGTCGTATTGAAATCAATTCCAAGCTCACGAAACTTTCCAAGTAATTCTGTCACATATCCGATAGCAACCTCACGTACACGTTCTTTTAACTCTGGTTTATAGCAACCACCTCTTTCCAATATAATATTGTCAATATCCTCTTCATCCAAGAGAATACTGTATTTTTGTCTTATCGCAGCTTTAATACTGTTATATAACCGAATGACACCATTTTCTAATGAATCGACATACTCCATTTCCAGCTGTCCAAATCTTAAAACCATATAATCTACGGTAAAGCCACCAATATCGATTAATAAAATTTTTGGTATTACCGATAACTGTTTCTTCACAGCAAGAAGACAATATGCGGCATATGCCTGTATATAAACTTTTACTTCTTTGAAAACAATTCGGTATGAAATGCCTTTATAGCAAAATTCAACTACTGCCCCATTCCGATAAAAATACTCCCTGAATTTTTTTCGCTGTTTCCCATAATGCGCAGGCGGCAGTCCTACCAGAAGCTCAATCTCCTGCAGATTTTGCGGAAGCAAACCTTCATTTTTTTCGCGGTAAGATAATTCTTTTGCAATGGCAAATAATGTCAGAATATAATACCGATCATCTGCGGTCTTATCTTCCATATACGAGATTCTTCTATTCGTTGTCATATAATATTTTCCTTCGTACTCAATCACCTCTTCCAACTCACCTGGCAATGTATCCAAAATTTCTATTCCAGAATTGAACTCACAGTTCTCTGTTTTCATGTGTTTGTTACCGGTATCTACTGAAATAACCATATGTATTTCTCCTTTCAAAATCCAAATATAGTATTGCTATACGCCTTTTTTGCGTCCTTGCAATTTCACTATAGAGATTTTGGAAAATCTGTGTCAATAGGATTTTGGAAATAATTATTTTTCTTCGTAATCTTCGCAAACCAGCTTCAGTATACGTTCACTTTCTCCCTGATAGCCCCATAATATGCTTCCTACAGCCCCAAAAGCCTGTTCACGCCACCGAAAATATGTGGTTCTATGAATCCTGGCATATTGCGGAAAATGTGGTTCCAGCTTATCCAGAATTTCATCAATGTTCTCTGGTTTCGTCGATGATAAATAACTATAATAGAGTACCCAATAATATCGCTCGCCCTGCGGATGATACCTTCGCATAAGATCTACGGCTTCATCAATTAAACGCAAATACTGATTGGATCGGTTGATTGCCTCAACACGTTCCTTCTCTGATGCCAAATCTCTTTCCACATCCATTCCAGCTTGATAAATACTATCTAAAAATTCATCTACATCTGTACCATACTCCATATGGAAACGCCGTTTAACCTGATTGATTTTTATTTGCATCTGCCAGTTTACCGCCCGGTAAATTTTAAATAGTTTTATTACGTCATGATAGGCAGTATTTTCTTCCCCCTTATACTCCTTCGAAATCACTCCTGATCTTCCCCTTGCCACAGCTCTGTCTCATCCTTTCTTTTTTCACTTAGTTTTCTAAATGTCTCCTCCATCTCGTCGTCCATTTTTCCGGCTCTAACAAGGCAGCAATACATGAGTACAATAGCCACTGCCAGCAGGACCAAGAAAAAGAGCCAAAAATACCACATCTTTGATTCCTCCGTTTCTAAATTATGGAGTGGTACTATACTCTCCTATAATAAATAATGGAAAAAAATATTGAAATGTGTAAAAAAATGGAAAAAAATTGCGATTTTTTTAAGATTTTATTGATTTGAAATAAGAACCACATTGAAATGTAATCGCATTAATAATGCACCTTCTCTTTTTCCAAAAACAAGGGCCAATTATATTTCGACTAAAAATTTTCCCACACACTAAAATAAGCCCATGAGTTATCAAGAACCCCTGGACTTATCCGTGCATTTTTATTCATCAAAATTTATAAAAAATATTCATTCACGCACCTTTTACATTTTTATTTTAATACCCCATTTTCACACCTCTAGTACTCCATTTTTACTCCATTTTCGTAATACATAGCGTGAAATTATAATAATTTACGTGAAATACACAACTCCCTCAACCCCTGAAAATACTGGAAAAATCAGGTGTTCCGTAGAGGTCGTATGGGGTGCTCTGGTAGACGTAATAATTTAGCCAATTGGTATACAGGTTGTTGGCATGGGCTCTCCACAGCAGAAGCGGACCGTTTTCGGGGTTGTTGTCACGGTAGTAGTTTTCAGGCATTTCGATGGGGAGACCTTTGCCAAGATCGCGTTTGTACTCGCCGTCCAGGGTGACACGGTCGTATTCCGGGTGACCCATTACAAAAATCTTGCGGCCGTCTTCTGCCATGGCAAGAAAAAGGCCTGCTTCGTCGGATTCTGCAAGGACAGTAAGGTCTTTGCAGGCGTGTACAGCTTCAATAGGAACTTCTGTATGGCGGGAATGAGGTGCCAGAAATACATCATCGAACCCTCTGACCAGCGGAATTTTGCGGTTCATTACCTTGTGCCAGAAAAGGCCAAACATTTTCTTATCCAGCTTACGTTTCTTCAGTCCATAAAAATGGTAAAGCGCAGCCTGAGCAGCCCAGCACAGGAAAATAGTGGATGTCACATGGGTCTCGGACCAGTCCATGATCTTGGTAACTTCCTCCCAGTAATCAACCTCTTCAAACTCCATCTGCTCTACCGGTGCTCCTGTAATAATCATTCCATCAAACTTCTTATCTTTCAGTTCAGAAAAAGTCTGATAAAATTTGTTCAGATGACTCCTGGAAGTGTTTTTCGCCTGATGGGACTCCACTGCCATAAAGCTTACGTCAACCTGCAGAGGAGTATTGGAAAGGGAGCGAAGAAGCTGAAGCTCGGTTTCCTCTTTCAGTGGCATTAAATTTAAGATCAGAATATAAATCGGACGGATATCCTGATGCATAGCACGGTTCTCGTCCATAACAAACAGGTTTTCTTTTTCCAGAATCTCCTTTACCGGGAGATCACTTTGTATTTTAATTGGCATTGCAATTTCCTCCTACTATTATACATACTTTTTGTCATTCCTTTCGCTTCGCTCAAGGCACAAACAAGTTATAAAAATGTTGTGTCCTTCCACTCTTCTGTAAAAATATATTCAATACAGTTCACTGGTAACGTTCCGCGAGGTGTTTTTTGTGAACAAAGTTCACAAAAAACCCAAATTTTCTTTTAAACACCCGCCAGCTCCAGGAAATCCTCCTCCGACAAAATCGAGATTCCCAGTTCCTGCGCCTTCTTATTCTTGGAAGAAGCAGATGTTTTATCGTTATTAATCAAATAGTCTGTTTTCTTTGTTACAGAGCCGGTCACCTTACCGCCGCGGGCTTCGATAAATTCCTTTGCCTCAGAACGGTTGGAAAAATGCTCCACACTGCCTGTAATAACAAAGGTTTTCCCTGCAAAAACCTGTTCCGCAGAAGTCTCCTCATGAACCAGATGAAGATGACTGAGCAGATGATCCAGCTTCTGATTATTCTCTTCGCTCTTAAAATAATCAGCCAGACTTCCGGCGATTACCGGACCGATTCCTTCAATCGAGCTGATCTCTTCTTCCTCCGCATGGCGGATTTTCTCTATATCATCGTCAAAATATTTACAGATCACCTTGGCATTTGCAAGACCGATACCTGTAATCCCAAGACTGTAGATCACCTTGGCAAGAGTAGTTTTTTTCGCTTTCTCCAGACTCACCATCAGATTATCAAAGGACTTCTGACCAAATCCTTCCATTTCTACGATCTGATCTTTATATTTTCCAATTTCAAAAATATCACCAAAATTATGAATAAATCCCATTGCAATAAACTTCTCCAGAGTTGCCTCTGAAAGTCCATCAATATTCATGGCATCACGGCTGGTAAAAAGGCTGAAGGACTTAATCTTCTTGGCAACACAGTCCGGATTCATGCAGTATAATGTCTCCACATCGTTTTCCTTGCGGATACGCGCCTCCCGGCCGCAAACCGGACATTTATCCGGAATTACCAGATTGCCGCTTCTTGTAAGATTCTCCGCAATCTGTGGAATGATCATATTGGCTTTATACACCTTAATGGTATCTCCAATTCCAAGCTGCAGTTCCTTCACAATACTGATATTGTGCACGCTGGCACGGCTTACTGTAGTACCTTCCAGCTCCACTGGTTCAAAAATTGCAACCGGATTAATCAGTCCGGTTCTTGACGGACTCCATTCCATATCCACCAGCCTGGTTTCCCGCATTTCATCCGCCCATTTAAAAGCAAAGGAATTTCGCGGAAATTTCGCAGTACTCCCCAGAGACTCCCCATAGGCGATGTCATCGTAGGTCACCACCAGTCCGTCTGACGGAAAATCGTTGTTTACAATTGTCTTTGAAAAATAATCCATGGCTTCATCCAGACTTTCAGAGGTAACCAACTTATACTCCACCACCTCAAAGCCCTGTTTCTTCAGCCAGATAAACTGCTGCTCCCTGGAATTAGAAAAATCCACATCCCGGGCACTTACCAGTGCAAAGGCATAAAAACGCACATTTCGTTTCGCCGTAATCTCGTTATTCAGCTGACGCACAGAACCACTGCAAAGATTCCGCGGGTTCTTATATTTAGCATCTGCATCGCCTATAGTCTCGTTGATCCGCTCGAACTCAGAATAAGTGATAATCGCCTCACCCCGAAGCACCAGCTGACCTTTATAAGGGATGCGAAGAGGGATATTCTTAAACACCCTGGCATTGTTAGTAATAACCTCACCTACAATTCCATTCCCCCTTGTTACTGCTTTCACAAGCTCACCGTTCTCATAAGTAAGAACAATGGTCAGACCGTCCAGCTTCCAGGATAAAAGGCATTTGTGATTTCCTATAAATCCACGGAGCACTTCCCTGTCTTTTGTCTTATCAAGGGATAGCATGGGGCTTGGATGTTCTTCCTTCGGAAGTTCATTAACTGCCTCGTATCCTACGCGGACAGTAGGACTATTTGTGAGTACAGTGCCGGTTTCTTTTTCCAGCTGCTCCAGCTGGTCGTACAGGCTGTCGTACTCCTGATTGCTCATGATTTCCCTGTCTTCCTGGTAATATGCCTTCGCGGCCTGATCCAGCTTTTCTACCAGTTCTTTCATTCGCTGTAGAGAATTTTCCATGATGTCCTCCTGTTTTACTGTTGTAATTACTGCAAGCAGATTTCCTCTGTGAGATAGACTGCCGTTTTTCTGAAATAGTGCGGGAAGCAGCTGGCTTATTTTGCCTTTTTTCTTCTGGAATTGAAGAAAAGGGAATGCTGTCTCTTCCCTGTTTTTGGGAAAATACAGGCACACTGTCCTGCCTTCTGGCTGCGGGAAGCTGGGAGGAATCTGCAATTCCACGTTCCAGCTTCTTCCACTCCTCCTGGGTGGCTTCTCTGTACCCGCCCTCTTTCAGGCCATCTATTGTCAGTTCCATGATTCGTACGCGCTTCAGACTAAGCACCTGATATCCCAGATATTCACACATTCGGCGGATCTGCCGGTTCAATCCCTGGGTGAGAATAATCCGAAAAGAATTTCTCCCTGTTTTTTCCACAAAACACGGACGGGTAATGGTATCCAGAATAGGAATTCCAGATGACATTTTTTTCACAAAATCACCATCAACTGGTTTATTCACAGTCACCAGATATTCTTTCTCATGGTAGTTTCCCGCACGCATGATCTTATTTACCAGGTCTCCCTGGTTTGTTAAAAGCAAAAGCCCTTCGGATTCCTTATCAAGACGTCCTATGGGATAAATTCGAACCGGATAATTCAGATACTCCGTAACTGTAGTCTCCTGGCGCTGTTTTTTTGTGCTGCACACCACACCTCGGGGCTTGTGAAATAAAAGTAGAACTTTTTCTTCTACTTTTTTCACAGGCTTACCATCCACAAATACAACTGTATCTGCTGTAATCCTTTCTCCCGGTTCTGCCTTATGACCTTCCACAGTCACCCGTCCGTTCTGGATCAGGCTGTCAGCCTCACGTCTTGAACAGAATCCCGCTTCGCTTAAGTATTTGTTGATTCTGATTTTTTCGTCCATTTTTTCATTATATAGTTTTTCCCGGGCATATGCAAGGCAAACCTTGCCCCAAGCTCCAAAAGCTCCAGAACACATAAAAAAGCTTTCTCGCAAAGTGTAATGCACATCTTGCAAAAAACCTTCTCCACACACGCTCCAAAGCGAATATTAAACAGCCAATAAAGAAGATAGAAGCATGCAAAAAAGCCAGGACAATTTCCCCGTCAACACTCTGCAGACACTGTAAATTCTTTCACACTGCCGCAGGCATTACACAGGAAAATCCATCCCGGCTTCCACATTTTTTCTTATTTTTCCAATAAGAAAACCTTCTTTATTCCGTTTTCAGATCTGAGAACTTCATTTTCACAACACACATAGCTCCCATCATCAGTGCTACACCGATGATCAGGCACAGTGGGCTCTGGATAAAGCCGGCGAAAATGTAAGTTACAAAGGATACCACTGCTGCCACAATGGCATAAGGCAGCTGAGTTGACACATGATTTACATGATCACACTGAGCTCCCGCGGAGGCCATAATCGTCGTATCCGAAATCGGAGAACAATGGTCACCGCAAACAGCACCAGCCATACAGGCAGAGATGGAAATAATCATCAAGTCTCCCGGTGTGTTTTCAAATACATGAACAACAATCGGGATCAGAATACCGAAGGTTCCCCATGAAGTACCAGTAGCAAATGCCAGGAAGCAGGCTACCAGGAATATAATAGCCGGAAGCATATTTACCAGTCCTTCTGCTGAAGACTTCACCATTTCCGCAACAAACTCAGCAGCGCCCAGACTGTCCGTCATACTCTTTAAGGTCCATGCAAAAGTGAGGATCAGGATTGCCGGTACCATGGACTTAAAGCCCTCCGGAATGCATGCCATACAATCGCGGAAGGACAGCACTCTGCGCACCATATAAAGAAGAATGGTGATCACCAGACCGAAGAAGCTTCCAAGCACCAGTCCGACAGAAGCATCACTCTGTGAAAAAGCAGTTACAAAATCTGTACCGCTGAAAAACCCTCCAGTATAGATCATACCAATTACACAGCAGATAACCAGAGAGATGATAGGGATCAGAAGATCCATAACCTTTCCTCTTGGGTTCACCGGTCCATCACCTTCGCCTGAAGCATAAGGACGAGCTGCTGTGGTAAACAGATCCCCTTTTAACGCATTGGACTCATGCACACCCATAGCACCAAACTCTTCTTTCATCAAAACCATGGATACCATCATTACAATCGTAAGAAGTGCATAATAGTTATAGGGAATAGCTCTTACAAACACGGACATTCCATCCTCTCCCGGAACAAAACCGCTGACAGCAGCTGCCCAGGATGAGATTGGTGCAATGATACATACCGGCGCAGCTGTGGCATCGATCAGGTATGCCAGCTTCGCGCGTGATACATTGTGCTGATCTGTGATCGGTCTCATAACACTGCCTACCGTCAGACAGTTGAAATAATCATCAATAAAAATCAACACTCCAAGCAAAATGGTTGCCAGCTCTGCCCCAACTCTTGTCTTGATGTGTTTGCCTGCCCAGCGTCCAAAAGCGGCTGAGCCTCCAGCCCGGTTCATCAGGCAGACCATAGTTCCAAGAATTACCAGGAACACCAGAATACCTACGTTACTGCCGGATGATAACACACTGATCATTCCGCCTGAAAAAATATGGTTAACCGTTCCCTCAAAATTACCGCCAGAGTACAGAAGTGCTCCAACTAAAATTCCAAGAAACAAGGAACTGTAAACCTCTTTTGTGATCAATGCCAGAACGATTGCCACAACTGGCGGTATCAATGACCAGAAAGTAGCGTACACAGCAGGTGTGCCAGCCTCCTCTTCTGCCGCTGCCAGAACAGTCACCGGACATGCCAGGACAAACATCATAACAGCTGCAAAAAGAACAGATAATTTTTTACAATTGTACTTCATTATCGATTTCCTCCCTCTTTTTTCCTGAATATCAGATGACCAGTCACAAACCGGTCAGAGCGTTTTCTTAAAAGCCTCCTCTTTTTTAACGCAAAAAGCCATGAATGCACTCCCATTATGGGGACACATTCATGGCATTTATTCTTCACAGGATCTATACCTTAGATAGCGCTCCACAACAGTGACAGTCTGCCGCATATTCTGCGTCAGCCCAGAACTTCTCTCCTGGCTGAGAAAAAATCCTTCGGCAGTCTCCCCTTTCATTCCAGCCAGTCCGCCATACGACCCAGAGCGTGTATCTGCGTATGCCAATAATCTGCACACAACCAGTCTCTGCAGCTGAAATTACTGATGAAGCCTGCGCCTCTATCATAACTTCCCATATTCAGTTTATTCACAAACTCAATGTATCAGCTTTTCCCTGTAAATGCAACCCTTTTATTCATAATATTTGAAAATACCGTACTCATTTACCTGACCGATCAGATAGAACCCTTTTGTTTCCATATACAGCTGCTTCTTTTTGCTTGGAACCGGAAAAACCAGGTAATTGCATTTCAGTCTTTTTGCATTTTTTACTACCTTTTTGATCACCGGTACTTCTGCCACAAGCTGTTTATGGAGCCATCTTGCAGCTTTTTTTCCAGAGGCTCCTTTACCGCCTCTTCCGTAAGGCATTTTGATAGACGGATCATAAACTCTCACATAGGAAGCTATTTTGTCATCCGTTGCCAGGTAAATCTCTTCATTTTCTTCCTTCTGCTCATTGATCAGATTGCAGATGCTTACTACCTCATCAGGAATCTTCTGTACATTCTGAACCTTTTTGTAAAAACCATCTTTATTCAGGCCAGTTCCGCAAAAAGCCAGCACTGCCGCAATAAAAATCAGAAGTATGTACTGCCGTGGTCTGGAAGCTCCCACCTTTTTTATCAGGCAGGTTCCTGCATAAGCTATAAGCGGCACTGCCGGAAGAATCCATAATACTCTCCAGTAAACCGACCGTCCTATACATTTCTGTATAATATAAGCAGTCACCGGACAGAAAAACACAGCAAGAAAAACTACAATATAGCCGGATAAAATTCTGGATCGTTCTTTTTTTCTTCCGAATACCAGGAAATACAAACATGCAGCCAGCAGTAAATAGACATAAAATCCGTTCCCCCAGTATTTCTGCCAGGCATCCAGTGAAGCCAAAAGTGCTCGTTTCATCTCTCCACCTCCTAAAATACCAGAATGTATACCACGCCAAGTATCAGGGATGGCAGACAGCAGACTACACTCTTTAAGAATCTTCTTCCGTCTCTGAATTTCACCAGACTAAGCAGAGCAAATACTCCCATCAGAAGAGGGGCAAGCATGATTCCCATTGAGGAAAACAGACAGCAGGCTCCATTTGCCAGAAAAACCAGGCTCCATGGATATTCCGGTTTTTCCTGCATAAAAATCTCCATACAGAGCAGAAATAAAAATGGTAAAAACACCCCTGCCAGCACAGCTTTTCCCTGCCAGATCCTGCCCATTGTAAAAATTTCCGAATTGTATACCGAATATCCGCAAAACCACAGGATCACGGCACAAAGGATCATAAAAATCCCCTGTTCTCCAGCCTTTCCCTTGAAGAATATGCGGCTGTACTGAAAAAGCACCACATATGCCAGAAAAACAAATACCGCCGGAAAAACAGTATGTGCCACAATGGCTGGATGAAGTCCTCCGCATAACCGGCTGGTCACAGCAAGAAATGCAGGAAACGGAGAAAGAATGTAACGGCTTGGCAATACATTGTAAGCGGCCCCGGTGTAGGGATTATATGCATAAAGAGAATCGGTTTCCACCGCGGTAGTTGCTGTTCCTACATAAAAAGCATCATCTTCATCCATATGGGCATAAAGCACCACAACGATAAGCTGGATCAGAATCAGAATTCCTGCCACCACAAGCTCCGGGGAAATTCCATTCTTCTGCCTCTTCTTATAAAGACTCCGGGCACCCAGAAATGCCAGTACACCAGCCACCACGCCATATGTAATGGTCAGCACATGAAGCGGCTGTTTGGTAAAAATCATGGTAAGAGAAAGCAGCTCTGTAATGGCAAACAGCAGTGTATAACCGGCCAGAAGATATTCACCGCAGGTTCTTTTTTCTCTGCGGAAATAGAATCCCCCTGCCAGGCAGGGAACCACCAGCAGCCAGATCACTGCCAGTATCCCCTTAAAAATAAATCCCATATATTATTTCTCCAGTTCTTTTTTCAGAATTCCCATGGCAACCTTCTCCGATGTGATCGGCAGCTCTCTTACCCGGACACCGGAAGCATTGTAAACCGCATCTGCAATTGCAGGACAAGGGGTATCGATTACCAGCTCACCGATGGACTTGGCACCAAAAGGACCGCTCTTTTCATAGCTGCTCTCAAACTCAACCCGGATATTTCCAATATCCTCACGGCTTGGGATCTTGTACTGCATGAAAGAATTCTCACGAATCTTACCTTCTTTGGAATACTGCACATTCTCCATAAGTGCCATACCGATTCCCTGGGCAACACCGCCCTCTGTCTGCACACGGGCAAGATTGGGGTTAATAGGAGTTCCGCAGTCTACAACTGCCACATAATCGATCAGGTCAATATTTCCTGTCTCTTTGTCTACTTCCACCTCTGCTGCCCCAACCATATAAGGCGGCGGAGAAATTTGGGAAGAATAGGAGGCAGTCACCTGCATTTCCAGGGTATTTCCGCAGGTTCCCTTATAAGCAACATCCTGGAGGCTGACCTCCTTTTCCCCTGCATAAACTTTCTTTCCGTCAAAGTCTGCTTTCTCAGGACTTACACCCAGCATTTCGGCACCCAGCCGTATAATCCTCTTTTTCAGCTCATTGCAGGCATTAATAACTGCATTACCTGTCGCGTAAGTGGTGGCAGACGCATAGGAACCGGAGTCATATGGAGAAACATCCGTATCCACACCAAATGCAACAATATTCTCAAATTCTGTCTCAAGACAGTCTGCTGCCATCTGGGAAAGAATGGTATCACAGCCAGTACCCATATCTGCACATCCAAGGGAAAGTGTATAGGATGCGTCCTCATTCAGCTTCAGGGTTGCGCCTCCCACGTCTACATTGGCAATAGAGGAGCCCTGCATCGCCATGGCAAGACCTACGCCGCGGACTTTTCCATTTCCCATATCACGGCACGGATATTTCTCATCCCAGCCGATCATCTCCTTGGCCCGGGCAAGGCAGCGATCCATCGTACAGCTTGCTGTATGAGTCAGGTTTCCATCATAGTCATACATTGGCTCGCCTTCAATTGGCATATTCAACTCACGGATCCTTGCAGGATCCATATTCATCTTATGGGCCAGCTCATTAACAGCGGATTCCACTGCATAAATTCCCTGTGTGGCACCATATCCACGATATGCACCGGATGCCTGCACGTTGGTGTAAACAACCTCATAGTCAAAAGCATAGGCTTCCAGATTCCGGTACAGGGCAATTGCCTTATGACCTGTAAGTCCGATGGTTGTAGGACTGTGATCTCCGTATGCACCAGCATTGGAAAGCGCCTCTACTTTAATTCCTTTTACGATTCCGTTCTCATCTGCACCAACTTTTACGTGTACTTCCATCTCATGACGGGGAGAAGCGCAGATTAAAGATTCATAACGGCTGTAAACGATTTTGGATGGACGTCCTGTCATCCAGGTAACAATTGCCGGATAAATTTCACAGACCTCTGTCTGCTTGGCTCCAAAGCCGCCGCCAATACGAGGCTTGATCACGCGGATCCTGGAGGATGGGATTCCAAGGGCATTTCCAAGGATTCGGCGAAGGTGGAACGGTACCTGTGTGGAGGAAACCACATTCAGCCTGCCGAAATAATCCTTGGTACAATATGTGCGGAAGGTCTCCATCATACACTGCTGATCAGCCTTTGTGTGATAAACTTCATCTACTGT
>ERZ1673722.2356-NODE-2356-length-15811-cov-5.172760_pt1 | contig 15811 bp, 10 predicted proteins | sample MGYA00580222_ERZ1673722 | MGnify/ENA primary metagenome ERZ1673722 (study PRJEB41218, sample SAMN15661750) | gut metagenome | host: Homo sapiens | place: Canada: London | collected 2015-08-20/2019-03-30 | study: EMG produced TPA metagenomics assembly of...
TATAAAATAAGAGGAGGGAAGTTGCACCCTCCTCTTATCAAAAGTCACGAATTTACTTGCCCATCTTTAATTCAATCTGTCTGTCGATCTCAGTCTGATATGCATCCAGATCAATTGCATTAAACTCACTCAAGAAATCTTCCCAGATAGAGTCATATTCTGCCTCATCAGAAGCAAGGATTAATCTTGGATAAAACTTCATGGTCACGTCCGTAATCTTTGTACTTGCAACTGCAGCTGCGCTGCCATCCTCAAGTGACATTGCCCATACTGGATAGTATGCCGGACGAATGATCGGATCGGAGAACATCTCTGCCGGATACTTGATTCCATAGCTCTCTAAGAAGCTCTGATCATAATCAGACTGTGCTGCCAGATACTCATCAGCTGACTCGTCTGGTCCACATGGCATATCATCTTCCGTGTAAAGTCCTGTCCACTTCGGGCAATAGTTCCACAGTGGGAATCCAGTCTGGTCACGCTTTAATGCTGTATCATAATTGATTGCACGGCGCTCATCTGTCAATAATCTTCCTGTTCCATCTTCGTTATAAACCCAGTCAGTGCCTTCCTCACCCCACTGTAAGTAGTCCTGTACCTCTCTTTGAAGCATCCAGTCAAAGAAACGAAGCAGACGATCTGGATTCTCGCAATTGATTGTAATACCAATTCCGTTTGTTCCAGTTGGGATACCATTTGACTGATCCATGTAGCCATCCTTTACACCAGGATTTGTGATTGGAAGAGCAACATAAGTACGATCATATTTTCCGTCGGCCTTTAACAAATTCATTGCACTGCTAAAGTTCCAGTTCTGATCATAAAAACCAAGAACGGTTCCTGTTGTCAGCTTTGCGATATACTGGTCATAATCCTGAGTAAATGTATCTGGATCAACTACGCCGTTATGATATTCTTCATTTAACTTCTTGTAGAAATCATATGCATCATCACTAATCTGGAAGAAGGATGTCTCAAATGTATCCTGATCAACAAAGATTGCTCCATCATTTCCTGCACCGAGAAGATTCTGAACTGGATTTAACAGTGCCCAGTTACGCCAGCCATCTGCTAAAATCTCAAATCCTGTTGTCTTAACGCCATCGATCTCTGGATATTTTGCCATGTAATCCTCAATGATCTTAAAATACTCATCTACCGTGTGAATCTCTGGATAACCAGCTTCTGCAAGAACTGCCTTCTGAATATAGAAGCCAATACCACACTCAAATCCAGGTGCATTCTTTGTCACATCGTTCTTCATGGTTCCGTAAATTTCCATGTTGTACATATGACCATCTTCCTGTGTCAGATAATCTATTACCTGAGAGTACATTGCATTCAGATTCTCATACTTCGGGATCTCATCTTCAAGCGGAATAAATGCGCCTGCATCCATCAACTTAGTAGCTGCATCTCCTGCAAAGATCGCATCTGGATAATCACCGCCTGCAATCATAACACCAAGCTTCTGATCAAGATCACCTACCAGATATTCAAACTTTAATGTAACACCTGTCAATTCCTGAATCTTCTTGATTACCGGATTGTCATCTGACGGTGCCACACCAGGGTCACGTACAAAAATTGTATAGGTAATCGGGTCGTCTGCATCTTCCATTGGTGTTAATCCACCGTAAATATCAAGACTGCTTGCAGCTGTCTCATCTGCTGCTGCCGGAACTGCTGCCAATGTACTAACTGCCATTGCTGATGCCAAAACCATTGTTAACATGCCACGCTTTTTCATAAATGCCTCTCTTTCTGAAACCACTCTTTCGTCTTATGTGGTTTCTCTTAACTTGTTTGATGGCATCATTATACCGTGATTTTTCACAATCCTCAATCCAGAAAGGTTTGCTTTTATTCCACTTTTTAAACCATTTTTATTTGTATATCTTGCTCTATTTGCAAATATTGCCTTTTATTTTCCTTTTTTCTTACGATACTCAGCCGGACTCATGCCCGTCTCTTCTGTAAAACGCGAAATAAAATATTTGCTGTCTTTAAAGCCAAGCTCCTCTGCTATCTCATAGACAAGCTGGTCTGATGAACTAAGAAGCTGCTTGGCTTCCTCCATTTTAAGACGGTTCACATACTGCTTGAAGGTTTCTCCAGATGCTTGCTGTATTACGCGTCCTACATATACCGGGCTGATAAAAAAGCGTGCTGCCACCTCTTTTGCCGAAAGCGGCTCTTTAAAATGCTTCTTTATATAAGACAAAATCTGTGACGCAGTTCCCTGCTCGTCTACATTTCCTGTCGTCAGGCAATCTGCCGCCATCAAAAACTGATCCTTCGCTGCTTTCTCCCACTCCTCATGACGCATATACCATGTACTTTCTCTCCAATCAAATGTTGTCAGAGAAACCTGTGTATTTTGTGCCTTTTGCAGTAAATCCTGCAACAGATAAAAGAAGCGATAATTCAGCTCCTGAATCATAACAATATTTAATTTTTTCTGCACAGCCTGCGAAAGAAGCGCCTCCATGCTGTGCACGGCAGCCTCCTTATCATTTTGCGAAAATGCAGCGCGAATTGCCTCAAATCCTTCTTTTTCCTGCTCAAGAAACTGTGCCTGTTCAGATATTTTAAGATCGCTCACTACTTTTTCTTCGCTCCAAAATACACGCGTCATCAGCTCATACAGATGCCTGTCGTACTCGCTGCGAAATTTGTTCGCAGAATGGTCAAAAATATGCTCATCCAACAAAATAGCACAGCTGATACCCTGTGATTTCATCCGATGGCGCAGATGACGTCCCAACAAACTCACACTTGACTGATATGCATTCAGGCAATTCTCTGCCACAAGATAGGTCAATACACACCCTCTGCTTCGCACAAATACGCATTGTTCGGATTCAAGCTCCGTTTCGATGCAGCTTCTTACAGCCTCATATGGATCCTTTTGCTCCCTCCAAGATTCATCCTTTAAAATCACACAATGCATCAGGAAAGTGCCTTTCATCAAATCTCGCATCCCTGGCTTTTCGCTGTAAAGCATATTTTTTACTACATCTGCCTGCATTAAAAGCTTCTCATTTGCTCTATATGCATGACGCTTGTCAAGTTCTTCCCTTAATTCTTCCAACTCTTTTATCAATTCATCCTCATCTAGCGGCTTAGTCAGATAGGCCTTCACGCCGTAGCGGATTGCGGTGCGCGCATACTCAAAATCGCTGTAGCCAGACAGCATAATGACAAATGGATGATACTCCTTCATCTGCTCTGACAACTCTTTTAAAAGTCCAAGACCATCTAAAATTGGCATACGAATATCGAGAAGCAGTACATCTGGATGCTCCTGTTGTATTTTTTCGAGTGCATCCTGCCCATTTCTCGCTGTCTGGCAAACACGAAAACCATATGCTTCAAAATTAATTACAGCCGGCAGACTGTCACGAATTGCTTTCTCATCATCTACAATCATAACGGTATACATATCCTGCATATTGTCCCCCTTCCTACGACACTTTCAATATCAAATGTCATACGATCTCCATAATATAATGACAATCTTCGATATACATTTTTCAGACCAACACTTTTTCCCTTTTCATCCTTTTCCTGAAAAGAAACCTTTAACGCCTCAAGCTTCTCTGCTGTCATACCGCCTCCATTGTCTTCAACTTGAAGATAAAGCATATTTTTTGTAAAGTCGACTGATACACAAATACCCACCCAACGTTTATCCTCGATCGCTTCAAGGCCATGCACACATGCATTTTCAACAAGCGGCTGCAAAATCATCTTCGGAATTTTACACTCATAGGCCTCATCCTGTACATGAATTTCATAGGAAAACTCATCCTCGAAACGATACTCTTGAATATGAAGAAACTCATCTAAAAAGGCAATCTCCTCACGAACTGTAATGATATTGTCATCCCACTCAATCAAATTGCGAAACATTTTTGCCATATATTTGATCATCTGAGCTGTCTCAATCTCCCCCTTCACGCGCGCCTTTAATCGAATACTCTCAAGCGCATTAAACATGAAATGTGGATTTACCTGACTTTGAAGTGCCAAAAAACGTGCCTGATTTGTTTCCCTTTCTAACTGTGCCTGCTGTACCTGCGCTTTATATTCACGCTCAATCAATTCCTCTAGCTGATCACTCATACGATCCATACTTTTTTCAAGCACACCAAACTCATCATGTGCTGTACTTGATTCTGCCTTTTTGATAAAATTGCCCTGCGCAATCTCATCGGCCTGCGTGACAAGACGATTTAACCTTCTGCTAATATTTCCTGCCACAAGATATACGCAGGCAAGTGCAAATAAAATGCTGATTACTGCCAGAAAAAATGACTGAATTCTACTTGTTTGAAACTCCTTTGAAATAGAACTCATATCATAAAGCCCGTATAACGTAAGACCAAAATTTGAAAGCTCGCGTGATAATAAAAGCTTGCCGCGGTCTGATATTTCTTCTGGATTTATCTGCCTCATTTTTCCACTGTTTGCATAACCATTCAGCGCAACAACAACCCGATTATTAGAATCAGTCAATATCATATTTTCAAACAAGTTTGTCTCCTGCAAAATTGCAAGCAGATCATCACATTCCACGTCAATACGAATCAATTTTTGATATGCATCATGCTGCTTATAATAATCAAACACACGAATCACGCTAAGACTCCTGCTGTCAGATGTTCCTGCAATTCTTCTTGTTTCATGAGAAGTCCGAATATATGTATTTGTCTGATCCTTCACTGGATACAAATTGACATAATCAAGAGTTTCACCAAGCGATTCTAATTCCATATCGGATGTCTTTCTCACATAGGCGCCATTCATCAGTGTCGGATTGTCTGTATACAATCTAACCATTCTAATATGATAAGGATACAGATTTGTTTCTGAAAAAAGTACCTGAAACGTTTCCTGATACTGAATCAGATAGTCGAGATCCTTTGTATACTTTTTATCCAGACACTGATACAGCGTCTCGTTTGTCGAATATCGCTTTTCTAATGCAGCGGTCTCTGAAAGCACTGACGCTATTTTTAATGTTTTATCGTCTAGTGCCTCATTGACCGTTGCTAACATACGTTCTTTTATTCCACGTTCTGTCTCTAAATAATAAACTGTCTGCTGAAAAATCATCGGAACCACAATACCAATGCAGAATAGAAATATTATTTTCTTAATAAATGACACGTCATAGAAGAAATGATGAGCCAGCTGTCTTACCTTTTTCATCCATTGCCACCCCTTTTTCTCAATTCATTTCTTCTATTATACTACTTTCTCTCGATTACGCCAAGACCCACTCCCAGCGTTTTTCTAGCTTTTAGGTAGGCTTTTGCCTGACGCTGAAGCGATGTTACCTCTGAATAGTCTTCAATACACGACCTTCGCTCTCCGAAAATGCGTTCAATCGCCTGCACATCATCGGGCTCTGAATAACAGTGTGTAAATAGAGCACCAAACTGTAAAATATTGCTATCTGCTCTCATAAATTCACGATTCTTCTCATACAAAAGCCAGCTCTCACAGAAATACCAGTGATATGTGTATTCTGAAAAATACTGCTTCAAAAAGTCATCTGCCTGACGGATGGACTGCACACACGCTGATTTATCAAGTGGTTCTCCCTGCGGAATATGAATGTAGATTGTCGGCTCACCCTTTGGAAATGGCAGTCTGCTGTAATCAAATGTTTCGTTGTAACACGGATAAAACTGAAACTGCAAGCGTCCGATCCGAAACAGCTGAAAGCTTACATGGTTGTGAAGCCAGTTGGTATTTTCCACACCGTTGTTGTGATGATTTTCGCACCAGATGCGAATGTCACTCATCGTATGAAGATAAATCTCCTCCGGAATCTGCTTTTTCTGATACCACTTCCAGATATTGCATGCGCGAAGAATCACTACGCAAAGCTTCCAAAGAGAATCCAGATTATTTAATGCAGAAAAATCATCACCAGATCCGCCCGGCTGATACGCATTCTCATCGTGGTTTTCGCACGCTGCGGCAAGCTCCTCCAGCTTTGTCCTGTTTTCCTGAAACAAAGTCTTTACACGCACCTGTAACGATGGTTCTAATTTTAGAAAATCCAATAATTTTTCCATTGAATAACCCATTCTTTTACTTTTCCTTTCCAATCTCCGCGCTGACTTTCTGCACTATCTCCTGCATCTGATCCCACTTCGCTTCCATATCTTCAACTAATTTTAACTGTGTACGACAGCGATCAAGATTGTGTTTTTCTCTTGCAATCTTAAAATATACATCTCCCTGCAGATAATCAGTCAAAAAGCGAATGCCGTTTTCATATGTCATCATTTTTGCACCCATCGGCAAAAGGCTGACCTCAAGCGGCGTTAATGAATTGCCACAGCCCTTTAAAAAGCCTCTTGTGTATGTCTCAAACAGCTCAATACTGCAGGAAACAAGGCTTAAATTAGTTTCATCCTCTTCTGCTGTGCTGGCTCCAGTACGAATAGAATCACCAAAATCATTCATCACAAGACCTGGCATAACAGTGTCAAGATCAATTACACAGATTCCCTTTCCTGTGAGGTCATCAATCATAACATTATTTAATTTAGTATCATTGTGCGTAACGCGAAGAGAAAGCTCACCGCTTTCAAGACGATCCATAAATTCACTAGCTACTGACTTATGCTGTCTAATAAATTCAATCTCACGCTGTACACTTGCTGCACGGCCACAAACATCCTCTGCCACGGCACGCTCAAATGTCTGATAACGTTTTTTTGTATCGTGAAAATCTACAATAGTTTCGTGCAATGTTTCCGCCGGGTAATCAGACAACAGCTGCTGGAAATGACCAAATGCATAAGCGCTCTCATAAAACTGTTTTGGATTCTCTGGAAGATCATAACTGGATGCTCCTGTAATGAACTTATATGCACGCCAATACTCTCCCTGTGAATCTACATAAAATGGTTTTCCATAAACAGAGGAAATAATATTTAATGTTTCTCTTGATGGATCTCCTCCATTTTTTTCAATTTTTTTCTTCAAAAATTCCGTTACATTTACAATGTTTTCCATAAGTTCTTCCGGCTGTTTGAATACATTACAATTCATTCTCTGAATGATCACCTTTACCTGACCCATTCCAAAAATATCATACTCTGCCAGGTAAGTATCATTGATATGACCGTTTCCAAATGGACGAACATCTGTCAATGTACCGCTAAATTCAAAGTGGCGCACTGCTTCAAGTGCAAATTCACTTACTTCATACTTCTTTTCCATAAAAAAATACCTCGTTTCCTTTTTTCTTCACTATAACATGACCAAAAATAGGAAGCAAGATGACTTTGAGCTAAACGGACGATTGTATACATAGTGAAGATATTTGTATACAAAACACACTTGAAAAAAATCTTCTTTCCACGCATAATAAAGTATAAAAATATTGCTATGGAGGCGGCTTATGTATTATCCAGGTATTGATTTCCAAACATCTATTTCCATCAAAACCATATATAGCATTCACTATTATGAGTACCGTACCGATTTTACTTTTTCTGGAGAAACGCATGATTTCTGGGAGTTTGTTTATGCAGATAAGGGCGAGACTATTATTACAAGTGATCAGACTGAATTTCGGCTAAAGGCTGGTGAACTTTATTTTCACAAGCCAAATGAATTTCATGCCGTGCGCTCTGATGGGCAAATTGCACCGAATCTAATAGTCATCTCGTTTGGCTTGACAAAAAAGGGATTAACAAAGAAGGCATCGACAATGAATCCATTTTCTGCAAACGCTGAAACAAGTGACTCTTCTGATGGTTGTTCCTCTGCTGAGCAAAAGCTATATGCGCTCTCAGACCGAATTCTTCGTATTGATCAGGCTGAGCGGCGTCTGTTAGCTTCGATCATTCAGGAGGCAAAGCAAAGTTTTGACTGTCGTCTCGATGATCCCTATTTAGCTGCCATGCCACTCAAGCAAACGATGCCGCTCGGAAGTGGCCAGCTCATTCGCCTATATCTGGAGGAATTTTTACTTCATCTGCTGCGCCGGTTTGAACATACGCAAAGTGCAAGAATTGAACAAAAGCCGGCCTCCTATAAATTAAAAAACACGGAAGAAACACTTGATTTGATTACAAATTATCTAAAACAACACCTTCATGAACAGGTTACACTTGAACAAATTTGTCACGACAATTTAATTGGACGCACGCAGCTGCAAAAACTTATGAAAGAGCAGTTTGACACAGGAGCCATCAATTATTTTCACCAATTAAAAATTGAGACAGCCAAGCAGCAAATAAGAAGCGGCCGTCTCAATTTCACACAGATTTCTGCTGGACTTGGTTATCAGTCCGTTCAATATTTTTCACGTCAGTTTAAGAATCTGACAGGAATGACGCCAACAGAATATTCATCTTCTATTAAGGCGTTAGCGGAAAATAGTTTTCCCGAATGATTAATAAATCCTGAATTCTTATGCATCTGATCTGGAATATGCATTCTTCATCTGATTGGTCAGTTCAGAAAGCACCTTTTCAAGTGTTGCGAGTGCTTCTTCCTTTGCCATCTGTGCAATTGCCTCATTTGCCTCATGCTTAATGACAAGTCGCTCCGCCTTATCTGCAGTCTGTGCTAATTTTGCATCATATTTTGCAATCAGCGCATGACTCTTTGCCATCACATGACCTTGATAACGCTCAACATGGAACAGAGAACTCTTGTAAGATGCATCTGCCATTGCTGCAATTAACCTGCTTGTCCAGTAGAAGTTATCAGTGGACACATTTTTATCTGTATTGGCTACATAATCTGGTGTTTTTTCGACATCTGCATAGAATGGAAGCAATGTATTAAATGCATTGGAGCAAAATGCTACCCATTCAATTGCGCGGCTGTCGTCCTCGTGATCAGCTCTCATCTGAATAACAGAAAGGAAATCAGTTCGATTTACGCCGATTGAACGATAAGCTCCCTTCATAGACTTATCGCCATAAGAAAGATATGGATCATATGGTGTTCCCTGATAATGTGAGGACAGTACATATTTCACATCTTCCACTGTAATCTTCTTTTCTGGAATGAGGCACCACGGAAGATCATCGGAAAGTGGCGTATAATCAGCATCAGCTCCATCCCATGTAAAGGTTTGAGGATTTAATGTACGAAGCATATACCATGCACGAGGTGTATTGTACACATGATCTGAATCATCATGGCTTCCGAAAATATCACGCGGAATAAAGCTTCCATCCTGAGAAAGATTTAAATGATTTTTCTCGACAAATTCTTTTAAATCAACTGAGCACATAAAACCTTTCTGCTCACCATAGGCATCCTCTAAGTCAAACTCATCCATTCCAAACTGGTTCGGCATTACAACGTATACATCATCCGGCACTCTTCTTGCAATCCAGTGATGACCGCCAATAGTCTCCAGCCACCAGATTTCATCCTTATCCTGGAATGCGATTCCATTCATCTCATATGTACCGTATGTCTCAAGAAGACTGCCCAAACGCTTTACGCCCTCTCTCGCACTTGTTATATACGGAAGCACAATATAAACGATATCTTCCTCACCGATACCCCCAGCTTTTTCTTCTTTTCCATCCTTTGCAGGCTCATAAACTACAAGCGGATCTGCACCAAGCACACGCGGATTTGAAGTTATTGTCTCTGTTGCTGTCATTGCAACATTTTTTGCATTCACACCACTAGCTGCCCAGATTCCCTCTCCATCAACTGCATTTGGCATGGATGTACAGCGAAGCGGATTGTCAGGCAGTTCAATTTCTACATGAGAAATCACAGAACGATAAACCTTCTGTCTTTCCTCCGGATGAACTACTACAAATTTTTTCGGCATATAGTGTCCAGCTCCTGAATCATCGTTTCGTGCGATCATTGTTGAACCGTCATATGAAGCATTTTTTCCAACTAATATTGTTGTGCAAGCCATATCTATCTCCTCCTAATAATCAGACTATATTTTGTTTTTCAAGTCGCAATTCAGACTCTGCCACTATCATAGCATGATTTTAGTGACCAGACAACCCTTCCTGGGTTGCTACTCCCCCATTTTTGTGCTATGATACCAAAAGACAAATAAATAGCAAAAGGAGATCGACATCATGAGCACTTCTATTGTAAAATGCCGCACACAGGCACAAATTACACCGCTTGGCATTGACTGCGAAACACCTATGTTTTCCTGGCAAATGGCTGCTTCACAAGCAGGTGCTAAGCAGAGCGCTTATCGCATCATCGTTTCTAAAGATAAGACTATGACTCCCATTATCTGGGACAGTAATATTGTAAAGAGTTATATACAGCACACCGCGTTAACGGCTGACTGCACCAAACTTGAGCCTTCCACACGCTACTATTGGAAGGTCTTCGTGTGGGATGAAGAAAATATGATGCATGAAAGCGAAGTTACATGGTTTGAGACTGGGCTGATGGGAAAGGACGCTTTTGTGTGGAACAATGCACAGTGGATTGGCTCACCGAAGCAAACGACTAATACCGCCTGCCTGTACTCCTATCAGATGAACGTTGATTTTAAAACCGACATCGGTAATAAAGCTGGCATTGTACTCTCTGCCCGAAATAAGGATAACTACGTATTATTTGATGTGGACATGGATAACCGCACTTTGATGATTTATGAATATTGCGATAACGCTTGGGATGGCAGCACTAAAGAAGGCCATATTCCTACTGTGACTATTCTTGGCAGCAAAGTTGGCTACATAATTAGTAAGGATGCAGTTTCTGAGGGCTTAGAGCATGATTGGAATACAATCTCCATTACAGTGGATAACCGAGATCTTTCTGTTTCTATCAATAATGTGACTGTAATTCAAAAAGAAGCTGACCTGATGCCAAATGCCGGATTTTTTGTTCCGCGCCGTGGATGTCTGTTCTCTATAGGCTTTAAGCAGTTAGGCAGTACTGCTTACTATGACAATCTTGTTATTTCTGACCCGAAAACCAACACTGTTTTCCAGAATGAAAGCTTCTCAGATGAATCTGGTATTTTCTCTATTCTTGGTTCCTGTAAGGATGGAATCTTAACCGTAAAAAATCAGTTTGAACTGGCTTGCCCTGTTCCAGCTATAAATCTGCTTGGTACTTTCCATGCAAACCCATCCAAAAAGATTGCCTCTGCCCGTCTATATGCAACAGCACGCGGTTCCTACCGTGTAAAAGTAAATGGCATTGACGCCGATGGCAGCTTTTTCGCACCAGGCTTTACTGATTATCGCCTTCGCATTTTCTATCAGACATATGATGTGACAAACCTGCTGCATGAGGGCGAAAATCAGCTTTTGGCTACCGTTGGCAAGGGTTATTACAATGGTTACTGCGGTTACAGCGGTCCTATGAAATATGGCGAGCAAAACTCTTTTATGGGACGCATGATCGTTACCTACACCGATGGAAGCAAGGATGAACTTGTGACCGATAATTCATGGCTTTTTACTGATAAGGGCGCTGTAGTTGACTCTGACTATCTTGATGGTGAAAATTATGATGCGCGCCTGCTTCCAAAGAATTTGTCTCATATTGATAATAGTGACAAACGTTGGAAAACATGTGGCATTCTTCCATGGCCAAGTAAGCCAGTTCCTACAAATGGAGCCTTTACTAATCCTATAAAATTTGAACTTACAGCACAAGAAGGCCCGTCCGCTGTGATTGAGCGTGTGTTGACTCCTATCTCTATGCAGGAAATTCCGACTGGTCATTTTGTTTACGATCTTGGTCAGAACATGGTCGGAACAGTTCGCCTTCACTTAAAGGGTGAACGTGGGCTTTCAATTAAACTTCGCTACGGAGAAATGAGCTATGCAAACGGCGAAATCTACATCAAAAATATCCGCTCCGCTGCCAATACTGATACCTATACCTTTAGCGGTGATGAAAACGGAGAAACTTTTGTTCCTTCCTTTACATCACATGGTTTTCGCTATGTGGAAATCACAGGAAATGGCTGTGAGCTTTCCAATATCAGCTGTGTAACAAGTTTAGAAGGTCTTGTTCTTTGCAACACACCAGACACAACTGGAAGCTTTGAGTGTTCCGATCCGTTAGTCAATCAGCTTCAGAGTAACATTCAATGGGGACAGCGCGGCAATTCTCTTCTTGTGTACACCGATTGCCCACAGCGAAATGAGCGTATGGGCTGGACTGGTGATGCACAGGTCTTCGCACCGACTGCTGCCTTTAACATGGATGTTCAGTCATTTATGAATAAATGGCTTCTTGATGTGCGCGACGGTCAGCTAATGTATAATCGTCAGGGCGCTGTCCCGGATACGGCACCTCTTGGCGGCGATAACCGTCCTGCTGGATGTGCCGGTTGGGCAGATGCTTCTGTAATTGTTCCTTGGGAAATGTATCTGGCCTACGGCGATACTCGTGTTCTTGAAGAAAATTATGAGTGCATGGCGCGTTGGATTGCTTACCAAAGTCTTGATTCACGCCAAAACTGCGGTCTTCGCACTGTCGATGGTGTACAAAGACATGATCAGTCCGATCTTTCTTCTAAACCTTTTATTCAGGTTCAGCAAAGCCGAGGCGATCATCTGACATTTGATGAATCTACTCCATTTATCCTGACAGCAACTGCTTATGCCGCTTATGTTGCTGACTTGATAGCTCGCATTGCACGAATTTTAGGAAAGACAGATGATGCCGCCTTTTATCAAAAACGTTTCGAAGATATTCGCACTGCCTTCCGTGAGGCTTGGGTCCAGCCAGACGGTTCTTTAGCTTACTGGGGTGAGATGAGCAAAGGCACACCGCAGGCAGATGGTACTATTATCAATCAGACACGCTATTGTGAGAATGCAGGAAGCACCCATCATCCAAGCCAAACAGCCTATGCACTTGCGATTGATTTTAATCTCATGCCTGAAGAAACAATGGCGCAGACAACCCATTATTTTGTCGAGTCGATCCATAGAAGAGACAATCATCTTTCTGTTGGTTTCCTTGGAATCAGTCACCTGCTTCCTGCACTGACAAAATGTGGACAGAATGAGCTTGCTTTTGCGCTCTTAGAGCAAAAAGGTAATCCAGGATGGCTTTACAGCGTTATAAATGGTGCAACTACTATCTGGGAGCGTTGGAACTCTTACATTGCAGAAACAGGCACATTCGGTGACGTTTCAATGAATTCATTCAACCACTATGCATATGGTTCAATTGGACAGTGGCTCTACCGCACCGTTCTCGGTATTCAGACAGGAGAAGAAAAAGACGAGGCTGGCTATCATCGAATTTTCTTGACACCTTCCTGGGGTGGCGCTCTGAGCTTTGCAAAAGGTGAACAAGCGACACCGTTTGGAAAAATTACTTCCTCCTGGGAAAAGAAAGAGAACTCGATTGTGTATCACTGCACGATACCAGCAAACACAACTGCCCATTTATCACTTCCAGCTATTGGTCACAATAGTGTACAAATCCTCGAAGGTGCTGCAATAGCAGATACTGCTGTATCTGGTGTGGCTGACTTCGAGCTTGTAAGCGGAAGCTATACTTTTAAAATTTGTTAACTATTCATAGTAAGCAAAATGCATTCTGAAAATGTGACTCTGAGTAGTTTTGAAATCCACTAAAAAGGCGAGCATCATGTATGCCTGACAGTAATGCTGCTTGACACACATGTATGCTCGCCGTTTTGTTATTGAAAAAAATAATTTTATCGTCAATTACTATTACAAAAATACCTATCATACGTCTCATACAGATCATCTGATGTAAAAGCTGATGTCTGATAGAAATGCAGATTCTTCCATATCTCCTCTGAAATACCAACAGTATGTTCCTTTGCATATGACTTAAAACTTTGTGACCATGTTGCATAGCGAAACTTTCCGAATACCTGACTTTCATTTTCAGAACTAAGTACCTCGTCAAAATCATCCACACAGCGAATCAAATAATAATTCTGCTCTGTCTGAATAATATCGCTGACTTCACCATCACTCATGTAGATAGCTGTTTCCTCCAAAATTGGATTTAGCGTTCCGCGGCTTACCTGATATTCAATCTGCGAAAAGCGACTTACTTCTTTTGCAACACTCTCAAAATCTTCGCCTGATGAAATGCGCTCCTTCGCCTGTTCAATTTTCTCGTATGATGGTGCTGCAATCAATTGAAGTATCATAACACGCTTATCATTATCACTAACTTCTGTGTTTATGCCTGAGCAAAGCTCATCAATTGTCTTCTGTGCAATGCGATACTTTTCATACAAAGATGCTGCTTTTGACTCGTCTGACTGTACATAGCTTTTCTCCTCATCAGACAGACTTCCATAATAATCGGCTGCAGCAGCCTGACAGGCACTGCGCTCCTCATCTGTAAGTGTTACACCAAGCCCTGATGCCATATCGTTTAAAAGCACTAACGTGCACAGTTCTTCTTTTATTCTGCCATCACGCAGATAATCGGAAAAATCAATCTCTCCTGCTTTTTCCTTCCAAAAATCGGTTTCTCCCAGATTTTCATAATAAAGATTATAACGTGTTTGAAAATCCAGAAAGACCAGACTGCACTCTTCTAAGCTCAGTCTGGTTTTTGTTCCGCTAAAAAGAATATGATCATTTAAAGATGTAGAAAGTACAACGTCTCTGCATCCACTAAAGCAAAGCCCTGCCAGACATGCTGTCAAACCTATTATTTGTTTTCTCAATGCTGATACCTCTTTTTCATCATTAATCATCTTAGATCACGTGAACGAATACAGTAAAGCAGCCCATTCGTAAATGAAACCGCTGCCTTCTCATCACATATCTCATTGCTTATACAGCGTGTACTTCCCTTTTTCAAGGTGAAATTTTCAACATTATAAACAAATCCCTTTAATGTAATGCCTTGTGTCTGATCTGTGTAGGATAAAAATGATACATACTTCCAATCAGCCATTTTTTCAAGCAAAATAGGGCCATCTAGCAGCCTGATTCGATTTTGCTGATCAATTATTTCACATTCAATGCCTTTTGTAAGGGGAATATGAAGAAGTTCCAGATTGCCGAGCATATGATCCATACGGCCTCCTGTTGCACCAAGAATCCAAATCTTATCTGGTTTTTGATCTACTGCAAACTGCACAGCAAGCTCTGCATCTGTCTCATCCTTTTCAGGTGGAAAGGAGAGTAACTTTGTATTTTGATCCTCCTCAAAATGACAAAGCACATCTTTTGAAACTGTGTCAAAATCCCCCATTCCACAATTGCATGGAATACCTGCTGCCAAAACTTTTTCAAGTGCTCCATCTGCAGCCACCACAAAATGTGGCTGCATTTTTTCATAGCACTCCTTTAAAAACAAAGCATCTAATGTTCCGCCCAATACAAGCAATAAGTTCTTCATTCTCTGCATACCTGTCCTGCTTTTATTTGTGCCTATACATCATACCTTCTCTGAATGGTTCATTGCCTCCAGAAGATCGTGTACATTTTGTCCAATATTGCCTTTAAACACACTGCTTCCGCTGACAAGAATATCACTTCCTGCATCTGCTGCTTCCAGAGCAGTTTCAAGACAAATTCCACCATCCACTTCAATCAAAACAGAATCAAATCCATTCTCATTTAAATACTTATGCAGTGTCTCCACCTTTTTCGTTACTGAATGGATATATTTCTGTCCTCCAAATCCAGGCTGTACTGTCATGGCAAGCACCATATCTGTCAGATGAAGATATGGATAGACCTCCTCAATCGGGGTATGTGGGTTAACTGCAAGTCCTGCCTTACAGCCACACTCACGAATCCACCTTAAAGTAGCCTCAACATCCTCACATGCTTCCAGATGAATCGTGATC
>ERZ1673722.2359-NODE-2359-length-15734-cov-5.993877_pt1 | contig 15734 bp, 9 predicted proteins | sample MGYA00580222_ERZ1673722 | MGnify/ENA primary metagenome ERZ1673722 (study PRJEB41218, sample SAMN15661750) | gut metagenome | host: Homo sapiens | place: Canada: London | collected 2015-08-20/2019-03-30 | study: EMG produced TPA metagenomics assembly of...
AGCAGGAGCAACTGTTATCCCATCTTCAAAGATTAATCTTCTTAATGAAAGTCCACTGACCAAAAGTCTGTCGTTTGCAGAAATGGCAAAACGGCAGGAATTAGCGATGTTTACAACGAAAGGAAACAGAAGATCAGCTACCATTATCAATAAAGCAATCGAGCAGTCATCCAATATTTTAAATGGCGTTGTCCTTGCACAGAATTCTGTTTCGGAAAAGAAAATGACCTTGCAGGATGTCCTTGCAGAGCATGCAGGTTTCGTTATCGGAGTTTCATCTGTGATTATTTTTATATTACTTCTTCTGGTTTATTCCCTTTCAGTAAGCAGGAAAAAACAGATGGAAGCATTGAAAGAAGCACAGGATGCAAATGCGGCGAATATTGCAAAAACAACTTTCCTGAACCATATGTCCCATGATATCAGGACACCAATGAATGCAATTGTTGGATTTACAGATATTGCCATGAAGAGGAAGCCGGACAAAGAGGTGGAGAATTGTCTGAAAAAGATCAGGCAGAGTTCAGAATATCTGATGACACTGATTAACGATGTATTGGATATCAGCCGCATTGAAAGCGGTAAACTGGAATATAAACCAGTGCCTGTAGATCTTAGGGATATGATAAATACTGTTTTGTCGATTGCAAGGGGATATACAGAAAATCGTGACCTTAATTTTTATGTTTCAAGAGAAGAACTAAAAAATCCTTATGTGATGGCGGATGAACTCAGAATCAGGGAAGTATTGCTCAACATTATCAGCAATGCAGTTAAATTTACAAAAGACGGAGGTACTATTTCATTTGCTGCAGAAAACGGTCCAGGCAATGATGAGCACCATATGATCGTACGCTATCGTATATCGGATACCGGGATTGGTATGAGTGAGGAGTTTCAGACCAGAATTTTTGATGAGTTCAGTCAGGAAAATGGTGGGGCAAGAACCAGTTATAAGGGAACCGGACTGGGAATGGCCATTGCCAAACAGTATGTAGATCTTATGGGCGGAAAAATTGAGGTCAGCAGCAAAAAGGGGATTGGTTCAACATTTACGGTAGAAATCCCCCTGCTTATAGCAGAACAGATATTGATTGAAAAGGAAGAAACGTTAAGGAAAGATATGGATTTACATGGTCTGCATGTCCTTTTGGCAGAGGACAATGATTTAAACGCAGAGATAGCAGTAGCTTTATTGGAAGAACAAGGGATGATTGTAACCAGGACTGTCGATGGTAAATCTGCCCTGGCACAGTTTTGCAATACAGCTCCGGGGACCTTTGATCTGATCTTGATGGATATTATGATGCCGGAAATGAATGGATATGAAACGACAACAGCTATCAGAAATCTTCCGGACCGTCCGGACGGAAAGAAAATACCTATTATTGCAATGACGGCAAATGCATTTGCAGAGGATGTACAGGCTGCTTTGAATGCCGGGATGGATGATCATGTGGCGAAGCCGATTGATATGAGTATTTTAATATCTGTCATCACAAAATATATAGAACGATGATTCATTTGATGAAAAATTGTATTGAAGGAAACACTCGTTTTTAGGTTCCAGGCTTTGACGAATATTCGGACAACTTGATAAAAAGTTCGACGAATAAGGCGGATTATTTGGGATTCGGGAAAGATTATGTTGCGGAAACGCAGGAAATACCGTATAATAATGCGGTCTGATCTGCATAAAATGATGCATTTTACCATCTGGTGAAAGGTAATGAAGAAATTGTGTGCATTTCAGAAAAATTTTTTTGTAACGGTTAGAAACGGGCGGTTTTATTTCGCCCGTACATTAAGAAAAAGCAGGTAAAATAAGCATTTATGAGAAAATTAGCATTAAAAGATGAAATTTTATTAACGGTCCAGCAACCTGCCAGATACATCGGCGGTGAGGTGAATATGGTGAAGAAAGATCCGTCCGCAGTGGACGTTAGATTTGCCATGTGTTTCCCGGATGTATAAGACAAAAGTGCATGTTTGCCCCACAATGAGGTGTTTTTTATGGACATTTCATTCATTTATGCTGATTTTCTCCTCTTTTTTAAACGAAACATATAAAACCTGGACGATTTTTTACGTGTTGTAATCCAAAGAATCGTCTGATTATTGCAATAGCGTTGTAAAATAATGGACTAAAACAAGGTTATCCACAATCAGCCAAAAAAAAGACAGATAACTTTGAAAGGTCTTTCGATACAATTTTATACGATCAATCTGTATATTGTTCCAACAGAAACAACGACGAACCCGTCGTTATTTTTTTTTGTCCGAAACAGATGAAATCCGTTCCCATAATTGCAAAAGCAAGGAGGAAACGGGCTATGTTGGAATTTAAAAATCGTGAACTTTTGGAAAAATATCAGTATAACACGGTCGCATTATCAAACGATCTGATGGACCGCATGCATCACATACAGTCCCTGGAAAGACAAGGACAAAACATTGATCGTATCAGACTCCCATTTGCTGATTCGTACCTGACAGCACCGATACGCGAAGCTATGCACCGAAAAATAGAACAGCAGCAGCAGGATCTGCAGCAACAGTGGAAGGAGTTGTACGGAAGTGGTTATCCTTATATCAAGGACAAGGATGGAACATTGACACATGCCTCACGTATGACCGGCGAACATCTGATGGTTCCTTCGCGGGATGGATGGTATCATATCCCGGATACTTTATGCCAAAATGCGGAAGAACGACAAATCCGTCAGCAGTTTGAAAAGGAGTGTGCACAATTAGAACGACAAATCCCGTATGAAACCGGGAAGCAAATTGAACAGATGTTTCTGGAAACCAGGAATAACGCACAACAGCTCTGGGCTCATCGAACCGGCCTTTCCATGGATGGAGGTGACCTGTCAGCCATTGCGACGCGTGGTTTAATCGTACCGACACAGGGACATGGTAAGGATGAGGAAGCGCAACTTGAATATACGGCAACTCCGATTTCCATGAACGCAAAAGGTTTTATTCAGCTATTGCGGATAGCAGCCCTGGAAGAATACAAGAACATGCAGGGAACCGTTGTTTGCCGCACACAGGGAACTCCCAAAATCCTGGGTGATTATCTGCAGCCGGATCAGATAGTCTGTTATATTGCAAGAGACGCCTGCCATCGCGTATGCCGTTATCTGGATACAACCGATATGATGCAGGTACACAATACAAAAACCATTCTGGAAAACGGCAAGGAAATGGAAGCGGATCGGAAGTCCGCACAGGAATTAACCACAAACGATTATCGCAGTTTCAGTCATCCGATGCTTGAACATCAGAGCATTACACTGATTAATGATTCTTATGATGGGCGGGTGGAAAATTGTTCCATTGCATACGGCGACCGGATATACGGAAATCTGGAAAGCATGGCAAGGGGACTTGGGCTGACTCAGATTCAGGAGTGGATCTGTAACGACTGCATTCAGATGTTTGCACAAGATATACAACGCGAGACCGGAGCAGATATGGAATGCCAGCCGGAAATGGATGTCACGCAGAAACGGGAACCGGACGATCTGGATGTAGAATATGACCCCGGAATGAACATGGTACGGGATCTGGATGATTGGGAAAGGGAAGAAGAATCTTTCACGGAATGGCAGCCAGAAATGGACGCCGTATGGAGACAGGAACAAAAAATGGAAGTCGAAGATATGGAGCGATAGCAGAGAAAGAATTAGGGGGGGCGGAAAAAATCACATTATTTCAACCGTCTGGAAACGGCAGATATCAAGGCGGTAACAGATGATGGTCTTATTTTTGCATACTACATTCTTCGTTACACAAAAGAGATCTCGTGGAGATCTCTTTTTTCTATCTCAAAACCAAAAACATTCTTTTTCTCTCCATAATTTCCCTGAACAAAAAAATGAATGGAGGCTTTTCGTATGTTTAAACGGGAGATCACGGAAATTAAAAAAACAATGTCACCCCAGGAATGCAATATCAGCCGCATCCGCGGATGCTGCGTCAATGGAGAAAAAGAAATTCTGTCATCATTTGGTGATACATTTCTTTCCCTTCCGGAAGAGGAGGTCTTTAAATATTATGAAATCTTTAAAAAGACTTTGTCTGGAAAAATCGGCAAAAATGTACATAACTTAGATATACCACTGGCCGCAGAAAAAGAGGATGGTGAGCAGGAGTTTATGATGCGACTGCGAAAAAGCGAGCTGAAGGATGATGAACTGGTCGAAGAATTTTTCCAGAACATCATTGATACCTATGATATCGTTGGGAACTATGCGATTATTCTCGCATACGGGAGTTACGACATTCCGGGAAAAACCTCTGACAACGCTACACTGAATGATGCGTCCGACGAAGTGTTCCGGTACCTGCTCTGCAGCATCTGTCCGATGTCTTTGGACAAACCGGGGCTTGCTTATAATGAAGAAGCGAAGACCGTGGAAAATCGTAAGCGTTCCTGGAATGTGGAAATGCCGACGCATGGATTTTTATTCCCAGCTTTCAATGATCGCTCCACGGATATCCACGCTGCATTATGTTATACGAAGAAAAGCATCGATAAACAGACGGTATTTTTTAGAACGATGTTTGGGGCAACAATGCCGGAATCTGCGGAAGAACAGAAACAAATGTTTGAGACCGTGGTAGAAAAGACATTTGGTGCATCCCCGGAATTTGCCTTTGTCAAATCTGTCAATGATAATCTTGCACGTATTACGGAAGAAAAGAAAGATCAAAATAATGGCGGTATGAATAAGGATGAACTGCGTTCCATTTTTGAGGAAAGTGGAGCTGATGAAACAGATCTCGAAACGTTTGATCGGGTTTATGACGAAGTGGTAGGAAAGGGAAAGGAACTGCTTCCGGAAAATATTCTGAATGCTTCCAAACTGGAAATTAAAACGGAAGAGGCCGTGGTCTCCGCAAAACTGGGAGAAGGATCTTCCATTGAAACCAAAGTGGTGGACGGCGTCAGATGCCTGGTGCTTCCGTTGAATGGAATTTGCAGCATAAACGGCATCAAAGTAAGTTAAATTTGTATTTCATATGGCGAAATTATTGTTAATTTTCGCTGACCCGCCTTATGTGCGGGTCTGTATAGAAACCATACCAATAATTCAAATATTTTTCCCATAATTTTCCAGAGAAAATCCAGCGTAGGAAAGGAGAACTATGAAAGACAAATTTAAACGACGGATAGTTTATCTGGGAATCACTTTGTTGGCATTCATTGGTATTGGTGTTGCCGCAATCATTTCTACGACCAGACAGAAAGCAGATCATGCCATGGCAATGATACAGACGGTAGATAAACAAGAAGTAAAGGAAATGGTAAACGAAAATATCGCAAAAGAAGAAACTATGAAACTGCGCGATCACTGGACCATTGCCGGGTTCGGATTAGACTCCAGAAACCCTGAAAATTTAAAAAATGGAAATTCGGATGTAATCATCCTGTTTGACATGAATGGAAAGACCGGTGCCATTAAAATGGTCAGCGTATATCGTGATACCTGCATGAATATCGGGAATGGCAAGTACCGTAAAGCCAATGCTGCTTACGCAACCGGTGGGCCAAAACAGGCTGTACAAATGCTGAATGAAAATCTGGATGTGGAAATCGATGATTATGTAGCCGTGACATGGAAAAGTGTGGCGGATGCCATTAATATCCTCGGTGGAGTAGATCTCGAAGTTACCAAAAGCGAATTCCGCTACATCAATGCCTTCATTACAGAAACCGTAAAATCAACCGGTATAGGTTCTTATCAGCTAAAAGCGTCGGGGATGCAGCATCTGGATGGTGTACAGGCTGTGGCATATTGTAGGTTGCGTTTAATGGATAATGATTTTAAAAGAACGGAACGCCAGCAGAAAGTGTTGCAACTGGTATTGGAAAAAGCAAAACATGCGGACTTCGCCACGCTTAACAACATTATTGAAACAGTCTTTCCGCAGACAGCTTCTTCCATTGATACGGATGATCTTCTTGCAGCCGCAAAGAATATTATGAAACTGCATATTGCAGAAACGCAGGGATTTCCGACTCAATATTCCTGTAAAAACATTGGCGGGGATTACGTGTTCCCGGAATCATTGGCAGATAACGTTTCTATCCTACATGAATTTCTGTATGATTCGATTAAGTATCAGGTATCAGGACGCGTAAAGGAAATTTCCGATGCAATATACAAAAAAGAATATGGGAAAAGAACCGTTGAGAAAAAAGTCGAACAGAGTAAAACGGAAATAGAAACGTGGGAGGCACAAACGCAGGAAACATGGTCTTCGAATGAATACAGTCCAGAACTGCAACCTTCGATAAAAACACCGGATGAAACGACATCAGAGACTGAATCGATGCCAGGAATCGCAAACGAAACCGAAAAAACAACCTCGGAACATTCAGAAACGAAAGAAGAAGAGATGATGGATCAGGCAGATCAGGCAGATCAGGCAGATCAGGCAGAGCCGACAAAACCGGCAGGGCCTGCATCTGACAAAACACGAAGTGCAGAAACAGAAGCGACTGTTACGGTGCCAGATACAGATATTGTTTTGGAAGAATCGGAGTGCAACGTACAATAACGAAAAATTCGTTTGTGCAATGTTGCGACAAAAGGAGGACACCATATGCAGAGAAAATATATTGAGGATTTTTCTGAATTGGAAAGAATGCTGGTGCTGGACATGAATTTTCTCCGCTGCGCCTGCAACGGATACGAAGACCGCGATCTGTTAATCTGTATCATTCGGATCATGTATAGTATTTACCTTACATTTCAATACCGGGAAGACTGGACTTTACAAGATGTCGGTAACTATGTGGACACAATGGTTCAATATTTGAGAGTGGGTCAGAGCCCACAGTATCATTATATTAACACGGTCCAGATCGCTATTGAGCACCATGATAAAAAACCGATGTATTACGCGACAATCGGGGCGATCTTAGTGGAGCCGCAAAGCTGGCACTTATTCATTGGATTGAGTGCAATGACCAAAGCAGATGGAACTTTAAAAAGAGTTTTCGAGTGGTTCACACGTGCAGAAGCGTAGCACCGTCCCTTTGGAATGGAAGATCCTCTCATATACTCTTATTCCACGAAGTCCGCCCTGATGGGCGGATTTTTCATATACATCTCATCCCATAATTGATTTGAACCTATAACAGAAATTTGAGATACGAAAGGAAAAAACTATGGAAAAAAGTATAACTGAATTACTGGTGCGTCCTCAAATCGCATTCGAAACAATCCCCGGACATTACACCGGAGAAACCAAATTCCGTACCGGGCTTTGTGATACACATAAGCGGAGTGTTGCGGCGTCAAACCATGTAGAGGACTATAATGTCACGCTTAGCAATGTGGCCGTTCTGTTCGATTATGTAAAAGACGGACAGCTCTCCTGCGCTGGCAGTTCTGACCGTGTTTACCTGGAATTTCGGGATAAGGGAGGAAACACGGTGTGGTGCTATGCGGAAATGGATGGAGAGTATCCGCAGGTCTATGACAAAGCACCAGATACGATATACGCTACCGCAGCCCTGGCTGTCTTGGCGATTCTGACAGTGCCGGTTATCCGCAAAAGTTATATGGATGTGATAGCTGCAATGCAAGATGCAAATGTGGATTATGACAAACTTACCACTGGTATCTATCATTTCTGCGACTCGTTTTTATACGACTTCGCAAAACCAGCAAAAAGCGTCTATCAAACCAAGGGAACTCTGACCGAGGAGGAATTGTTATTGGCATATCGCAGCCGTTTGTTAAACGATATGTCAAATCAGTTTTCGATGGAGAAAAACGCAGAACCATGCAGGCTGTTCCGGGGCATCGCACAAAAAGAAGAGCCTAAAAAAGCAGTCAAGAAACAGAATGACAACATGAAAAGTTTCCGTAATATGGAGCATCATGTGGATTATGAGTGGAAGGATGAGCAGAAAGACCGCATCCGTCCCGTGTCATTCCTGGATGATTTCACACCGACGGACACCTTCTACAAGGTTATGAAAAAAATCGACCTGCGTATCGGTAAAAACATGGTGACTAACCTGCAATGTGGAGTCACAGACCCGTTAATGATCCGTTCCGACTATGTAAATATGCTCTTTTATGGTGATCCAGGTACCGGAAAAACAGCACTTGCCAATGCCATTTCCGCATCAACAGGCATGCCGATCTATGAGGTAACCTTTAACGAGGATTCCGAGGAAGACGAATTCGAGGGAAAAAATAAGATCGTGGAAGGCAAGCTCTCATTCGTGGAAACAGCGTTCCTGGAGGGTTTTGCAAACGGAGGCATTCTGCTTCTGGAGGAGATCAATCTGGCCAGAGCCAACATCTTCACATCCGTTCTGAATCAGGCGATGGAATATCCGTATATCATTAAACGGAATGGTTACGAACGGATCGTGAGACATCCATTGACGGTGATCATCGGAACCATGAACCTGGAGACAGAGGGAACCACTTCCTTAAACTCTGCTTGTTCTCAGCGTTTTACGTCCAAATACCTCGTCGGGGAAATGGGAGACAAGGACATGATGGAATCCCTTAGAAAACGAGGATACTCCACGGATGATATCCGTTACGTGTATGGGCAGTATAAAAAGTTGCGAAAATCCCTGAAAGAAACGGACCAGGAACGGAAGCTGCTGCGTGAGGTTTCCATCCGGCAGTGCATTGACGCACTGAACGCTATAGAAGAGGGTGTGGAACCGCGGGAAGCAGTTATTGACAGCCTTTATGGCGCACTGGCTGTGAAGAACAAGCGCGTTGCGGATAAGTATATGGCCGGAATGTTTCAAGCTATGGTTAATTACACAAAAACCACTTGATCGCAGTATGCGAACAATCTTATACGGAAAGAGGAAATCACATGGATAAAGAAACAGTCCGCTGGGAAGCGGAGAAAAATATGTACTCCGGAATTGTGACCGGTATCGTTGGAAGGGAGATGCACGTACTGGAAGCGGAGGACGGCGAGCTTGGCTACACAAAAGCCGGGGACACGGTATATGTAGCCAGAAAACATCCGCTGTTCCAGATGATTGATGAAAAAGAAGCGGCGACGCTGCGTTATGGAGTATGTGTGCATGAGGCGCTGCATCAGGTATTCACAAATTTCAGTTACATGCAGCGCTCCATCAGCACACTTTCCAGGACAAAACTGTTGAAGACAGAACTGGATATCCGGATGTACTGTATTTTTGTGAACCTGGTAGAAGATCCAGCCATTGAAAATATGGCGTCCAGCGTCATCGGTGGCCCACCGCTTGCGGCACTGGGTTATACGATCCGCAAAATTTACGAACTGTCCGGTGACTTTCAGAAAGGCTGCCGCTATCCAATCGAGGAAGTGATCAATGCGCTAATCCAGTTTGGGGATCTCGGCATTCTGAAAGGTAATTTTTCCTTCCAGTCAGCCCGCGGTATTTTTTTAAAGATCGCCAGACCATTTTATGATGCAATCAATGAAATGGATCCAAAGAAACGAATTGACGCCGTATTTCCGATTTATGCGGAATGTGCAAGGTTGTGGGCCGGATATTCCGAGAAAAAGAAAGAAGAGATGGAGTCGCAGATTGCTCAAACAATGGAAAAGCGCGGGAAAAGTGGCGCCGACCGGGAGGCTTCCGGAACCGGGAGCCGTGGAACCTGCAATGACAGCACACCAACACAGAACAGACGTACGGAAACCATGAAACGTCTGGAAGCGGAACAGGGCCAGGGCCAGTCAAATCATGAGCGTCCGGTAACGGATGTGTCTGCAAAGAGTAAAAATAATGGCGACAACCATCCGGATGATAGCGCGGTCCAGACAGGGCAGAGTAGCGCAGCGCATGCGGACAACAATGGTCAGACGCCAGAACAGGATTCTATCTGGAACCAGGAGATACCGGAAATGCCGGAACTTTTGGAAAAAGACCGGGAAAATATCCTGGAAGGTATTCGTTCATATATGCATGAACCTGAAACAAATGCAACGGACAAAAAACGGTATTACCGCGACTTCGACCAGTTCGAAGAATTGAATAACAAATCGGAATATCGGCATATTCAGGCAATAAACAGATATGCTTCAGAGCCTAGTCCAAAGCATGTACAGCGTTATGACAAAATTCTGCACACGATGCAGGGTGGAATCGCCGGAACCGTGTCAGAACTACGGGAAATTTTTCTTTCTGACAGGGTTCGTAAAATACACTGTGAGAGCGGACGTGCTGACATGAACCGTTTTGCTTCCGGCAGGCTGAGCTCAAAAATGTTTCAGAAACGCCGGGCACAAGGACATAAAGCGGATATGTGCGTCACCGTGATCGGCGATCATTCAGGCAGTATGGCTGGGGAAAAATTAACCAGAGAACTGTATACGGTTGTTGCGCTGGCTGAAATTTTTGCCGAACTCGATATTCCGTTTTATTTTTTCAGCTTCCATGTGGAAGGCAGGAAACCAATACAGACCCATTACATCCGCTGGGACAATACGGAAACCGAACGGCATCGCCTGGTGAGTTTTAAAGCAGATGGATGCAATTTTGATTCTTACAGCATCCGCTACGCCGCAAAACTTCTGGAAGAACGCCTGGAACGACATAAACTCCTGTTTGTGCTGTCTGACGGCCTGCCTTCTTTTTACGACAGTGTGGAAATGGGAATCAGAGAAAACACAACCGCTGTTATGGAAGCAAGATTGGCAGATATCGACGTAATAGGATTTGGTATCGGCACGACTAAAAAAGAAACATTCCATCGGATGTACGGGGAAGAATATTATGTGGAAGTGAAAAATCCCGCGAATATGTTCGAACAGATTGTGGGGAGGCTCACAACGGTTGTGGACGGTTGGGATTAGAGAAAGGAGACAGTAGTATGAATTATGAAAGTATGAAAGTATTCCGGGACGGGAACCAGCTCGTCATCGTGTTGGAAAATGCCGGGAAGGAATTGGAAGGCATGGTCATGTCTATGATCGGTGGTAATATTCCAAAAGTAGAGCATCTCTCTCCGCCAGCGCCGATTCCGAAGGAACGCCCGGACATTGAGAATATGAAAGAAATGTCACAGGCCAAACCGGCAAAATTCATTCAGGAAAATCGTCGCAGTGGCGACATGCGAACCGTCCGGTTGGAGGAAGAGCATACGGACCGTGCCAATATGATGGCACAGCGGCCGGATCCTTACCGGATGAATTACTTTGAACTGAAGACTTTTCTGGAAGCACAGAGCGCGAACAGGAAATTACGGGAAACCGTAGCGAAAAAATATCACACGGGGAATCTCGCGTTTGTTTTCAACACCAAAGGCGAAACCGAACTGCGCGCCCTCGCAACAGCTATTTTGTAACCTTTCAGAAACCGTCCTGGCCACAGGGCGGTTTTTTGTCGTCCAGCTTTTTACTATCTTCTTCCATAATTTACACGAACCTGTGAAAGAAATTTGAGGGAGGAGTAAGACAAGTTATGAACGAAGAAAGAAAAGTAAAATATGGTTTCCTGCATTGTCATACGGATGAGTCCAATCGCGATTCCGTCATGACGGTAGAAACGCTGGTCAAACGTGCCGCGGAACTTGGTGCACCGGCGGTCGCCCTGACGGATCATGGTGTGATGACCGGGTACCTCCGCTTTGCTGAAGAGTGCGCAAAATATGACATCAATGCTATTTTTGGTGTGGAAGCTTATGTGCAGGAGGACGCAAAACCGGGAGAGGGCACAGAGGAAAAACGTATGCACCTGATCCTGATGGCCAAAGACTATGAGTACGGATTTAAAGCGCTGATCAAAGCAGTCAGCGAAAGTAATGAGCGCATGGATTCCCAGGGATTTGCGCGTATGAACAAAGACATCCTGCGTAAATACTTTGGGCCGGGCGCCCCGGGTCACGGTCATGTCATTGCAACATCCGCCTGCGTCTCCGGTGTACTGGCATCTCTTTACAGTATGAATGATGAGATTGCGAAGAAAGTCGAAAAGCTAAAGACGTCGCAGTCCGGATTGGAGACCCCGACGTCACCTGGTTATCTTCACAACCGCACCCGTCTGGACTGGATTGAAAAGACATTACAGGAAAGCGCCAAGCGAATTACTGCGTATAAAAAACAATCGGGGAAACCGACAGCAGCTCTTGAAAAAAAGATTTACGCAGCAGCAGAAGGGAGTGCCAAACGAGCAGCAGCACAGGCTGCGTATGATGAAGTCGTGGAAGCCAAAAAAGAGGCTGCAAAAAAACTTGCGCTTGAAACGAGCAAAAAAGAGGCGTTGACTGGAGAAAAAAGCCGCCTGGCACCGGTTGTGAAACAGTCGGAAAAAGAAATTGCCAAATGGCAGGCTCTCCAGGATAAGATTGATGAAGCAAACAGCCATCGAATCCCGAATGAAAAGATTGACGACTTTGTACGCAGGGAAGCAGAATGGTATCGTGAAACGTTTGGATCAGACGATTTTTATGTGGAACTGCAGTACCACGGATTCCAGACAGAAACAGAAATCATGCCGAGACTGGCAGCGCTTTCTGACGAGCTTGGCATCCCGTCCGTTCTGGCGAATGATGCTCATATTCCGACATCCTCCGGAGATGATGTCCTGGCACGATCCATTATCCGTACCACCAGATTTCTAAAAGACTGGGAAGCCCCGAGCGCGTCAGATTACGAGATGTATCTGAAAACCGATGAAGAATTGAAAGAATGGGTTGGTAAGATTATTCCAAAAGCAAAAGTGAACGAGGCATTTGAAAATATCGGGCGGATCACATCTCAGTGTCATGTTGCATTGCCGAAAGAAAAGCATTATCCATCTTTTAAAACACCGGATGGTTCCACACCGGAAGAATACCTACGTCGTATGGCCTATGAGGGGATTCCGAAAAAATACCCGAATGGGTTTCCAGATGAAAAGGAAGGCTATGAGCGTCTGGAACATGAGCTGGATGTAATCTGTTCCATGGGCTATGCAGATTATCACTGTATCGTTGAAGATTTCCTACGCTATGCAAGAGCAGCTGGGAAGCTGGATATGTCCGATCCGGAACAGGAAAAACTTGCTTTAAGTTTTGATATCGAAGCGATTGAACGCTATACAGCAAATCTGCCTGGAGAAACAGTCGGCCCAGGCCGTGGTTCCGCGGCGGGAAGCCTGGTGTGTTACCTGGTTGGAATCACCAACATCGATCCGCTAAAATACGGGCTCTTGTTTGAGAGATTCTTAAATCCGGAACGAGTAACCATGCCAGATATAGACTGCGACATCGAAACGAATATCCGTCCTTATGTTATCCGTTATGTCAAGCATAAATACGGTGAGAAATCTGTAGCCGGTATTATGACGCGCGGAAAACAGACCGGTAAAGCGGCGATCCAGACAGCTGGCCGTGCATACGGTATCCAGAAAAACGGGGATTCCACGGCGTTCCTTGGCGTCGTCAATACAGTTTCAAAAAAAGCAGTGGAACTGTCCGATGACGAACTGCACATGAACCTTAAGAAAATTGAAACGGAGTTGTATCAGGCGTTTGATTCCGATAAAGTTGCTCACGAGATTATCCGTTATGCCATTCTGATTGAAGGATGCATGACGCAGATCGGACAACATGCGGCTGGCGTCATCATCACGGACGGGAAACCGGTTGAAGATTATGTTCCACTGGTCTACAACCGAAAGAATGACATCATGATGACACAGTGTGATATGACACAGGCAGAGGAGATAGGACTTCTCAAAATGGATTTCCTGGGCCTGAACAACCTGACCGTCATTACCGAGACGCTGCGCGAAATCTTTAAGACTTCCGGAAAACTGGTTGATATGGACCGTATTTCCTATGATGATCCGAATGTGTTTTCCAGAATCATCGCCCCCGGAATGACGAATTCCGTATTCCAGTTGGAGTCAAACGGTATGAAACAAATGCTGCAGCAGTTTGGTCCGGACAGTATCTTTGACCTGATTCTTCTTGTGGCCATGTTCCGTCCGGGACCTTTGCAGTTTTTACCGGATGTAATTGCGGTCAAAAACGGGAGAAAACAGGTCAGTTATCTGACGCCGGAATTGGAACCAATTTTAAAGAGCACTTACGGTTCCATAACCTATCAGGAACAGGTGCAGGAGATTTTCCGTTCCCTGGCCGGTTATTCACTTGGACAGGCGGATCTTGTACGCCGTGCCATGAGTAAGAAAAAAGATTCGGTCCTCCGTGCAGAGCGTTCATCCTTCTTAAACGGAGATCCGGAACGCAATATCGCCGGATGCGTGGCGAATAACATCTCCGTGACAGCGGCAAATGAACTGTTTGATGAGATGACGGACTTTGCCAAATATGCATTTAACAAAAGTCACGCGGCGTGCTACGCCGTGGTGGCATACCAGACGGCCTGGTTAAAATATTACTACCCGAGAGAATATATGAAGTCCGTTATGAATAATACAGATTTTGATAAACTCCCGGGTCTGATCCGCGATTTAAAGACAATGGGGATCGGTATCAAAGCACCGGATATCAATCTGTCAGAACAGGGATTTTCCCTGCATGATGGAAATATTGTGTTCGGACTCGGAAGCATTAAGGGGCTCGGCAAATCGGTTGACGGAGTGGAACAGGTGCGTGCAAAAGGCGGTGCATTTAAGTCCATACAGGATTTCATCCTTCGGACGGACGCCGGAAAAACAATCCTGACCAATTTTACGGATGCCGGAGCTTTCGATTCATTCTGTACAAACAGAGCTGCCATTACGGCGATGATTCCGGAATATCTCACGGTCATGAAAAAAATCAAAGACCAGAGAAAACGTCTGGAAAAACAGTATGACCCAAAAAAAATTGCTTCTTATGAGGCAAAAATTAAGGAAAGCAAGGCCAAATTAAAAGAACTGGTTCCGGACACGGATATCTGCGAAGACGGCATGGAACGACTGAAAAAAGAACGCGACCGCCTGAGTGTATTTGTCAGTATGAATCCGATGGAACTTTATCCGGAACCGGAAAAGTGTGGCGCCGTTCCGATTATTGATGCCTTAACGGCAGGAAGGAGAGAAAAATTATCAGTAACAGGCATGATCGGCGATTATCGGATCCGCTACCGTAAGGCAGACGGAGCCCCAATGTCATTCTTTACACTGGAAGACTGTTCCGGTTCAATCAATGTCTGCTGCTTCACCAAAGAATTTGCAGCTGTAGGTGAAAGCCTTGCGGATGACACGGTCGTTCGGATTACGGGAAGTATCATGGTGGAAGATGACGGTACGAAAAAATTAAAACTGGACGGGGTTTCCGAACTTCACCAGCGTACCAAAACCATTCTGATCTTTGCAAAGAAATCCATGTTTGGCGGTGAACTGCAAAATATGCTGAAACCGCACATTGCAAAAAAAGGATATCCGTGTAAGATCTATGACATGATGATGGGAGAATTCCGAAACTGTGATCTGCGGTTATCCGCCAGTGTTTTAAACAGCAAGGAATTATACAACATCTGCCAGAAGAAACCGGTGATGAGAGATTTTGGCTGATGAAATATGTCTTACGAAAAGCAGGGGAAACCCTGCTTTTTGTTATATATCCTCCATTGTGGAGTCATCTGACTCCATGTAAAAAGCTCTACCGTTTTTCGTGACATCTCCTTCCATAATTCACTTGAAAATATTTACAAGGAGCCGAGAAAAAAAGCAGTTAAGGCTCCTTTTTTCAAGAAAGGAGACAGTGTCATGGTACACAAAATGAAAAAGGAATTTATGGAACTGGAAG
>ERZ1673722.2370-NODE-2370-length-15684-cov-48.058225_pt1 | contig 15684 bp, 14 predicted proteins | sample MGYA00580222_ERZ1673722 | MGnify/ENA primary metagenome ERZ1673722 (study PRJEB41218, sample SAMN15661750) | gut metagenome | host: Homo sapiens | place: Canada: London | collected 2015-08-20/2019-03-30 | study: EMG produced TPA metagenomics assembly of...
AATAGAAGACCCGAGCAAGGCACAAAAGGCTGTTCTTTCGATTGCCGGTGCAAAGATACAACATTTTCGGACAGAATGCAAGCTTTCACCCTAACTTTCTATGCTGAAAATTGCGTAAGTAGCTGATAGATAATGCTTTCTATCGTTTTCTGTCAGAACTTTATTGCAGAAACATTGCAAAACAGGAAAATACGCATTGAAGGTAGCCGAAGAAACGTGAAAAGCGGTCATTTAGGTCAAGGTCATTAAGGTCATTAAGAAAATGGGAATCGGTCATTTTGAGCTATAGTATATATAAATATTATTTATATATACTATAGGAAAACGTTTTTCCCCCGAAACCTTAATGACCTTAATGACCTTGACCTTAATGACCGGATAGAATATTTCTGTTTTAAAGACTTGTAGTAAATAAGGTAACGTATCGTAATTAGTTGTTTATTAAATATTTATACCAGTATATTAAAGTTGCTATTAATGTTTTTATGTATAAGTATAATCTACATTCTCTAGTGCCGGAAATGAGTTCTTACATTGCTTTTTCTCCTCTCTTTACCTCATTCTACCCCTTATTTACCCCTCGAATTTGTCAAAAATACGTCAAGTCTGAGACAGATTTATGTCTGAGGAGGGGCATTTTTCACCCCTAGTAGAGGGGGTAAAACTCCTTCCTAACCCTCTAATTATTGCTTCTTATCTTCTAAAACTCAAAAACTGCTGATTTTCATTTCCTGCATATAAGAGTAAGGAAGATTTACATTTTTTAGCTTACAAAGCTTTTGCCCCTACAGGGCGCCTTGCTGATTGCTATCATACCCAGGTCGATGCCCTGGGCTAGGAACTTTGGGACCTTCAGCCCGTAGTATGGTAACCATTATTTACATAATCAGCTTTTTCCCCATCTCGTTGTCTAGAGGTTTAAAATCCCGTTTTACTGAGTTTTCTGCTATTTTCTGTTAATATTTGCAATAAAATATAGATGTTTTCGCAATTATTTTATAATTTTGGGGCAATTTTGCATTTAATGTGCAGGTGTTAGTTATCGTCAAGGCTGGTTGTCAGCCAAGACATTTGTTTAATTAGAATCGAAGTCACTTTAAAAGTGCCCCCGAGTCTTTAAAATAGAATAATAAGAAACAGATAGTAAAATAGAATATAACATATAGAATATAGACGCTGATTATCTGACACTTCTACGGTATTCAGAACCTGCAATTCAGAAATTCGGTAAGAAGACGGTGACAGCAAGGCGTCCACTCCTCTACGGCGTGGGCAGTACTTGTTTGTGCCTTACCGAAGGTTCTTGCAGGTACCCGAATACCGGTACTTACAGGGAACCCCACGCCGCTTATTTAAAACAACATAACAATTCAAACCTAGAAAAGTAATATGCAGACAGAGGAAATACCCAATACTGACAATAACTACAATTCTCTTCTGAAGATTTCATCAGAAGAAGATCTTTTTGTGGAAGATGAAGTAACAGGAGTCAAGAAATACACTCCAGTAACAACTACTGATGTGGGTCAGTTTAAGAGAGAGGCAGAACATTTGTATAAGGAGATTCAGCATGCTAAAGATGTATTTAAATGGAATGCAGGAAAGCATAAAGGTCTTACCTGTTATTTTCATATTTACCAGAACCTTGCCAAGCAGTTGACAGATTTTCTTAAATATATTCATACGCTCCATAAGAAAGTCTACATTTCCATCTACAAGAGCTACGATGATGAATTCATGGAGATTTATACAGATGTTTTAGAGAAGGTGCTCCAGGATATTCAGACTATCGCCCGGAAGCATTCAGACTATTTGCTCGATAAGGAAGAGGAGTATGGTCAGATTCCCTATGCCAAGGCTATTTTCGAGCAATGCAAGAAGCTAAAAGTTCCTGCCGGAGACGACTTTCCCCAGTTTGATTCCCATTACAGGAACTTTGTCTCTACCGGTTTGCAGATGTCTTTGGCAGAAACCATCTCCACAGTAAGTACTATTTGTGCCGATTTCCTAGCCTTATACAGAACCCGCTTTTTCCGCACCGACCATGAGGCTGTGATTATTTACCATTATATCAAGCGAATTTTCGACGAGCGCACGCTACCTGACCATCTGAAACATGAGGTAAAGGTAAAGAAGCACCGCATGGAAAGCAGGAGAATAGCCATTACCAACGACAGTTTACAGAAAGTGATGGATGGGGTTGAGGATAAATACAACAATTATACGCTTTGTTCAGACTGGTTTGAGCGAGAGGAGGATGAGGAAGAAGAACTTGTCCGTACGCTAGTCAGGGAGCAGGCTTTGCCCGAGGATTTTGAAACGCTGTTCAAGTATCAGGGTGAGCATAAAATGTGGGAGGCAGAAATTGCCAGGGCTGATGATTTTGAGCGTAACAGCGATTCGTTCTTTGTGAACTGGGTAGATTCCGTGAAGTTGGAGGAGAAGTTGAAGTTCTGGATAAAAGGCAACATTACGTCTCAGCAAAGCTGGTACATAGTCTGGTGCCTGATGAAATATACTTTCCACATGGTGCGTGATAATCAGGACAAGGCTGCCTTTGCCGCCCGCATGAACCTGATGTTTCCGGATGCAGAAAAGAAATGTGTGGTGGAGTCGTTCCGCAAGCAGGAAACGCAGAAGAACCACAACCACCATTTTTCGGAGTGGCTTGCAGAATCTGATAAAGATTATTCCAAAGCTCACGAGCTTTATGATAAGCTGAAGATGGAAGAGGAATATAGGAGAATAGTTTGAGGGAGAAAGAGTAGGGAAGGTGCGATGGGAGGGCGCCTTCTCTTTTCTCTCTACATATCTCTTTCTTTTCCTTCTTTTTGAAAGAAAATTCTAGAATTTCTTGGCAGTTTCAATAAAAAAGTTTATCTTTGCGGCAGATTTACAGAATCTAAATTGATAATTTATGGGTAGATACATCAACCCCTTTACCGATATCTTTCTCTTCCTTTCTTTGATAAGAGTGAGGAAGAATGCGAGACAGGTTTTGAAAAATGGATTTATGTTTTGAAGTATATGGAAGTATTGGAAAGATTGCCTTTTACGGCACAGAAGAAGATATTCAATCATCTTGCTAAATTGGCGGATGTTCGTTGCTTGAGTAGTGAGGAGCAGGAAAAATACGATGAAAGTATTAAGGCTGTTGATGATTACTACTCCGGCCTTTATGGCTCGTATGTTGAAGGCGAGGAAAAGGGAATTGCTAAAGGTCGTGCAGAAGGTGAATTGTCTAAAGGTTTGACTGTAGCGCGTAACTTGTTGGCTATGGGAATGTCTTGGTCCCAAATCATGCAGATAACAGGATTGACAGAAGAAGAATTGAAGCCGCTGCATTCGTAGTGAATGTTATCAGGAATGCAAGAAAGAATTGACTGATTTGCAGAAACTTATGTTGGATATGCTGTCAGAGGATTCTAAAATGATAATATCAGAATTAGCAGGAAAAATGGGGATGTCTGCAAGAAAGGTTTTTCGGGAGCTTAAGTCTTTAAGAGAAGAATTTCAGATTCTAAAACATGAAGGTGGTCGCAAGAATGGTTATTGTGTAGTTTGCAACAACTAACCGGCTTGTTTCCGCAAGCAGGAAACCCAAAAGAACCACAGCCACCATTTTTCGGAGTGGCTTGAAGGCTCCGATCCCGATTATCATACCGCCCAGGATCTGTATTATAAGCTGGCGAAAAGGGATGGTTATATGAGAAGTATTTGAGTTGGTATAGGAAAGTAGAGAGGAAGATTTAGAGATAACTATCGTCCCTGGGTATAAAAACAAGGATAATGCCGGTAATATTCTACGGCGTTTTTGAAAATATTCCGTAGAATATTACCGATTTTCAAAAAAAATATTGTATTTTTCGATAATAGAGGGCTTACATACAATCCCGAATTGCAGTTGTTTACAGAAAGTTTTGCGACAGACGCAGCACGTATAGTTCGCTGGAAAGCATTTCTGAAAAAGATTCAATGGAAAGAAACTCTTGATTTCAAGACTGTTATGGAAGTAATAAGGGAAAGGTTGTAGCCTATGGCTGAAAGATATTGGGGAAAGTAGTGCGTTGTGGAGTCGTCTCGCAAGCAGGAAACGTAGAAGAACCACAACCACCATTTTTCGGAGTGGGTTGAAGGCTCCGATCCCGATTATCATACCGCCCAGGATCTGTATTATAAGCTGAAGAAGATGGAGGATTATAAGAGAAGTATTTGAGAGAGAAGATTGGAGGGAAGGTGCGATGGGAGGGCGCACCTTCTCATATATTTTGCAAGTAAACTTCACACGTTCTGAAAGGGCAGAAGAACCTAGCTATCCCATAATTTCTTTAATTAGTTGGTTCTCATTAGTTTTCATTTGGTTTGCAAAGTCGTCATATGATTTACAATTTTGTGGAATTGCTAAGGCGTAAATATACATAACTCCATTGTAGCCGTTTTTATTCATTCTTTCTGAAATGGTTTTATTTTTCTCGCCGATTAACGGACATATAATGCCACTTTTTTGAGATTTTAATCTGAACATATATGTAACTATTTGATTAATATCATCTATAGCTATGTCTAATTTATTCCCGCTTTGGGCGTATTTTTTATATTTAGCATCGAGGACAAAATCCTTTTTCCAAAAATCAGGATATCGTTTTCCACCATGCTCAAAAAGATAAATAGCACCTGTTCCTTGTTTGTTTTGGGGATGATTGAAATCATAATCACACAATAGGGTATTTAGATATTCTTCCCATAACCAGGCTCCATCAAACAATATTCCACTTACGCTTCCATCTCCGTCACCATATTTCATATCTTCCTGATTAAGTATCTGTATACATATTTTTTGGAGTGCATTGTAGCCCGTATAATATGGATGGCGGCAAGGCGTCAAATTTTCATGTATAATCTTTAATCGGTCTGAATGTCTGTAACATGGCGTATATGATATTACTTTACTAACATATTCTTCCACAACTTCGTTAGAAGAGAGAATCATGTCACCTAAAGGTATTGTTCTTATGTACTCAATGGTGTGACGTATTAATTCCATTACTGCATTATCATAGCAGAATTCTTCTGTATCGTATGAGATGTTTCCACAAAATGGAATATTCTCTCTGATATGTCGGCTGATGTCAATAGTCCCCCGTACATTAGAGTCATTATATTGGACTTTGCGGTATTCTTTATAGATTCCTTGTTTCATTGCAGTTTTCAGCATAGATGGAAACATAAGAACAAGAATTTTTAAGATATTCTCTTCAGTGGACATAAAGTCCAAATTGAAGATATTATATGAAAACACCTTCTGTAGCATATAATGCATGAAGAAATCATTTTGATCATTATCGAAACGTGAATATATTTTCAAATATTGGTTATTACGTCCGATAAAACCCATGATGTTTCCAGTCTTTATTCTAACTGAACTACCCTCATTAGCATAGATACTTACAATAGAATTTTCCCCAATTTTATCATTAGAATCCTCAATGTCAAGAGGATAGATAAGTAGGTTTTCTTCTTCGCATAATTGCTTTATGGGTTTATTCGCAATATAAAGCAGTTCTTCAACCTCACTAAGAGGATAAACCTTACCTAAATAGTCATTGTCTTGAATTGTTATCATTAGTGCTTACTTTTCAATTAAAGAATCAAAATAGATTTCCTTTAACTGCTCCAATCTTATATCAGCATTATTGAACACACGTAAGTATTCTTTAAGAAGCACCTCTATATGCATATTCCATAATGCAGTGAAATCACCATTATAATGGTCTTTGTCAAGCTTCATAAAATAAGCAGGACCAATCTGATAAGCTGAGCCTAGACCACGCATGCTAGATATTTCTTTATTCAAAGCCGTTATTACTTTTAATGCCTTTGCACAAGTATCTGGATCAAGTTTTTCTGATAGCATGTCAGTACGGTCCTCGGGGTTAATCACCTTCCATGCAAAACGTCTACGTAAGGCAAAATCAATACTTTCAATACTACGGTCTATATCATTCATAGTTGCTATGATATAGACATTTTCAGGCACATAAAAGCCATTGGCAAACTCGTCAGTTTTGCCAACGAGATTCTGATATTGAGTTTTCACCTTACCTTTTCTACCTCTGTATCCTGGATCTATTGCGTAAAAAAGTTCACCAAATATTTTCGAAAGTTCACCTCGGTTTATTTCATCGATAATGAAAACATATGGTTTTGGCTCTTTTTCTGATAAAACGTCAATGTATTCCTGATTATCTTCTTGAACTTCCTGATCTGCTTTTAATTCAGCTTCATTAAGTTCATCTTCTTCCTTCATCTTATAAAGCATATAAAGAACTGCTGCATATATTCTTTCTCGACTCGAATTAGTTTTTATACTTTTTAATGAGTCGTAGTCTGGAAATTTTTTAGACATTTTATTTAGAGTTTTATATGAAATGGATGGGCCATACGTGTAACCTTTAGATTTGTTAACTCCAAACTTAGCATATATAGTTTTTCCATTTTTACAGTATACTTCAAATTCTTTACCACTCAATCTTTTAATGCTTGTAATTTCCTTGTTCGCAATTTTGTCTACTAGCACATTGTAATAGTAAGATAGGTCTTTTTGGTCATCTTCATCTGTTTGGGGGTCATCTTCATTTTTCCTAACTGTCTTTTTATTTGCTATGGCATCTTTACAAAATGTCTTAAACACTCCATCTTGTCTTTTAAATTCTATTTGACCAGCAGCATCACGACAGGGTCTTAATCCCTCTACAAAATCTGTATAGGAATAGGATGGGTGAAATTGAACAAATTCAATTTTTGCTCTCATCGCTCTTGCAATTTGTTTTGCAAGATATGTTTTACCAGTGCCTGGTGCACCAGTAAGAACTAGATTCTTGTTTGCTTTTAACAGTTCAATGTATGATTTGATATTTTTCATTTTTCTACTTTAAACTATATCTTTATTTACACGAAGAGATGATGCTGACATCATTATCAAAGAAATGAGCGGACAAATACTTTCAATGCGCCTGGAACAAACAGAAGTATAAGCAGCAAAGCTGGGCATAAGAAGATAATTCCAACTAGTACTACTATATTGCCCTGGGCTAGGAGCTTTTGGGCCTTCAGCCCGTACTTAAACCACATGCGAAAGTTCAGTTGTCTATATAAAATCCATCTACCAGCTGACTGGGAACGCTTTTATTACTTATTCGAGACTTCGAACTTCTTCTAAAATTTTGGGAAGTTGAATGCGTGCTTCCTCGATAGCTTTTTTTCTTGCCTTGAACATATTATCGTAAGGGTAAGATGTCATGACGGCATCATAAACATCGTTAGTATCTTTAGTTTTATAACGACCAAATTTATAACGACTATTTTTTGTTTTCAGACTACCGAGATAAATCACAAGTGCAATCAATTTGTCGCTTATATTCTCAAATGATTTATATTCAGAAGATTCTCTTACTTTAATGAATGCACCACCGTAATCACAATTTATAGAATACGTACTTTTTTTGAAAGCCCGTTTCATAATATTTGTATAGCACGAAAGTTCTTTTTCGGAATAATTCTTCTCTGGATATATATCATTTGTTATATCTTTAAATCCAGCATTTAGCAGAGCTCGAAAAAAATGAACTTTCTTTTTTGTTTCTTCGTCTTCTTTATTCATACTGTCTGACTTAACCGGTGCTGTCGAGGGCTTTTATTTAGATACATTTTATTGTGGAGTATTATACCATCGATCACACGTATAGCGTGTTTGACTCACGTCGTATAGCGATACAACTGGGCCGTACTGAAGATAGATAAAAGAAGCCGGATTGTCCTTTAGTAGGTAACTACCTAAAGTGACAGTACCATTCTTTGTCTCGTAGGTAGTTGTGAAGTCTATCACGTCACCTATTACAAACTGTACGGTTCCATCGGCATTGAAAATCATTTTTGCTTCATATGTTTTCGCTGTGCCGTTTTTGGTGTCCGTCAACTGAACCTTATTGTACCATGTACCATGTAAAGCTCCATCGTGGATTGTCTCGTCGGTCTTGTCTTCTGTCATGTTCTTATGGTAGTAAATATAGCAAGACTTTCCATCTGTACCTGTACCAACGATATATGGCTTTGGCTCTGTTATCGTTATTGAGCCAGGTTTGTCAGAACTGATAGTTCCACCAGATGTATCTTTCTCAGTATGTACGTTGCTATATGTACCATGGAAAAACTTGCTAGCATCAAAATTTGGTTGGGTACTCGATGTTATTGCTGCTGTTAGTCGGTTGCCATCTAACTGCCATGTTCCGAAATAAAGGTAAGCTTGGCTTGTCAAACCGCCAGTTGTAACGTTTGCGCTACTTTCGCATACCAATAGGTGGTTCTTGTAGAAAGAATAAGTTTCGTTGCCAATGGTCCACTCTTTACCAGGGAGATATTCACTTGCGGCAATCAAATCATCTTTGCCACCATCATCGTCGCTGCCGCCGCAGGCAGTTAGGGATATGGTGGTAAATGCTATCGCCATGAGGGCGATAATTTGGCGTAATGTTTTCTTAGATTTCTTCATTTTCTGATGTTTTTGTTAATATCTAAATATTTGTTTGCAAAGGTATAAATAAACTTCGAGAAAACCACTGTTTTTTGAAGTTTTTTTAGCAAGCAAGGAGTATTTATTTTTTTGTTTGTGATGGTGATGGCTCTATTAGCATTATAATTGTTATCATAATCATCCCAGAATGCATCATCTTTGCATTTGACGTTCACGTCTTTCGTCCTCTTTCTCGATTTCTTTTCCGGTCTATGTTTAAAAATGTTAAGTTGAAACGTAATAGTACATTTTCTCTATAAAACTAGTTTGATTATCAAAAAAATGAATTACCTTTGTAGTGAGCTTTGTAGGGCAGTTTATAAACTGTTTCTGGAGCTACAATCGGTTAAATTTAAAAATTTCTACAACATAAGGTTGTAATTGTAAATAAACGTATTTTAATATGGATGATGATAGAAAATTTGAAATTTCTTCAGCAGTCGGTACTACAGTATTCTTTATTTCCTGCATTGGGATAGGTAGTTACGAAGAAGCTGTGCATGAAGGCTATGAAAGCATTCATGAAAAGTTGCCTATGGAAACCGTCTTTACAAGTAGTTTGGTCACGGGGATTGTATTGGCTATAATAACATGGTTGATTGTTACTTTTGTGGATTGTCTCAAAAGGGCAAAAGAAAAAGATGAGTTAACAACATGGGGGCTTTTTAAGAAGGATGTATTCTCTAAAAATACTTTGTTGGCATTAACTATTCTGATTGTCGTTTCAGTTCTAATTGCTTTTCTTGGAATATTGTTTATAGGCTTGGCTATTTTCTTTTTACCTCTATTGAAGGGAAAATTTAAATGATGGCAGGATTATTATTCTGCCATCAATACGACTCCAACCTTCACTCTTTTACCACAATGTGGGCAGAAAGTTTCTGTTTGAATGATAGGGGTCTCCAACTCAACCTCTTGTATTGGTTCAGCTTTATTATCATTTGCCGGTAATTCTTCTGCAGTGTCTTCTGTTTCAGAATAGAAAAGATCTGTAATGTCGCAGCCGATGGCCACCGCAATATCCTCCAGCTTTTTCACGGTAGGATTGCCTTTTATTATTGATGTCAAACTTTGAGGAAAGACGTTTAATTTTTCGCCAAGTTGAACTTGGGTCATATTATGATCAGCCAATGCTCTTTTAATATCTAACTTTTTCATAATTCATACCTTATTAATTATTATTTTCGTTTTCCAACTCCAAGTGTGATGATTGGGAGAGTTTCCCTATACGTCGTGCTTGTTAGTTGTATGATAGCATCAACATGAAGTGAAAGCTATGCAAAATAAGCATTTCGGACTCAGTTTATCAATTCAAGTATGAATAGAGATTTATCATTTTAGTTTCTCAATCTTACTTTTTGGCAAATCTGTTATTTGCATAACTGTTTCTATATCCATGCCAGCATCCAACATCTTTTTGGCTATTTGGAGAGCTTTCGAGTTTTTACCTTCCTCACGCCCTTTTTCCAAAGCCGTATCTATAGAGTTCTTGACATCACGATACGCCTTTAAACTATCCTCATATTCTTTTAACTCTGTTGGGGTGAACTTTGCAATCTCGGCCTCCTCAAAGAGTTTAGTAAACACTTTCTCTTTCAAGGCAGCAGGACGCTCATCCAATCGGGAAAGGTTTTTCAATACATATAACCACTTATCATAAAGCGTGTCAAGCTCCTCCTCTGTCTTGTTGAACTTCGCTATCTCAACATACTTGAAAGAAAGTTTGTCATTAAAAACCTTAAGAGTCTTCTTGTCAAGCAAGCCCACATCATGGTTGATATCATTTTTGTCAAATGCCTCTTCTTCCAAGTCGAAATTCAGCAGAGCAACAGTGTAAACATGTTCAAGCTTGAAGTTCCATTCAGCCCCCTTTGGAGCCTGTTCACGGATAGGAAAAGTAGAATAGAACAAAGAACGATCCTTGAAGTACTTCTGATAAGCATTCTGCATCTCAACGATGAACTTTTCACCACGCTCATTTTCGCAATATACATCAAAAATGGCCTTGCGCTCGGCAAAAACATCACCAACGTGCTCACTATTCAAGTACTTCACATCCTTGATGACCTGAAAACCATCAAACAGTGAATTCAAGAAATTGATGAGCAAATCCTTGTTGGGCTTTGTTCCAAAGATACGCTTAAAACCAAAATCGGTAAGCAAGCTAATATAACGTTCTTCTATCCGTTTCATATCCATTTCCTTTTAAAACGTTTAACTGAATTGTAGTGCAAAAATAAGCATTTATTTCGAATTATAAATATTTGGAGTGTTAAAATGTTGGTTGTGGGGGTAATTTTTCCCAAGATTCCTACGATTTTTCCCAACGATGGGAAAAATGAGTTTTTTTTTATTAGGAAAAGGGGAATGATTTTCTCTTTTTCTTTACTTTTGACTCTCGTTTCCTTCTTCTTCTTACTTTTTCCCAAGAAATGCCCGATTTTTCCCCAAAACGTGGTTTTTTGGGGGGAGTTGTGGGAAAGGGATTGTTTTGCCTCTGTTTTCGCAGTACTTTTGCAGCGTCGAAGAAACAAGACAACGCTGAAATGGTTTGGTGCTCTTGAAAACCTCTTCGTACATTATATAATATGTATACTCAGATTATGAGAGTGGTGCAGCAGGGCGATACCTTCGCTGTGCAGAGTCAGAAAAGTGAGAACGGACAGATGATGAAATGCAACATCGTTCTCCAGGAGATGGGCGGCAAGTATGAGAACCAGTACGCTGCGGCAATGTTGGGCAATATGGCTCAGTGTAAGTATGCTCCGGGCGAGTTGGTGGCAGTTACGCTCCGCTTTACTACCCATGAGCACAATGGTCAGGTTTATCAGGATATCCTGGTTACGGACATTGAAAAAGTAAAAGGGTAAAAAAGTAAAAAGGTAAAAGGAGGCTTCGCTTGGAGACTTATTGCGGAGATTCTTAGTTATTAACTGAGTTGAAACAGAGGAGGATTTTCCATGGTAAAGCGCGCAACAATCCGGATGTTTCTTCTCCTAAAATTCAATTCAGATTATGGTTAAGAAAGTAAACAAGGTTCAGAACAATGCTCAGAATAATGTTCAGAACCAGCAGGTGAATAATAATGACTGCCAGCATGTGCAGTTGGGTGGAATGGCTTACTATGATGCTAAGCAGTATTTCCTCTTCAGTCCCCAGGAATCGGGGGTGAATAAGGTTCCTCGATTCCGTTCGATGGGCGTGGCTCAGCAAATGCCTGACGGAACATTTGATTTCGTGGTTCAGCACCGCCTCAGAACTCAGTCGGAACTGATTAAGAAACTGGCGCACGGTCGTGTGAGCAAGACCAAGGACGGTGCTGTTCAACTTACCTTGAAGGTGTTCTGTCATGAGGGAATCAACATCTCCCAAACGCTGGCTGTTGAGGCAGCTGAAGGTGCTGATGCGGTAGTGGATTACCAACTGAAACATTAGGATTTTGTATTCAACTTAAAACGATAAGTAGAAACAGATAGATGAGTTGTTATTTAATTAAGGTGGAGAATGGGCACAAGGTTGCCCGCTCCATCACCTCGGAAGAGGAGTATAAGCAGCTGCGTGGAAGCAATGAGCAGAAGGCGAATCTTCGCCTGGCTCGTGCCGGAAACGATGCTGCGAAACGGAGACTGGTGCAGTTTAATTACTCCGGCCATTATCCGCAAGGCGTGGTGAAGGGAATGAAACTGCCAAGCGGTGCTTTCGGATTTGATATGGATGAGCCGGAGGCTTTTGCCAAGGCTGCCAAGCTGCTGCTGAAGGAACCGGACAGGTACGGACTTCTGATGCTGGAACGCAGCGCACGACAGGGCGGACATGCGGTTTTTGAACGCGAAAAGGGCAAGACGGTTCTGGAGAATCAGGTACGAATTGCTACGATGCTCAAGTGCGAAATGGATACTTCGGCTCATGACATTAATCGGGTTTACTTCACTACCACATCGGATGATGAAGATTTGCTATTCCTTTCGCCACGGCTCTTCAAGGATGAATATGATGAGGTTGCCGTGGCAGCTGAAGGGAAGGTCCTGGAAGAGCGTGAAAGATACGGACAGGAGGAACTGCCGGAAGGGGCGCACAAGGCAAACAAGCATTATGAGCCCTGGAAGAAAGAATTCAAGAAGGATTCTCAAGGGGTTTTTAAGGGTCAGGAATTTAAGAATTCGAGAATTTCTACTTCTGCTGCTTCAGCCTCTACTGCGTCAACTGCTGCTGCAGCTTCTTCTGCTTCAACTACTTCTGCTGCTCAGGATAATTATCTTGGGATTCCTTATGGAGAAATCATTAAGAAGTGGTGGCAACTGTATAATGATGGGCAGGAGCCGATGCGCTCCAACCGCAATACGCTGACCTTTGAGCTGGCTGTGAACCTGCGCCACATCTGTGGTTTTGACCGCAATCTGCTGGCTCAGATTATTCCCTGCTACGATGGGTTTCCCGAACAGGAAAAGATGGCTTGCATCAACTCGGCATTGAACGAGAAAATCACGCAAATGCCTAAGCGGCTGAAGGATGTGCTCTCTGCCATCCGTCAGGAACGAATGAAGCAAGGAAATGCAGGTGGTGGTTCGGCGGCTGACAATGAGGCGCTGGTAAATGCGCTGGACGAGGCTAACGCTAAGGACGATCTGTTCTATTATAATGCGCTGCCTAAGTTGCCGCAAGGCATTCGGGACTCTACCAGCGCTGTGGGTCCGGCACTGGCACTGCCTGTAATCACAGCCATCTGTCCTGCCATCGGAATGCTCGCAACGGGCGTGAAGGTTTCCGTTCACGGCAAGATGAACTCGCTGAACCTCATCTCCTACATCGCCGGAGATTTTGCATCTGGCAAGGGTAGTATTGACCCCGTGATTGACGCATGGACTTCGGAAGTGAAGGAAATGGACAAAATGTATCAGCAGAAGGAGGATGAATGGCGAGCCAAGAAACGTGCAGCCAAGAACAAGAAGGAGCAGCCGGAAGAGCCGAAACTGCCTGTAAGATGCTTGACACTGAACAATACGGTGGCAAATCTGGCTGAACGACTGGCTAACACGGAAGGCAAGCACGCCTTCTCGTTTACTCCGGAAGCTGACACCGTAGCACAGAAGTGGAAATCGGCAATGAGCGACTTTTCCGTCATGTTAAGACAGGCTTACGACGGAACAAGCTATGAGCGCGAAGCAAGAAGTGCAGATGCGGTGAATGTCCATATAGACAGACTGTTATGGAATGTGGTGATGTGCGGAACGCCAGATGCACTCTATCGAGTGGTAAGCAATTATACGGATGGTTTCCAAAGCCGTATCATCGTGGCAAAAACGCCCGATAATACCTTCACTCCACTTTCTGACAACATGTATGTAATGAACGAACGTCAGCGCGACCGCATTATTCAGATAGCTCATCTGCTGCCGCTGATGTCGGGTGAGGTAGTGCTGCCGAAGCTGGAGGAAAAGGGTAGAAAATGGCTGGAACAGATAAGACTGGAAACGATGAAAAATGACGACAAGGTGAAAGCCCGCCAGCGTTTCCGTATCTGTCCAACCACCATGCGAATGATGACCTGCATCATGCTCTGCAAGGTGGCAGAATCGCTGATTCAGAAGCATGGGTTCCAGGGTGCTGAGACACAGTTGAAGCAGAATCCGCAGTTGTGGAAGGAACTGATAGTGAAGATGCAGACGCCAACCATGCTTGCTGTCTTCGACACCCTGGCTGATTATCAGCTGGAGAATGCACTCTACTTCTTCCGCAGTCGCATTGAGGATGCTTTTTCTTCGAAGAACTATTCAGGGCAGTCGCCATACGATCGTTCACGACGTGGTAGAAACGATTCTATTTTTGAATGCTTAGACGTAACCTTCACCTTCGAACAGGCTCAGCAGCAGAGTGTTGCCATCAAGGGCGCTAACGTTACGCACGAGGCTGTAAGACAGATGCTGAAGAACTGGAAGCGCCAGGGACTCATCAATATTCTGCCCGATTCACGTTATCAGAAAGTAGCATCTACGGTTTAAATCCGGTCATTTCCGGTCATTAAGGTCAAGGTCATTAAGGTCATTAAGGTTTTCGGGTCTGAACCCAGCCTTAATGACCACCCCTAAACCAATTATTCATTATTAATTATTAATTGTAAATTATCATGCATATTTGTATATTTCGCCGCCGTTTCACTCCATGGGGAGTTGATGGCACAATGGTCATTAATGGTAAGTTTTTCTGCGGAACATTGGAGCGTCCTCAGGGCTATCTGAAAGCTGATGCTTACAGACTGGCACTTGTGCCGGTTTCCAACCCGAAGTTTCTGAGGGATGATGAGAAGAGCAGAATCATGCCTGTCCTTCTGAAGGAAAACGGCAGAGTTCCGAAGTCTGTTATCCGCAAGCCGTTCTTCGTTCCGGGCAATGGTCCTTATAAATTAATGTATGGCAGCATTATTCTGGGCAGATCCTACATTTCGGGACTTGTGCTTCATTCTGAGGAATACTTCTCGGAGTTTTGCGAGAAGGTGGATGAGGCAATCAGGAACAGGGAGCACATCACGCTCGTTATCAGAGACTGGGGCTTTGATGCGATTCCGCTTAAGTATTTATCACCTTTCAAATCATCTGTAAAATCATTATCATGCGTAAGATAAAGGAAATCATCATTCATTGCAGTGCGACCAAGGAAGGTCGCAACTTCACCGTAGCGGATATTGACCGCTGGCACCGGGAGCGCGGAATGCGCTGCATAGGTTATCATTTCGTGGTTTATCGTGATGGCAGCATTCATGTAGGCCGTGCGATAGAGGAGGTTGGCGCCCATTGCAAGGGCCATAATTCCATCAGTATAGGCATTTGCTACATCGGCGGTTTATCAAAGAAAGGTAAGCCGAAGGATACAAGAACCCGAGACCAGAAAGCGGCAATGCGCTCGCTCATCGAGCAGCTGAAGGAGGAATATCCATTAGCCACGATTCATGGTCATAATGAATTTGCCAATAAGGCCTGCCCCTGCTTTGATGTGAAGAAGGAGTGGGGCTAACAGATAGGGAACGCACTGCGTTCCCTATTTATATTATATATGGTACTTATTCTGGTAGTGGCGCTTGGATTTAACAGGGGCTCCATGGAAGGAACCGCTGCCCATAC
>ERZ1673722.2372-NODE-2372-length-15670-cov-4.573615_pt1 | contig 15670 bp, 12 predicted proteins | sample MGYA00580222_ERZ1673722 | MGnify/ENA primary metagenome ERZ1673722 (study PRJEB41218, sample SAMN15661750) | gut metagenome | host: Homo sapiens | place: Canada: London | collected 2015-08-20/2019-03-30 | study: EMG produced TPA metagenomics assembly of...
GAGGTCGGCGGGGCCCTTCCCCCCGCCGGCCCGCCCGGACAATCATCGCAGGAGGCTTTTATGCTGGAATCTCTGAAACAGGCCGTCTATGAGGCCAACATGGAGCTGCCCCGCCGGGGCCTTGTCACCTACACGTGGGGCAACGTGTCCGGCATCGACCGGGAGAAAGGGCTGGTGGTCATCAAGCCCTCCGGCGTGTCCTACGAGGATTTGACCCCCGACAAGCTGGTGGTCCTCTCCCTGGACGGCAAGGTCGTCGAGGGCACCCTCAACCCCTCCTCCGACACCAAGACCCATCTGGTGCTCTACAAGGCGTTTCCCGAGCTGGGCGGCATCGTGCACACCCACAGCCCGCACGCGGTGGGCTGGGCGCAGGCCGGCCGCGACATCCCCTGCTACGGCACCACGCACGCCGATTACTTCTACGGCCCCGTGCCCTGCGCGCGCAGCCTGACCCCCGAGGAGGTTGACGCGGGCTACGAGCACAACACCGGCGTGGTGATTGTGGAAACCTTCCAGACCCGAAACATCAACCCCGTGCATGTGCCCGGCGTGATCTGCCGCAACCACGGCCCCTTCGCCTGGGGCAAGGACGCGGCGCAGGCCGTGTACCATGCCGTGGTGCTGGAGGAGGTCGCCCGCATGGCCCTCTACACCGTGCAGGTCGACCCCGACGCCGCCCCCGCGCCCGCGCATGTGCTGGCGAAGCACTTCCAGCGCAAGCACGGCCCCAACGCCTATTACGGGCAGCGGTAAAATGAAAAAAAGCCCCCGCCTCCGGCGCGCAGATGCGCCGGAAGGCGGGGGTTTTTGCGTCAGTCCGCCGTCAGGGGGACGAGGGCGAGGAGCGGCACGCGCAGAAGGAGACGGGCGTCCTGCTCGAAGCGGAAGCCCAGGTCCTCGTTGACGCCGAAATACAGCTCCACCTGCGCCTCCCCGAACGCGCTTTTGAGGGGGACCTCGAAGGTATACGTCATGGCCCGGCCCCTGCGCGCGGGCGTGCAGCGGTACTCCATGGCGAGGTTGTTGCCCTTTTCGTCCGTGAGGCCGGCGATGTCGCACACCACGCCCAGCACCCTGTCGCCCAGCGCGGCCGCTTTCTCCCGCTCCTTGAGGAACCAGCTGTCCTCCGGGGGCACCTCCACCTGGTTGTCCATGAGGGCCGTGTTTTCGTCGTTGGGCGTCAGCAGCACCTCAAGGGTGAGAAGCGCCCCGTCATACGCCGCCTGCGTCACGGCAAACGTCACGCCCCCGGTGGTCTCCCCCTCCACCCGGCACGCGGCCAGATACGCCATGCCCTCCGGCAGAGGGGCCGGGGCCGCCGACGCCGCCGCGCCAAAGAGCAGCAGCGCCGCCAGAAACGCGCAGATTCGTCTTTTCATCTTTCCAATGCCTCCTTTGTTTTCCCGTTTTGCGGAAAACCGCCATCCATACAACGAACGGGGGCGCGCGGCGCCTGCCTCTTTTTTCCGGCACACGAAAATGATGTGCGCCAGTCCCGCGGACTTCCTTATGAAAAACCATCAGATATTTTGATGGAAGCATTCACTATTTTGTTATATATGCCAAAAATGGCGTCCGCAATTTATGCAGAATGTATTTTCTTTCCTTCTTTGTTATGATATAATCAAAGTACAGTGTTTGACCCGCACGTACAACCACACATGAAAAAGGAAAAGGAGTCGTGAACATGAAGCATCGAAGCGCAACTCTGCTGTCGGTCCTGCTGGTTCTGTGTCTGCTCATGCCGGTATGGGCCTTCGGCGAGGCGACCGGGGATACGGTCGAGATCCTCTTCCTGGGCACCTCGGACATTCACGGACAGCTCTACGCCACCAACTATACGGCGGACGTCAGCCAGTCGGGCCAGTACGGACAGGGCCTGACGCGCGTGGCTACCTATGTGGAAGAGCAGCGCGCACAGTACGAAAACGTGTTCCTGGGCGACTGCGGCGACCTGGTGCAGGGCACGCCGCTGACGTACTACTACGCCTTCTATCAGCCGGACGCGCAGGACCCGGCCATGAAGGCGCTGCGCATGATGGACTACGACCTGTTTGTGACCGGCAACCACGAATACAACTACGGCATGGACATCCTCTCCCGGCAGCTGGCCGACCTGACCACGCCCGCCGCCGAGGGCGAGGACGAGGTATGGGTCTCCATGGCCGATTACCTGGACGCCGCCACCAATTCCGACGAAACGAAGGACTGGGCCACCTGGAACGGCTACGACCCCTACCGCGTCTTTGACTATGGCGGAGTGAAGGTGGCCGTCATGGGCATCGGCAACCCCAACGTGTCCAAGTGGGACGTGCCCGCCAACTGGGAGGGCATCTACTTCGCGAACGTGATCGACACCTACCTGCACTACGAGGAGGAGATGGACGAGGCCTCCGACCTGATCGTGCTCTACAGCCACAGCGGCATCGATACGGACGCCGAATCCGACTTCATCCGCCGGCTGGTCGAGCAGACGGACACCATCGACCTGGTGTTCGCCGGGCATGAGCACTTCGACACCGTGACCGAGATCGCCGACGCGGCGGGCGACGCGGTGCCCGTGGTATCGCCCGGTACCAAGTGCGCCATGATCGGCCAGGCGCTGGTGACCTACGACAAGGCGGACGGGGACTTCACCATCACGGCGCAGACCGTGGACATGGAGAACTACCCCATCGACGAGACGCTGGAGGCGGCCCTCCGGCCCTACGAGGAAGCCGCGTGGGACGAGTACATGCTCCAGCCCATCGGCACCGCCACGGGCGACTTCCCGGCGGCGGGGCTGGGCACCGCGCCCTCGGCCTTCATGGACCTGATCAACCGCGTGCAGATCTGGGGCGCGTATGACAACACCGGCGAAAACACCCCCGACGATCCCACGGACGACACGCCGGCGCAGCTGTCCATCTCGGCCCCGCTGACCTCCGGCGACGCGGAAAACCTGATCTCCGAGGGCGAGATCGTGCTGGGCGACATGTTCGGCCTCTACCGCTACGAAAACTGGTTCTACCAGATCACCATGAGCGGCAAGGAGCTGCGGGCGTGGCTGGAGTTTGCCGCCACCAAGATCCAGGTGGACGAAAACGGCCCGTTCGTGAGCACCGAGGACCTGACCTACTACGACGTGATCTACGGCGACGGCTTCTCCTACGTGCTGGACTACAGCGCCGCGCCCGGCAGCCGCGTGGCCTCCATGACCTACGAGGGCGAGGAGGTCGCCGACGGCGATACCTTCACCGTCGTGGTCAACAACTACCGCTACAACGGCGGCGGCAACTACATCGCCTACCTCAACGCGCACGGCTGCTCCTTCACCCCCAACGACCCCGAGCGCATCATCTACTCCACCCAGTACGACATGATGCAGGGCGAGGACATGGGCCAGGCCCGCAACCTCCTGGCCAACTACATCACCCTCGCCGGCTCCATCGACCCGGAGATCTCCTCCGACTGGTCGCTTGAGGACCTGGGCACCTTGCAGCTGGCCGTGCTCTCCACCACCGACATGCATGGCCGCGCCACGCTCCTGGACGTGGCCACCCAGACCGAGGACGCCGCCTCCATGGAGCGCGTCGCCTCGGCGGTGCTTCAGGAGCGCGAGGCGTTCGGGGACAAGGTGCTGCTGGTGGACAACGGCGACACCATCCAGGGCACGCTGGTGGCGCAGTACGCCATCAACCTGAAACCCGATGATGAGAACCCCATGATCACGGCCCTCGACTACATCGGCTACGACGCCTGGGTCATGGGCAACCACGAGTTCAACTTCACCCCCGATCGGCGCGACGCCCAGACCCGCATCGCCGATGAGGCCGGCATCGCGGTCATCAGCGGCAACATCGTGCTGGTCGAGGACGGCGTCGATTTCCGCGGCGAGGAGAAGGCCGCGGGCGATCCGTTCTACGATCCCTACGTGATCAAGACCTACGACTTTGGCGAGGGCCGGACCGTGCGCGTGGCCGTGATCGGCCTTAGCAACGCGGCCAACCACACCTGGGACCTGGCCACCAACTACCCCAACATGCAGTTCTCCAGCCTGGACAACCCCGACGGGCTCCTGGCCTTTGAGATCAACAAGTGGGCGGCGGAGATCCGCGACAACGACCTGGCCGACATCGTGATCGTCAGCGTGCACAGCGGCAAGGGCACCGACGACGGCGTGGAAACCGACGGCTTCCTGCTGGAATCCCAGGTGGTCAGCGGCGTGCAGGGCTCCAGCGGCGTCGATCTGGTCATCTACGGCCATGACCACACCGCCAACATCGAAACCCTCACCGACGCGGACGGCAAGGCCGTGCCCATCGTCAACGGCGGCGGCACCCACGTGACCAAGACCGTATTCGACCTCACGTTTGACGAGGACGGGGCCTTCGCGGGCTTCACCATCCGTCAGAACGCCAACCTGGCCCTGGCCTCCTACGCGGGCGACGAGACGCTGGCCAAGGCCCTCCAGCCCTGGTACGACGACACCTACGCCTGGGCCAGCGAGCCGCTGGGCACCTTCGACAACGGCTGGACCGACCTGACCGCCGAGGCCGAGGGCAAGACCAACGACGACATGGTGCTCAGCCAGACGCATCTTTTGGACTTCGTGCACAAGGGCCAGATCTGGTGCTCGTGGCAGTCGTTTGAGAGCGACGGCATCGAGGGCGCGACCGTCTCCATCGCCTCGCCGGTGTTCGGCAAGGGCGCGGACGATACCCTCTCCTTCGTGCCCAAGGACGGCGACACCATCTCCACCCTGGAGCTTAGCAAGCTCTACCGCTACTCCAACAACCTCCTGTGCGCCATCGACATGACCCCGCAGCAGCTCTACAACTGGATGAGCACCGTGGCCGACATGCTGGTGATCGGCGAGGACGGCCTGCCCGCGCTGGGGCCGGATGTGTCCATCTACGGCGTGGACAGCTTCTACGGCGTGGATTACACCTTCGACCTGACCAAGCCCCTGGGCGAGCGCGTGACCGCCGCCTCCATCGACGGCACGGACCTGCTGGAGATGGACGGCCCCATCCGCGTGACGCTCAACAGCTACCGCCTCTCCGGCGGCTACGGCTTCCTGGAGGCCACGGGCCTGACCGAGGCCGACTGCTGCTGGACCGCCAGCCAGTACCTGGGCGCGGACCGCGCGCCGGTGCCCACGCAGCTGGGCGAGTACGTGGCCCACATGGGCACCGTCACCCCGGACGATCCGGTGTCCCACGGGTTTGACACCACCTGGCAGATCGTGACCGAATAACGCCGGCGGACGCGGCGCGGGCCGCCCAAAGCGGATGCGGCGGCGGCCCGCGCAGGCAACCGGCAAAACGAACCGGCCCCCGAAAGAAGCGCTTTGGCTTCCTTCGGGGGCCGGTTTCCTGTGCGGGGGACTTTCGCGGCCCCCTGCGCTTTTGCGCTCTCCGGCTCACGCCCATCCCATCGCGCTCACCCAGGCCAACAGCGCGCACTGCGCCGCCAGCATGACCGGCACGCCCCAGGCGAAGCGCGGGGTGCGAATCTTGTGGCGGCACAGGTCCATGGCCGCCAGAGCGCCCGGCGCGCCGCCCGCCAGCGCCAGCGCCAGAAGCGCCGCCTCCCGGATGCGAAAACGGCCCAGCGCCGCCTTGGCCTTGTCGGCGGCAAAGGCGAAAAACGCGGCGGCGTTGGTGCAGGCCAGGTACAGGCCAAGGCCCGGCGCGCGGCCCAGCACGGCCAGCCAGCCGCCCGTGCCGCCGCCTGCGCGGTCCATGAGCGCCGCCAGCACAGCGATATGCAGCGCCAGCCAGATCAGCGGATGAGCCAGCGCCAGCGGGCCGGTTTCGCGCGGGCCGCGCCCCCGAAGGGCGCGGGCAGCCAGCATCCCCGGCGTGCCTCCGGCGATGACCATGAGCCGTGCAAGCGCGGACAGCGCCCGCACGGATCTTCGGGACCAGGCTGCACCCAGGGCGAAGGCGGCGGCGTTGACCGCCAGATAATAAACCATGACGGGAAGCATGTGCGACCCCCCTTTTTCCATCGGATGCGGCCGCGCGCGGCGGGGTTCGCTCCCCGCGCCGCGCATCAGGCCGGGCTTTTTTCCGGCCCGACAGGCACGATCATGCGGGCGTAGTGGATGGCGTTGCTGTTTTCATCCACATAGCTCACCAGCTGCTGGGTGAACAGATCATCCGAGGCGCGCAGCCGGTGCTCGCTCATATAGGCGAAGAGATGCTCCAGCAGCTCGCCCGCGTCAAAGCCGCCGTTTTCCAGCCGGAACAGGCACCCCACGGCGCACGTGGCGTCGATGCAGCGGAACGCGTCTGTTTCAAACCCCAGCACCTCCGCGTCGTTTTCATGGAACAGAATGCCCTTGGTCATGCGGGGAGGCGCGCCGTCCAGCGCCTCGCGGCCGATGAGCGTGGTATAGGCCGTCAGCGGCAGCGCGCCGAAGAGCCGCTTGAGCAGCGGTTCCCGCTCCACCCGGGCCCACATGTCCGGCACGGAGGGGTATTCCAGCAGATACACCCGCCCCAGCGACAGGCGCACGGGGCGCATGAGCTGCTCCTGCGCCGTTTGCAGCGTGCGCGCGGAGGCGCTCATGCGCGCCAGAACGTGGTTGTCATAGGCGATCTTGCGCTCCATTTCGGCGATCTTCTCCCGGTAGAGGGCTTCCAGCTCCTGCCTGCCGCTGCCGGAGTACACGCGCTGAATCTCCTCCAGGGTGAATCCCTGGCTCTTGAGCCGCTGGATGTTGGAGATGCGCTGGATGTCCGCCAGCTCAAAGACGCGGTAGCCGTTGCCGTTTTCACGTACGGGATGCAAAAGCCCCTTTTTCTCGTAAAACCGGAGCGCCTCATCGCTTAAGCCGAACGCCCTGGAGAGCGTCCCAATGGAAATCTTCATCCTTTTCCCCCTGAAAAAAATCGTGGCGGCTTTCGGGAAGAAACCCTTGACAGTCAAGCCGCTTGAGCCTTTATACTATCAGTGTACACGATGCAGGGGAAAAAGACAAGTCTGGCGAAAGGCGTTTTTCTTGGCCCACGGTTGTGAAGGTTGTGTCAATATGCCGTGGAGGATGACGGGAGAATGACATCGCGCAAAATTGCGCGCGTCATAATACATTACATCTGGGGGTATTTCGTCATGAAAAAACTGTTGGCACTGCTGCTGACGGTAACGCTCCTGATGAGCGTGGCCGCCACTGCGTCGGCTGAGTGGGTGCGCCCCGTTCAGACCGTGGAAACCTGGGATGAGGAAGCTGACTTCGTGATCGTCGGCTTCGGCCTGGCCGGCGCGGCCGCGGCCGTGGAAGCCCACGACATCGACCCGGAGGCCAAGGTGGTCGTGCTGGAGAAGATGCCCGAAACCCTTGCGGGCGGCAACTCCATCGCTTCCGGCCAGACCTTTATCGTGCCGTCCGAAAACGGCGTGCCCGAATTCAAGAAGTACCTGGAAGCCTGCAACGAGCCCAACCCCATTCCCGACGAGTATCTGGACTGGCTGGTGAACGGCTTTGCCGAGCAGCTGCCCTGGATCGAGAGCGTGGCCGACAGCGCCGGATACGAAGCCGGTTATGTGGGCGGCGGCGAACTGAAGTGGGGCAGCCTGGTGGTCGAGTTCGACACCTTCCCCGGCAGCGTGTTCGAGGGCACCAGCGCTCACCTGCGCAAGAAGAACTCCGGCGCCTTTGAAAACGGCGGCGTGTGGCGCTGCTTCGCCGAGGCCGCCAAGGTCCGCGGCATCGAAGTCCGCTATGAGAACCCCGCCATCGCCCTGGTGCAGGACCCCGTGACCCGTGAGGTCAGCGGCGTGGTCGCCACCGACGCCGAGGGCAACGAATACACCATCAAGAGCGCCAAGGGCGTGCTCCTGGCCTGCGGCGGCTACGAGAACAACCTCGAAATGCAGCGTGACTTCCACGGCATGGACGAGGTCTACACCGCCGGCACCCCCGGCAACACCGGCGACGGCATCAAGATGCTTATGGAAGCCGGCGCCAAGATCTGGCACATGAAGAACCAGACCCAGTCCGGCGGCTTCTGGCTGGGCATCAAGGTGCCGGAGTACGAGTCCACCTTCATGCGCAACTTCGACATGCCCGGCAATTCCTGGATTGAGGTTGCCTCCGACAACACCCGCTTCTACAACGAGTCCTACGGCTATCACCGCCAGCACATGAAGTACATGGAGTACGGCCGCTATGTGGACCTGCCCCACGAGCGCGCCCTGCCCGTGCACCTGATCTTTGACGAATCCACCCGCGAGGCCGGCTCCATCGCCAGCCAGTGGCTGAGCTGGCCCACCACCACCGAGGGCTACACCTGGTCCAACGACAACCTCGCCGAGATCGAAAAGGGCTGGATCATCAAGGCCGACACCATCGAGGAGCTGGCCGAGAAGATCGGCCGCGACCCCGTCGAGCTTCAGGCCACCATCGACCGCTACAACGAGATGTGCGAAAAGGGCGTGGACGAGGACTTCGGCCGCGATCCCGCCACCATGGCTCCCATCGAGAAGGCGCCCTTCTACGCCGTATCCATCACCCCCACCCTCGTGGCCACCACCGGCGGCGCCAAGCGCGATACCGACGGCCGCGTGCTGGACTGGAACGAGAACCCCATCCCCGGCCTGTATGAGGCGGGCGAGCTGGGCAGCTACGTGTCCAACCTGTACCAGAACGGCGTGTTCCTCTCCGAGGCCATGCTCTCCGGCCGCACCGCCGCCCAGACCGCTTTCGGCGGCGAGAGCGAGGTCAAGGAAGTCGTGAAGGAAGAAAAGACCGGTCCCGCGTGGGCTGACGCCGCTGACGGCGAGTACACCGCGGTTGTGGACGGCCTCCACGACAAGATCGAGGTCAAGATGACCGTTGAGGGCGGCAAGCTGACCGCCATCACCATCGGCGAGGGCCGCTCCGAGATGATCATCACCGACGAGCAGCTGGCCGAGTATGTAAACGCTGTGATCGACAGCCAGAGCACCGATGTGGACGTCATCGCCGGCGCCACCGTTGACTGCCAGGCCATCGCCACCGCGCTGATCCAGGCGTTCGCCGAGTAAAGTTCCCCTGGGCCGTAAGGCCCCGCCCCGCACGGCATACCGTGCGGGGCGTTTTGCATTGTGCCTTGAAGCGGCGCGCGGGGCGTGGTATACTCGGCTTGCGGGCCTGATCCCGCCGGGAAAGGAGGACGGCCCATGGCCACCATGAAGGAGATCGCGCAAATCTGCGGCGTCAGCCGCGGCACGGTGGACCGCGTCATCAACCGCCGGGGCAAGGTGCGCCCCGAAACCGAGCGCATGATTTTGCAGGCGGTGGAGCGCATGGGCTACACCAAGAGCATGCTGGGGCGCGCCCTGAGCGTCAAGCGCAGCCAGCCCGTCATCGGGGTGGTGCTGTGCAGCGAGGGAAACCCCTTTTTTGACGATGTGTATGCGGGGCTGGCCCGCGCGGAGCAGGAGCTTTTGCCCTATGGCGTCGCGGTGGAGCGGCGCGCCATGCGCGGCTACGACGTGGACCGCCAGCTGGCCCTGATCGACGAGCTGTCTCCCTCCCTGAGCGCGCTGGTGCTCCAGCCCGTGAACGACCCGCGCGTGGAGGCGCGGGTTAAGCACCTCAAGGCCCGCGGCGTGCCCACCGTAACGGTCAATACCGACCTGCCCGCCAGCAGTCGCTGCTGCTACGTAGGCAGCGATTATGAAAGCGGCGGAGCCACCGCCGCGGCCCTGCTGGAGCTGATCACCCAGGGCCGAGGGCGCGTGGGCGTAGTGGCGGGCGTGCCCACGCTGATGGGCCACGTGGCGCGGCTGCGGGGCTTTCGCAAGCGGCTGGCGCGCTGCGCCGACCTGCCCGTGGTGGCTGTGGAAAACAGCCTCGACGACCCCGAACGCGCCTATGCCGTCACGCGCGACATGCTGCGCAGCCACCCCGAAATCGACGCCATGTTTGTGGTTACGGCGGGGTGCGAGGGGGTGTGCCGCGCCCTCATCAGCGCGGGCCGCGCCGGGGAGATCCGCGTGGTGGGGTACGACGACGTGCCCGCCACCCGTGAGATGATGCGCCTGGGCATCGTGCGGGCGGTGGTGTGCCAGCAGCCCTTCGAGCAGGGCTACCGCTCGCTGCGCGCCGCCTTTGACATGGTGCTTTCCGGCGAGATGATGGACGACCGCCGCATCATCATGGAAAACCAGATCAAGCTGCCGGAAAACCTTTCTCCGGCCTTGCAGACCGCCCCATTTCAGGATTGACAACCGTTTCAAATTGGGGTATTCTTTTGTTAGACAAAAATGTGCTCGTGCACACTATCAAAAAACGCCCCCGAAGGGGCGCCTTGAAAGGAATGAGGGAATGTGACCTACCTGCTTGGCGTGGACCTTGGGACCTCCGGCACCAAGACGGTGCTCTTTGACGCGGAGGGCCGCGAGGTGGCCAGCCGGAGCGTGGAGTACCCGCTCTACCAGCCGCAAAACGGCTGGGCCGAGCAGGACCCGCGGGACTGGTGGAACGCCGCCGTCGGCACCATCCGCGGCGTGCTGGAGAAAAGCGGCGTCGTCCCCGGCGACGTGAAGGGCCTGGGCATCAGCGGGCAGATGCACGGGCTGGTCCTGCTGGATGAAAACGGCGAGCCGCTGGGCCGGTCCCTCCTGTGGTGCGACGGCCGCACCCAGCGGGAATGCGACGAAATCACGCAGGCCGTGGGCGCAAAGCGCCTCATCGAGATCGCGGCCAACCCGGCGCTGACGGGCTTTACCGCGGGCAAGATCCTCTGGGTGCGCCGACATCAGCCGGAGCTGTTCGCCCGCGCGCGGCACGCGCTTTTGCCCAAGGACTACGTGCGCTACCGCCTGACGGGCGTTCTGGCGCAGGAGATCAGCGACGCCAGCGGCACCAACCTGCTGGACGTGCCGGCGCGGCGCTGGTCGGCTGAAATCATGGACAAGCTGGGGCTGGACATGGCGCTCCTGCCCCCGCTGGTGGAAAGCTGCGAGGCGGCGGGCGCCATCACCCCCGAAGCGGCGGAGCTGACGGGCCTTCGCGCGGGCACGGTGGTGGCCGGCGGCGCGGGCGACAACATGGCCGCCGCCATCGGAACCGGCGTGGCGGAGAGCGGCAGGGCGTTTACCACCATCGGCACAAGCGGCGTGGTGTTCGCCCATTCCGACACCGTACGCATCGACCCGGAGGGCCGGGTGCACACCTTCTGCGCGGCGGTGCCCGGCGCGTATACGAACATGAGCTGCACGCTGGCGGCGGGCCTTTCCCTGAAATGGTACCGCGACCAGTTCTGCCAGGCCGAGCGCGAGGCCGCGGCCCAGATGGGCGTGGACCCCTACGAGCTGATGAACCGCGAGGCCGCGCAAAGCCCCATCGGCGCGAACCGGCTGCTCTTTTTGCCCTACCTGATGGGCGAGCGCAGCCCCCTGCTGGACGCAAACGCGCGCGGCGCGTTCATCGGCCTGAGCGCCATCCACACCCGGCGCGACCTGCTTCGCGCGGTGATGGAGGGCGTGATCTACTCCCAGCGGCAGAACCTCGACATTCTGCGCGGCATGGGCGTTAAGCCCGCAAGCATGCTGGCCTGCGGCGGCGGCGCGCGCAGCCCCTTCTGGCGGCAGATGATGGCCGACGTGCTGGGCCTGCCGGTTCAGACCGTGCAGGCGCCCGAAAGCCCGGCGCTGGGCGCGGCGATTCTGGCGGGCGTGGCCGCGGGCGTGTACCCGGACGTGCCCTCGGCGTGCGCCGCGCTGGTCCGCCCCGGCGAGCCGCTCCTGCCCGACGCGGAGCGCTCCGCCGCCTACGAACCCTTCTACCGGCTGTACGAAAGCCTGTATCCCGCGTTGAAACCCGCCTGCGGACGGCTGGCCGCCCTGTGAGCGGAGGAAAGGAGAGCGACATCCTATGGAAATTCGATCCGTGTTTGACCCTGCCTTCAAGCCCTATGGCCGCGTGGTGGAGGGCTACCCCGTGGGCGGGCTGATGGAGGCCCTGAAAACCACCCCCCTGCCCGACGCCGTGGTCTACACCCCGCGCGAGGAAGCGCTGCACGCCGCCGCGGACGCGCAGGCCGTCGGCGAGGCGCTCTTTGGCGGCATGCCGTTCCAGCTGGGCTGGTGCAACGGCCATAACACGCGCCTCAACTGCCTGGAATACCACCGCGACAGCGAGTTCAACCTGGGCGCCGAGGACTTCATCCTGCTCCTGGCCCGTCAGGACGAGATGGAAAACGGCGTGCTGGACACCGCGAAGGTGCGCGCCTTCCGCGTGCCGGCGGGCGTGCTGATCGAGGTCTACGCCACCACGCTGCACTACGCCCCCTGCCACGCCGACCCCGCGCAGGGCTTCCGCGTGATGGTGGCGCTGCCCGCGGGCACCAACACCGACTTCCGCCTTCCCGGCGCGCCCAACCCGCTGGACCGTCAGCTCTGGGCCCGCAACAAGTGGCTGATCGCGCATCCGGACAGCGCTCCGGCTGCAAATGGCGCGGTGATCGGCCTGACGGGCGAAAATATCGACATCGCGGGCGACCTGTAGGCGCCCTTCAAGTTGAATGCAAAGGAGAATGAACATCATGCTGAACAACATTCCTGTCGTCAAACCCGGCATCATCGCCGTCAGCCGGGACTGCTTCCCCATCGCGCTGAGTGAGGCGCGCCGCGCCGCCATCGTCAAGGCCTACGGCGAGGGCCTCTACGAATGCCCCGTCACCGTGGAAAACGAAAAGGACGCCATCAAGGCCGTCGAGGACGTTCGAGCCGCCGGCTGCAACGCGCTGGTGGTGTTCCTGGGCAACTTCGGCCCCGAAACCCCCGAAACCTTGATCGCCCAGCGCTTCGAGGGCCCGTGCATGTACGTGGCCGCCGCCGAGGGCGACGGCGACATGATCAACGGCCGCGGCGACGCCTACTGCGGCCTGCTCAACTGCTCCTACAACCTGGGCATGCGCCACCTTCGCGCCTACATCCCCGAAGCCCCCGTGGGCACGGCGGACGAGATCGCCCAGCGCATCCGCGACTTCCTGCCCATCGCCCGCGCCATCATCGGCGTGAAGAACCTCAAGATCATCACCTTCGGACCCCGGCCCCAGGACTTCTTCGCCTGCAACGCCCCCATCAAGGGCCTCTACGAGCTGGGCGTGGAGATCGAGGAAAACAGCGAGCTGGACCTGCTGGTGGCCTTCAGGGAGCACGAGAACGACCCCCGCATCGACGAGGTGTGCCGCGACATGGCCGCGCAGATGGGCGAGGGCGCGTACTACGAGGACCTCAACCGCCGCATGGCGCAGTTCGAGCTGACGCTTCTGGACTGGGCCGAAAGCCACAAGGGCGCGCGGCGGTACGTGGCCTTCGCCAACAAGTGCTGGCCCGCCTTCCCCAGCCAGTTCGGCTTTGAGCCCTGCTACGTCAACTCCCGCCTGGCCGGGCGCGGCATCCCCGTGGCCTGCGAGGTGGACATCTACGGCGCGCTGAGCGAGTACATCGGCCTGTGCGTAACGGACGACGCCGTGACCTTGCTCGACATCAACAACACCGTGCCCGCCTACATCTACGACGAGGACATCAAGGGCAAGTACGGCTACAAGCTCAGCGACACCTTCATGGGCTTCCACTGCGGCAACACGCCCGAATGCAAGCTCTGCCAGAGCCGCGCCGTCAAGTACCAGCTCATCCAGCACCGCCTGCTGGAGCCGGAGGGCAGCGAGCCCGACTTCACCCGCGGCACCCTCGAAGGCGACATCGCCGCCAGCGACATCACCTTCTACCGCCTCCAGTGCGACAGCGAGGGCGTCCTGCGCGCCTACGTGGCCCAGGGCGAGGTGCTCGACGTGCCCACCCGCAGCTTCGGCGGCATCGGCGTGTTCGCCATCCCCGAAATGGGCCGCTTCTACCGCCACGTGCTGGTGGGCAAGCGCTACCCGCATCACGGCGCGGTCGCCTTCCACCATGTGGGCGCGGCGCTGTTTGAGGTGTTCAAGTTCCTGGGCGTTGCGGACATCGCCTACAACCGGCCCGCGTCGCTGCCGTATCCGACGGAGAATCCGTTTGCCTGATCGGATTTCGCGTGCCTTTCAGCCGCCTGCCTCCTCCGGGGTGGGCGGTTTTTTTCATGCCCGCCCCTTCCTTTGCATATCCTTCCCCAAACCGTGTTTTGGGAAGGGGGGCCCGGCGTGCTGGAGAAGCTCAAACGGGCGGATATTCCGCAGGAGCTGGTGCTGGGCTGGCCGCGCTCGGTGCTGCTGGGCGATGAAAAGCTGATCGTGGAGCAGCATCAGGGCATCTTTGCCTGCACCGACACGGAGGTTGCGCTCAAGACCCTGTGCGGCCTTCTGGTCATCAGCGGCGAAAAGCTGTCCCTCTCGCGCTACGACCGCGACGGGCTGATCGTGTTTGGCAAGATCGAAAAGCTCTGCTACCGCCCGAAAGGATGACCGCGCCGTGAACATCCCCCGCTTGCCGTTTGTCACCTGCCGCTTCACGCTGACGGGGCTGAACCTGGAACGCTTCATGAACACGCTGCAAAAGGAGGGCGTGCCGCTGCTCTCCGCCCGGCGCGCGGACCGGCGCACGCTGGAATGCGCCTGCTACCTGCGCGACCTGCCGCGCGTCAGGCAGCTGGCCGGGGAAAAGGGCTGGCGCGTCACGCGCGAGCGCCCCGCGCAGCTGGCGGCGGTTCTCGGCGCGCTCCGGCGGCGGCCCGGCGCGCTGCTTGGGGCCGCGCTGGCGCTGGCGGCGGCGCTCGTGCTATCGCAGTTCGTGTGGCGGGTGGAGATCAACGGCGCGGGGCCGTACCTGGCGGACATCACCGCCTACCTCACGGAGGCGGGCTATGTGCCCGGCGCGCGGCGCGACGCGCTGGACGCCACGGCGCTGGAGCGCAGCCTCACGCTGCGCTACCCGGAGGTGGCGTGGTTCCACGCCTATGTGAGCAACGTGACCCTCGTGGTGGACGTGACGCGCGGCGTGCCCATGCCGGACCTGCCCTCCGCCCGGCCCGGCGACGTTGTCGCCCTGCGCGACGGCATCGTCGATTCCGTGCGGGTATACGCGGGCACGGCGGCCGTGCAGGCGGGCGACGCGGTGCGCGCGGGGCAGGTGCTGATTCGCGGCGAGGAGCGCGGCGCGGACGGGGCCGTGGTGCCCGTGGCCGCGCGGGGCGCGGTGATCGCCCGCTGCTGGCTTACGCATACGGTGGAGATGTCCCTGCTGGAGATCCGTAGCGAGGAAACCGGCCGTGAGGCGGTGGTGCAGGAGATCGAAACGCCCTGGTTCACCTGGCCCACCGAGCCCGATACGCCCGATTTTCTGGCCAGCAACGCCTATATCACGCAGACGCCGGTGGTGGGCTGCTTCTTCCCCGTGTGGCGCAAAACCACGGTGCTGCGCGAGGTGAGCCTCGAATACGCCCGCCGCTCGGAGGCCGAGGTGCGCGCCGAGGCGGGCGATGCCGCGCTCGAGCGCCTCAAAACCCTGCTCTATGGCTATGAGATCATTGACAAATGGGTAGATTATTGTATGATAGAAGATGATACATTGGCCGCAACCGCCACCGCGGAATGGCTGATGGACATTGCCGGCCAGGCGCCGGCATGAACGCCTGTCGAAAAAGCTCGCCTTTGGCGATCTTTTCCGACAGAACACGTTTCCCCTGCGCCTGCGGCGCGGCCGGGGAAACGCGCAGGGAAACCTTGCTACGCAAGGCTTCCGAATCCACCGCACA
>ERZ1673722.2375-NODE-2375-length-15662-cov-14.718588_pt1 | contig 15662 bp, 14 predicted proteins | sample MGYA00580222_ERZ1673722 | MGnify/ENA primary metagenome ERZ1673722 (study PRJEB41218, sample SAMN15661750) | gut metagenome | host: Homo sapiens | place: Canada: London | collected 2015-08-20/2019-03-30 | study: EMG produced TPA metagenomics assembly of...
TCTTTCATGCCATAGTCACCCTATCCGCCCCTGCGGGGCACCTTCCCCTAGAGGGTAAGGCTATTAAGTTAAGCGGCAGAACGTTCTTGGCTCCCCGCCGGGGAGAGGGGGCTGCGCAGCGGTATTGCATGAAAGTGTTGAAATATCGATAGCATCGGACCATTCAACATAGCACGCTATACCGCTAGCATGCCCCATCTCGCTACGCTCGAAATGGCGTCTCACTGGATTTTAGCGTCGCTTCGCTCCTAAAAATCCAGTTCGCTTGCACATATTGCCTTCGGCACTTCCCCCGAAGGGGGAAGCAAGACGTTACGTAGCTAACGATTTCCTTAACTTAATAGCATTACCCTAGGGAAAGCTGCGATACAAGAATACCATCTTCTAAAAAAAGGCGACAAAGCTGCCACGAGAGCCCTGAACCTTGAACCCTGAAACAAATGAAAGCAAAGTAAAAAGAGGCTGTGAAGAAATGGGGATTCATTTCTTCACAGCCTCTTTTGCATTTCATTCTTAGATCCTTAGAATACTTCTTTGATGACGATGGTCTGTTCACGGTTCGGGCCAACGGATACGATGCCGATCGGTACGCCGATGAGCTTGGAGATGCCTTCGAGGTATTCCTTGCAGAGAGCCGGAAGCTCATCATAGCTTCTGATATCGGAGATCTTCTGTTTCCAGCCTTTGAAGGTCTTGTAGACCGGGGTGATCTTTTCAAGGAATTTCAGGTCAGCCGGATATTCTTCGACTTCCTTGCCTTCATATTCATAGCCGGTGCAGACTTTGATTTCTTCCATATCATCCAGAATATCCAGACGGGTGATCGCGAGGTAATCGAAAGAATTCAGCTCTGCCGCATAACGGACAGCGCGGGTATCGAGCCAGCCGATACGACGCGGACGGCCGGTGACTGTGCCGAATTCATGCGCGGTATTTCTGAGGTAGTCGCCTGTCTCATCGAGCAGCTCGGTCGGGAACGGGCCCTGACCGACACGGGTGCTGTACGCCTTCACGACGCCGAAGATATTCTGCATGTTGTGCGGTCCGATGCCAGCGCCGATGCACGCACCGCCAGCCGTCGGATGAGAAGAAGTGACGAATGGGTAAGTCCCGTTATCACAGTCAAGCATGGATGCCTGCGCGCCTTCGAAGAGGACATTCTTGCCTTCCTTCACCAGCTTCTGCACGGTGTAGTTCGTATCCTTGACATAAGGACGGAGCTTTTCCGCATAGCCGAGGTAGTCAGCGAGCATCTGCTCATAGTCGAAGCCTTCCATACCGTAGAGCTTTTCGAGAAGCATATTCTTCTGATCGACATTGTATTTCAGTTTTTCCGCAAAAGTTTCCTTATCCATCAGGTCACAGATGCGGATGCCGATACGGTTGATCTTGTCGGCATAGCACGGTCCGATGCCATTCTTCGTGGTGCCGATCTTGCGGCTGCCTTTTCTGGACTCCTCCGCTTCATCGAGACGGATGTGGTATGGGAAGACCACCTGTGCACGAGTGGAAATCTGCAGATGCTTCGCATCGATCCCCTGCTTTTCCAGATTTTCCATTTCCTCCAAAAGACTCTTCGGGTCGACAACGACGCCGGTGCCTACGATGCAGATGGTACCGGGATACATGATGCCGCTCGGCATGAGACGCAGCGGATACGCTTTGCCCCCGGTCACGACCGTGTGACCCGCATTATTTCCGCCCTGGGAACGGACAACTACATCTGCTTTCGCCGCAAGATAGTCTACGATCTTGCCTTTACCTTCATCGCCCCACTGGGCACCAATTACCATTGCTGTTGCCATGATTCATTCTTCCTTCCTGTGACGGAATTTTTTCCTCAGACAGATGAGAGAGGAAATCAAAATCTGTACGTTTTACATTTTTTCGCACAAGTACATTTTTATTATATCATATAGAGGAAGAAATGAGGAATTAGGAATTAGAAGTGGCTGGTGGCTGGTGACTGAAATGCCACCTCACACTCTCGCCCCTTCCTCTGGAAGGGGCTGCCTGGCGTAGCGAGACGGGGTTGGCTCCCCCGTATGTTGAAAATACATTTCCCCGTATCGTCATCCCGAAAGTTTGAAAGCAGGAATGAGTAGCTAGGGATTAGGGATTAGGGATTGGGGATTAGAAATCTCAAGTGACTAGTGACTTGAATACCACTTTCAGGCACCACCATTTCTCATTTCTCATTCGCGCCGAGCCTTCATCCGCCATCAAGAGGCACACCACGGGCGTGCCTCATCCCACCTTGAACCCATCATGCGTTATCTGTTACAATAGATAAGATAAATTGATAATAAAAATGTTGCCGAAGAAGGCTCCCTCCGGTTTGACGTTTTGAAAAACGCCTATGCGCATCACGCCTTGCCCCCGATGGAAAACGTCGCTTGTCAGGCTGTGTTTGCCAGAACAAATGGGGCATTCGCCCTCGATTTATGCGCCGTACCCCCATTTCTCCTTCGGGCAGAGCTTTCATTCGCCATCAAAGGGCTGCACGGCCCAAGGGCTAACCATAGCCACCATTCCCCGTGACTAGTCACCAGCCACTAGCCACCAGTCACATTTCACACACAGAAAGGTCCCCCCTATGTTCCTACATGAAATCATGAAAGGCGCCGATCCATCCCGTCTGGCCTTCACCGGTGATATCGACGTCACCTACGGCGCACTCGAAGACGCCATCCACCGCTATCGGAATGCCATTTACGCACTGGGCGTCCGCGAAGGCGAGCGCGTCAGCCTCTACTCCGCGAACTGTGCCGAATTCGTCTACGCCTTCATGGCCGTCGTAAGCCTCGGCGCGATCATCGTCCCCGTGAACAACTCCCTCGTAGACCGCGAAGTCGACTACATCCTGAAAGACTCCGGAAGCACCCTCCTCATCACAGACACCCCCATGGACGTCTCCGTCCCTTCGATTTCCATCGAAGAACTGGATGAGAAATCGCACGAACCGCTCCCCGAAGCCCCTGCTTTCCCGAAAGCCCTCACCGAAGACGACGTATGCGCCCTGATCTACACCTCCGGCACCACCGGCAGCCCCAAAGGCGCCATGCTGACACACAAAAACCTCGTCAGAAACGTAGAACAATTCACCGCGCGCATCATCTTCAAACCGGAAGACAAAGTCCTCTGCGTCCTGCCGATGTTCCACTGCTACGGCATGACCACCATCGTCCACGGCAGCCTCTACGCCCACTCGACCATCGTCATCCTGCGCTCGCGCACACCCTCGGAAATCATCAATACCATCGTGAAATACGACGTCACCATCGCCATCATGGTCCCCCCGATGTACAACCTCCTCGCGCGCAAAGGCGACTCCTCCCTCATGAAGACCGTCCACACCTTCATCTCCGGCGGCGCCTCCATCCCGCAGCCCGTAGCGCAGGCCTTCTTCATGCGCTACAAACACCCCGTACAGGAAGGCTACGGCCTCACCGAAGCCTCCCCCGTCGTCTGCGTCCTGCCGACCGCCAAACCCAAGTACCTGACCAGCGGCCCCACCATCCCCGGCGTCGAAGCCATGATCTCCGTAGAAATGAACGGCCCCTACATCCCCGGCACCGTCGGTGAGCTCCTCGTCCGCGGCGACAACGTCATGAAAGGCTACTGGAACAAGCCCGAAGAAACCAAGAAAGTCCTCACCGAAGACGGCTGGCTCCACACCGGCGACCTCGCCTACATGGACGAAGACCGCTACATCTACATCGTCGACCGCCTGAAAGACCTCATCATCGTGAACGGCGAAAACATCTACCCCGGTGAAGTCGAAGACTGCATCTACGAAGTCGAAGGCGTCGGAGAATGCGCCGTCGTCGGCCAGCCCGATGCCCTCCGCGGCCAAGTCGTCTGGGCCTACGTCGTCATGAAAGAAGGCTACACCTTCGACGAAAACAAAATCCGCAAATACATGATGAAAAACATCGCCAGCTACAAGATCCCGAAACGCTTCATCCCCATGGACGCACTTCCAAAAAATGCCACCGGCAAGATCCTGAAACGCGCCCTCCGCGACAGCTAGGGAAACGCCTCCGCTTTTGCGGGGGCGTTTTTGATAGGCAAAAACATCGGGTGACTAGGGATGAGTAGCTAGGGATTAGACTAGAAGACATCAGACATCTGACTCCTATCCTCCATCCTTCGGGCATCGCCCCGTTTCGTCATCCTAAGCGGAGAGAAACGTCGTATGTGAGATAACGAGTGCCAGAACAGCTATGACCCGAGCCATCGATCGCGGCGAAGCCGCCACAACAACCCCGAACCTTAAACCTTAAAAGCAGGGATGGGGTTTACGGAACTCCTCCCCCCCTGAGCAGCCCCTTAGAGAAGGGGCGCGCCAAAGGCGCAGGGTGGATCCTCGCGGCGGTTTGAAAACCAATGTGAGTATCCATCCCTCACGCATGTCATCCCGAGCGCAGCCCTTGATCTTTGCTGCACTGCGGTTAGCATCACTCATTCACCTCTACGGAAACAACGCCTTGGTGCTGCCTTTCCCCGCTTTCAAGCACACATCGTTGATCCGTCTGCAAAGAGGATTTCTCGACTTCGCTCGAAATGACGATACACCATTCGAGCAGAGCTTTCATCCACAATCAAGGGACGGCACACCCATGGGCTACCCCCCTCATCTATGCTACAATAGAGAAAAACCATCCATTCCCTGAAAGGAGCCCCCCATGATCCACGATTTCATCTACCATAACCCCACCAAAGTCTACTTCGGAAACGGCATGCTCACCCACCTCTCCGAAGAAATCAGCCGCCTCGGCAGCCGCGTGCTCCTCGTCACCGGCGGCAGCTCCGCCAGAAAGAGCGGCCTCTTCGACAAAGTCCTCGCAGAAATCAGCAAAGCCAATGTCGACTGCTACGGCCTCTCCGGCGTCAAGCCGAATCCCGAGATCGGCCTCGTCCGCGAAGGCGTCCGCCTCGCATGCGAAAAACACCTGGACCTCATCCTCGCCCTGGGCGGAGGCTCCGTCCTCGACACCGCCAAAGCCATCGCAGGCACCGCCCCCTACGACGCCGACCCATGGGACCTCATCCAGCACCGCGCCCAGATCGATACCGCCCTCCCCCTCATCACCATCCCCACCATCGCCGCGACCGGCTCCGAAATGAATGCCAGCGCCGTCATCACCAACCCCGAGACCGAAGAAAAATACGGCTGGACCGCCCAAGCCTTCCGCCCCTCCGTCTCCTTCCTCTGCCCCGAAAACACCTACACCGTCCCCGCCTATCAGACCGCCTGCGGCTCCGCCGACATCCTCTCCCACATCATGGAAGTCTACTTCCAGAAAGAAGAAACATTCCCCGCCACCGAAGCCTACATGGAAGCCATGATGCGCTCCGTCATGAAAGACGCCCCCATCGCCATGGCCGCCCCCGCCAATGAAGACGCCCGCGCAAACCTCCTCTGGACCGCCTCCTGGGCCATCAACGACTTCATCGACAGCGGCCACGCCGTCTCATGGACCTGCCACGGCATCGAGCACGAACTCTCCGCCCACTACGACATCACCCACGGCCTCGGCCTTGCCATCCTCACCCCCGCCTTCCTCACCTACGTCCTGGACGAAACCACCGCCCCCCGCATCGCCCGCTTCGCCGTAAGCGTCATGGGCGTCTCCTCCAAAGGCAAGGACACCATCAAAATCGCGCAGAAAGGCATCAAACGCCTGCGGAAATACTTCAAAAAACAGCTCCGCCTCCCGACCACCCTCACAGAGATCGGCATCGACGACACCCGCTTTGCCGAAATGGCCCAGAAAACCATCGCATGGAAAGGCGCCAAAGACGGCCTCCTCCACGGCTTCGTCAGCCTCTCCGCCAAAGACCTCGAAGAGATCTACCGCCTCGCCCTGTGAGACAATAAGAGCATTGACGGAAAATCAAAAACCTATAGATAAAAAATAAAAAAGCCCCCTTCAGGGCTTTTTTATTGCCAATTCCAGGCTACCTATGCGGCAGTATTTCAATCCACGCTCCCCGATGGAAATTTTACAATACCCCACCATATTTCAATCCACGCCCCCGCATGGGGAGCGACGACGTTATCGTCATCGCGGCGCATGGTATCTTCGTATTTCAATCCACGCCCCCCGCATGGGGAGCGACATGCAGCGGCCGCGTAGACATTGTAACCGTGCTGTATTTCAATCCACGCTCCCCGCATGGGGAGCGACCCACATCTGGTTTTATGGCCGCTCAGCAAGCGAAATTTCAATCCACGCTCCCCGCATGGGGAGCGACCATTTGACCACCGGATCTCGGCCGAGGTTTCCCATATTTCAATCCACGCTCCCCGCATGGGGAGCGACCACGAAATCATACCATATTTATTATACTCTATATATTTCAATCCACGCTCCCCGCATGGGGAGCGACCTTTAGCTCCTGACATTCCACGATATCCAGATTCATTTCAATCCACGCTCCCCGCATGGGGAGCGACCGAGCACATTTCATGTCAATATAGGAATCAATAATATTTCAATCCACGCTCCCCGCATGGGGAGCGACGAACCGGTATGAAGTTGTAATTCAACTGATCGCATTTCAATCCACGCTCCCCGCATGGGGAGCGACTTCCTGTGTTTATGATTGCAATCATAGTATCTGTATTTCAATCCACGCTCCCCGCATGGGGAGCGACCACCCATAAATGCATTGCATAAGAGTAACATCCAATTTCAATCCACGCTCCCCGCATGGGGAGCGACTTTTACTCATCTTCCCACGCTCCAGTTATAGCATATTTCAATCCACGCTCCCCGCATGGGGAGCGACAGCAAAAACATGAGATTTCTTCTCTGTTTTTGTAATTTCCATTAGGAAAAACACATGGAAAAACGCATAATATCTTTTCATGAGATAATTTCGATAAGATTTGTATAGTTCTTGAGGAAATTTATCGATTCTCAATGGTGCGATACTTCCACAAAAACTATGAGCACTATGACTTCGCACCAGCTGCTATAGAAGCAAAATATCATCCTGTGAAAACTGAGGATGGACGCCCCGGTGTTCTACTTTGTTCTTATAGGAATTTCCCAACTGATAAAACCGCAAACTGTCCTTTTCTTCATCAATTAATTCTGTCAGATTGGATTTGAATACTGCGTATTGCGCCGCATCCAATATACATTCAAATACAGAATTCTGCACGCGCTGCCCAAAGTTCACACACATTTTAGCGACTTTTCTCAGTCTCCGCCGTCCTTCTTTGGTCTCAGTATTTACATCATAAGTAACCAATACCAGCATTATCTGTCTCCTTCATTTCCAGAAAAACGGAGGATATTCCTCAATATCACCTCGGATAGTACGAGCCAATAAGAGAGCTTGCACAAAAGGAACCAGCCCCCACATCATTTTTTCTTTTAGGAAAGGATGTGTGATCGTCTCTTGTTTCTTTGTCTGCCATGCTTTAAGAAACGCCTGTCGTCCGTCCTCGGTCATTAGCACCGCCCCACTTTCCTGATGAAAGAAATGCTTTAATGAAATGATCTGACGATTGATGCAAGACAGTACAAAACGGTCTGCATAAACGGCCCGAAGCTCTTCCATCAGATCCAGCGCCAGCCCCCTCCTCCCCGGCCTTGGTCGATGAAGGAAGCCTACATAGGGATCAAGCCCAACGCTCTGCAAAGCAGCTGCGCAATCCAAAGATAAAAGGACATAAGCAAAGGACAGAAGCGCATTGACCGGATCTCTTGGCGGGCGACGATTTCTTCCGTAGAAGATGAAATCCTCTTTTTGCCTTAGAATCATATGATTCCACACGCTGAAATATTGCTGTGCTGCTTCTCCTTCCAGTCCCCGCAATCGTTCCAGATTGTCACAATTCCTGATATAGGGAAGCTGGCTGGCCATTTGACCAGAACATAGCTTGACCTTTTCCACGGGAATTCGCTGGGGATGGTCCCTAGTTGCCCTTTCCAATACCCATCGCGCATTATAGACTTTTCCCAAGATGAAATTTCTTGCATAGCAGCAGCTTACATTCTGATCATCGGCAATACGGTATTGCTGCTGGCGCAGCAGTACATTTCCCCGTTCTTCTCCCACGACTCGTGCCAGGAAACGGCCCCGGGGAGAAAAGAAACATACATCAATCCCCCTCGTCGCACAGGCTCCCATCAGGGCGGGACTGGCTCCGGCATAACTGAAAGAGCGGATACTCTCTATCGTATGCATGGGGATTCGCCCAATTTCCTGCTTTCCCCGGCTAACGACTACGTTTTCCCCATCTACCGTCAAGTATCCATTTTCAGAGAGTACAAACAGTGTATTCAGTAAACGTCTCATGGCTCCTCCATGTGCTGCCGGATATACTTAACTGGATCTGCCCTAGAGCAAAGCTTAGGCACACAAAGTTCTTTCAAAGAGCAGGCATTGCAAAAGGTTCCCACTTTCACTTTTGGCGTGTATCCCCGTCGAAAATAGTCATGCATTTCTTCTGCCATTTTCACGGCATGATGACGCAATTCGTCTGTAAATATGATGCGTTCTCTGCGCTTTGTTTCGATGTAAAAAATACTGCCTTGAGGGATATCGCAGACCAGCATTTCTTCCAAAGCCATTGCCTGAGCACAGAGCTGCAGCCGATCCGCATCGTTCTCTTTCTCATGTCCATGTTTATATTCCACAGGAAAGGGAATCCAAGTCCCTTCATACCCCTGTAAATCCACCCCATCCGAAGATTGCTTGAATTCCACGACATCACAAGCTCCGGAAAGACCCAGCCGCTTCGACTGCACCCGCATGCCCCTGACAATGAGAAGATCTCCTCTTTTTTCTACTGACTCTTCATCATGGCACCGCTGATGTGCCAGACGTCCTTCTGCGGTACGCAGATTTTCACTCCATTGCATTTCCATATAGGCCAGCGCCCATTGTCTGCGACAGAAACAAAAATGTTGGATGCCTGACATTTGCAGGTAATCGTCAGATTTCATCATATACTTTCACATCCAAATTAGGCAGCTTATCACAAGTGATCTGATAATCTTCTGCAGACCGGGCGCTTTCTACTCCATCTTTTTTGACAATATGCAGCAGACGATGCACTTTAGCCGAAGAATATTGTCCATCTTTACAGTTATGTTCCCACCAATACAGTTTTACGACTTCCATACTGCCATCCGGTCGCGCAGAGGAGACATCATTTTTAAAGAGCGTACGTAATGCTTTTTTGATCTGTTCTGCATCGTCTGAGGTAAATCCTGTCTTTTCTGCCAGTTGGCAGTTGATGCTTCCGTAGGTCACATAAAGCCCAAAATCTACACGGTGCTTCATTCCCATCGTATCACTGGCCTTTTTTTCGCCTGGCTCACCATTCACGCTTTTAGTGATTTGCAGGCTGCTGCTAATGATGGGATCTACACTAAAGGCAGAATGAATGGATACAGGCCCTCGTACGCCTACAGAAACGCCATCCCCGCTTTTCCCTTTCCCTTTAAAAGCAAATACCTGACCAAAGCTGCGTACATCGATCCAGCTCTGGCAAGCGGCTTTCGCAAAAGAATCCTTATCCTTTCCAGCCTTTTTCAGCTCGGGATTGGCATCCGCTCTTTCCTTCAAGCTTTTATGCCCATCATTACTGCGGTCATCAGACTGAACGAATATTGGCTGACCAAGATCCATCAAGCGGTTACGAATCTTCCGCTTCAAACAGACATCAGAAATTTCTCCATAACCGTCATAGGTTTCACGGGGACGGTTCCCTGTGAGCGGATCTCCATTGGGATTCGCATGTGATACAGCAAATACCACGGCAAAATCAATTTTTTCCTGTAAAGTTTTCATGATGGTATCCTCCTGTCAACAATCAATGATTATCCTGCTGTTCTTTATATTCTTTATTCTTTTCCATAAAAGCCAGCTTTTGGCTTGCATAGCCGAGCAAATATTTTTCACTGAGCGGTTCATCTGTAAATGCTTCTGGTCCTAAACGGTCTAATAAAGACAGCATCGTAAGATACGCGCTGGAGTCATAATTGGATTTAGTACGGATGCGATCCAGATAAGGTCTCAGTTTGGTATGCAGCAAATCTGTTGTATGTTTGGGTCGTTTTGTAAAGACCGCCATAAGACGTTCTGCATTGGTCACTCTCATGTTCGCATCTGCACCAGAAAGACGCTGTCCATGTCTTTCCACCTGTTCCGCACAAGCCAGTATCCTGCCAAATACATAACTTCTATCGCTGCAATTTTTATCCAATCCCATAGTGATACTTTCTCCTTTCCGGGCATAATACCCGCAAACCAAAGCGCACGCAATACTTCTTACCTTATTGGCTTCCCAAAATTCCAACGATACACTTGCAGTTGCCCGGTATACAGCGCTTTTCATGATATCCACTGGGATGTTTTTTCCATCGATGATACATGGCAGTATCCTCTCGATAGCCTGCTTTTTCAATTTGTCATCCGCTTTCTCTCCATAGGCCGCTTCTATGATTGCGAGCGGCGCAGGCGCTCCCATAAAGGACACCTGCTCAGGCTTCTCCCCCGGCTTCAATTCTGCTTTCCTGTATTCCAATTTCCACCGAAATTTTCGATGCCAATCTTCAATGCGCTCAAGGAATCGGGATCCCTGCAGCTCACGATAATACCGGATAGCCAGCCGTCCTGGTACCGCCGCATCTAAGGCAATCACGGAAATGGACGCATTCGCCGGAATCCTCTCTTTATATCCCTGGATAACTTTATTAAAGGCTTTGGCAAAGCTTTCTTCCGTTTTAGTCACAGCCGCAGCATCATTACGGTCAAATCCAAATTCATCCCACCCTTGCTGTACCATATCCAATGTATCCGACTGAGATGATGGCAGTGGTTCATTTCCCATACCCCAAGTAAGAATGATCTCTTCCCCATACGGCGTACCCTGTCTGGAAATCAGCCACCGCAGCGCGCTGTGTGCTTTTTGCGTTGCTTCGTAACCAATAGCCATGGCCTCCCCAGCGGTGAGAAAACGGCCGCGAAATGTAAAATTTGTCGTATCATTGCTGGAGATGAGCTTAGCCCGATCCCCTGCATTGCGAACCTTATAGGGACTCAGTTCAGAAATTTTAGTCTTTTTCCCTTCTGCATAACAATAATCCTCCTTTTGCAATTCCTCTTCCATGTAGTCCTGAAAGCTTTTCCACACATCTGGATCATCGCAAAGGCGTACTTCGTTGACGGAAAAACGCACAAAGGAATCAAAGGCTGTTTTGTCTTTATCCATATTCTGAAAAATGGCAGGAGCGTTTTCTTTCCCTCCCTTCCAGTTCTTCATCAAGCTTCCATCTTGATTCAACGGAAGGATCTTATATTCTGACAAATCATGGATCAAGCATTTCTTCTGCAGGTATGTGTATACAGCCTGTACATAAGGATGGGCATAAGGGGAACTACACCAATCCTGCAGACGCTTCATGTATTCTTCGTAGCCAAATTTCTTTTTTCCCCCACCATACTGCACATAGTCACCTGCTATATACTGCAGCTTATCAAATAACGGATGGGGTGCCAATCCAGAGGTCCTCGCAGAAGATTTCTCTGTACAGGGAATGATCGTATTCATTTCATCCGGTCGGAGCACCCTTGCCCGGACGAAATCCCCCCGCCCTGTCAGAGCCACTTCAATATTGACCTTTTGCGTTGTGTGGCTGATTGGGACGAGCGGCACTAACCCAGGTTCCATTTTCCCAACAAAAGCAGGATTCCCATCAAATACGGAAATGCAATGATCCAGCCATCCCATCGCTATTCATCTCCTTCTCCAAGTCATCACAGCTTTGCATTGTATTTCCAATGACAAAGGATTTAACCGTTCCCTTTCTAATAGGCCGGATCATGGGACATTCTTCCGGGCGGCAAAAGTGAATGATTCCTCTCTCTTCCATCACAGGGTGCCACAGACGAACCTGCATCATTTGATTGGAGCTTTCATCAGGATAAGTAATCCCATGTACCATCACGCCAAGGGGCATTGACGGCGAGTGGTCGTAGGCACCTCCTCCTTCACCAAAGACACAGGGTTCAATATATCCCTGACACTCCCTCGTCCCGAGAAAAATATCCCGTCGGCCGCCCCGTTCCAGCATCCGCCTGGCAATCCAGTAATGCTTATTTTCATTTCTGTCTTTTGCTAAATCTTTCCGGTAAAGATTCCATTCGAAATGAGCCTGTACCTGATATTCAACATTTGTCAAATATGTATAAATGGACAAATCATTAGTCCCATCATTGTATCGAATGGGACGAATTCCTTTGGATTCTGTTTCAACCACATGCATAATACGTACAGCATCGATCACCCAGGTAAACGTGGGCTTCCAATAGCAGCTTTCCATGATGCCTTTCAATGCCTGATATGTCGGCACTGGATAGGTATATTTTTCCCCGCCCACCCGCGTGATGGGATCGCTGAAAAGCGCATACCTTCCCCACACACGGGCTTCAATCGTATTGGGATATTTCACAATACTCCCTTCTTTCTGCAGTAAACTACATAAACATCAATAAAAACAAAAATCCATTTCCCCTTTTTTCATTCTGATTCCCTTATCCGGATCATAATATCCCTCCTGCAGAATAAGCACTTCTCCATCACAGGCACGTATGATGCCATGCTGTTTTTCCAGACACTTGCATGCTCCTTGGCTAATGCTCACGGTGTAGGGATGGAGCTTGGACAGGATGAAACGAATAGCTTTTGGTTTAGCCGACAATAAATCAGCAATCCTCATTTTCCCTTCCTCATATGGTACAATCACCGATACATTTTCATCTGGGATAGCTTTAAAATGGCTTTCTGCCAAGGAAAACGCCTGTGTCATCGTGCAGGCTCCTCTCCAATTGTAATCCTCCTTTTTCCATCTCTTTTGCAGCGGGATCCTGCCTTCTTGGTAAGTACTCAGCAAATCCAAAAGACTAATTCTTTTGTGCCGGTCTTCCGGCAAGGAAATAGTATACTTCATCTTATCTGCCTGATTCTTCGTATGATCCTTTGAATCGTTATTAAAATAAATATGATAATACTCTTGTATCATATCTGGTGATAGTAAATCTTCCTGGGGATGTTCCTTTATAATACGCTCTGTTACCTGCCTTGCATCATCAATATCAGGCAAGCGCCGGAGATCCTCTAAGGTATCATTGCAATTGATGAGATATACATTCCGGCATGTCGACTCTCCATTGCGGTTGCATCGTCCGGCGGCCTGTGCCACACTGGGGAGCCCTGCCATGCTCCGGATCACGCAGGAGAAGCTCAAATCCACCCCCGCTTCAATGAGCTGGGTACTTACACAGACCAGTCGATCTTCCTGCATCTTATCTGTCTTTGCCTGCCACTTTTTAATATCTTTGATTACTTGCTGCCGATGTGCTGTACATAAATTAGTAGACAAACAATACAGCTCCATATTCGGCAGCTCGATCCTTTTGATTTCCTCATACACCGCTTCCGCCGCTTTTTTCGTATTTACGATAATCAGCAGACTGCGGTTTTCATTTAGAAGCAATTGGGCAAAATCGCCAATCCCTTCTACGGTATACCCGCCGGGAACAGTCTGAACAACCACATGAGTCCGCTTGAAATCTTTAAAATCCTGTTCATATCCCTCTGCCAAATCCATGGACTTGGCATACAGCACTGGCTGTTCCACATGCCTCAGATCCGGCTGCGTCGCCGTACACAAAATAATTGTGCATCCCAATATTTTATGGAGAAAATCAATGGCCAGATTAAACATAAAGACCATTTCTCTCGGGACCGTCTGTACTTCATCAAACAGAAGTATGGAATGCACCATCCCAGCCATTCTTCGTACATTGCTCCTTGACCCGGCGAAAAGCGTATTGAGCCACTGTACCATCGTGCTGACAATGCAGGGAGTTTCCTGCCACCGGGCCATTTGCATGAGAAGCTTTTTATTTTCCTCCATAGCGGCAGGATCTTCACTATCAAGCACAACATCGGAATGATGTTCCAACACATTTTGAGATCCTAAAACTTTGCGAAAGACTTCCGCATTTTGTTCAATAATACTTTTGTAGGGAATAAAGAAAAAGATGTGCTTTGCATTTTGTCTTTTCGCCGCATGGATCATGTAGCGAAGCCCGGTCAATGTTTTCCCACCGCCGGTAGGTACATACAGCCGATAAATCCCCGGTCCGTCAGCAACATGGTGAAGACATCCCTCGGAAATCTTCTGCCTCATTTTGTCAATCGTATAATTTACGGGTAAACAGCACATGTAATCTTCGGTACAAAACTGCAGCTTTTCCCATTCTTCTTTCCGCTGCATGGCTCTTTCTTTCTCGCGCATCTGTAATTCATCCCATTCCTCCTGCCACGAGACCTCCTTCTTTTCCTTTGGACGAATTTCTACATTCATAAATGCCGACGTATCCGTCCAGTCTGCATCCACCAAAACGCTGAATAAAAACCGCTGAAGCATCCCGATGAAAAAGTGACGACGCACAGGAGTTCTTCCTTTCGGACCAAAAGCTTCATTGATCTTCTTAAACACACCCTTAATTTCTTTAACTGCAAATACGATATGCTCCTGTAACTCCTCCTCCGTACAGCAATCCTCAAAAAAAGAGTGCAGCCCCTGCTCATAGACAGCATCATCCTGTCCCCTCCGCAGCCCATTTTGCCAGATTTCCTTTCCAAAAGGATCCACCATGTCCTTTCTACCGGAATGGTGCCAAAGGATGGCCGTTGCCGCCAACTCCACCAACAAGTACATATAAGGATTTATCGGACCTGCCTTTTCCATTGCTTCTAAGCGCTCCACCAGGTATCGAGCTCCTGCATAGGCATGGGGATACTTTTCTGGACTTCCCGATAAACGTCGTTGTACGGGCTTAGCCGCTTTTCCCATATCATGAAGCAAGCCTATCAAATAACCTACATGGCCTAAGTTTACCGCCATACAGGCAGCACAGCATAGGCGCGCCACGTTACGGCTGTGTTCCCGCAGCGATTGGACCTGCACATTTCCATCTTCATCTATCATCCTATGTGCTATTATCATAATTTCTCCCATTATTTCTTTTCCCATCTTTTCCCAAATCAAATTCTTATTTATTTTTATTCTACCATTTCCCCTTAGACAAGATGTGACATATTTATTTTATTAGGGATAAAAAAATTTTATAGTATATGACAGATTCCCTTAAAAGCAAGTCCAAAGGACATCTTTGCAGATGTGCTTTCAGTTAATCAGCGGCTTGTTCCTCCCGGCGATTCCAGCCAACCGAGATTATTCTCTTAAACGCAATGTGAGCCTATCCCTCCTCTCGTATCGTCATCCCGAGCGCAGCCGAAGGATCTTTGTTACCGCCGCTTCCTCACCAGCTCTGCTGATCCGTTTGCATGAAGCACCGTATCCCACATTCATGGAATATCAGGCTTCCCGTTTCCGTTCACACGCATACACCGATTGACCGCAAACGGAAAAGATTTCTCGCTTGCGCTCGAAATGACATGCGGGAGAAGATCGCCCCTCATAGTCTTTCATACCGCCGTCGATTCCAGCCAACCGAGACTTCAAGGCAAAGCAAAAAGGATCAACCATTTACATGATTGATCCTTTTTTAGTTAATCAGCAGCTTCCTATCCTCCCGGGCCGCTTCCAGCCAAGTACTTT
>ERZ1673722.2376-NODE-2376-length-15660-cov-6.846972_pt1 | contig 15660 bp, 16 predicted proteins | sample MGYA00580222_ERZ1673722 | MGnify/ENA primary metagenome ERZ1673722 (study PRJEB41218, sample SAMN15661750) | gut metagenome | host: Homo sapiens | place: Canada: London | collected 2015-08-20/2019-03-30 | study: EMG produced TPA metagenomics assembly of...
GAGGCGAGGGAAGAGACCGAAAAGCCCACCGTCATCATCGCAAAGACGATAAAGGCTGAGAAGCGACCCGCGCATCAGCTTCGCCGGTCAAATGACCGGCGTTGAGGGCTATGTCGAGTCCGCGGCCTCCGGTATGCTCGTCGGCATCGAGACGGCCGCGCGCGTGCTCGGCATGGAGCCTGTGGACTTCCCGCAGGAGACCGCGATAGGTGCGCTGGGGCTGTACATCTCCGGCGGCAGTGTCGGAGATTTCCAGCCGATGAACATAAATTTCGGTATAATAAGCCCCCTGGGCTACAGGGTCAAGGGTAAGAGAAACAAAAACGCCGCGATATCCGAGCGTGCGCTCGGCGTTATCGACGGCCTTATGGCAAAGGAGGTTTTCCACTGTGAGGATAATCGTTGACGCAATGGGCGGCGATAACGCGCCGGAGGAAATAGTAAAGGGCGCTGTGCGCGCGAAGAGAGAACTTGGCGTGGACGTCACCTTCGTCGGCATCGAGGATAAGGTCAGAGCCTGCCTCAAGGCCGAGGGCTGCGCCGACGGCGAGGTAGAGGTCGTCAACGCCAGCGAGGTAGTCACTATGGAGGACGACCCCAGCACTGCCACCCGCCGCAAGAAAGATTCATCCATGGCCGTCGCGCTCACGATGCTCAAGGACGGCAAGGGCGACGCAGTAGTCTCCGCGGGCAGCACCGGCGCGCTCCTCACCGGAGCGACGCTGACCGTCAAGCGCATCCGCGGCATCCGCCGCGCGGCGATGGCGCCAGTTCTTCCGAGCGGGGAGCACGGCGTCATGCTCATCGACTGCGGCGCGAACGTCGAGTGCACGGCGGAATATCTGCTTCAGTTTGCGTATATGGGCAGCTTCTATGCCAAGAAACTCATGGGCTGCGAGAACCCGCGCGTCGGCCTGCTGAACGTCGGTACCGAGGACACCAAGGGCGGCGAGCTTCAGCATCAGGCTTTCGCACTGCTGAAGGGGGCGCACGAAGATGGGCGCATCAATTTCGTCGGCAACGTCGAGGGCACGGGCGTTTTCGCCGGTGCGGCGGACGTTGTAGTAACTGACGGCTTTACCGGCAACGTCCTTCTCAAGAGCACCGAAGGCGTTATCAAATATATGATGAAGCAGCTCAAGGGCGTGTTCTATAAGAACACTGCCAATAAGCTCGCAGCGGCGGTGCTGAAAAAGGATCTCGGCGTCATGAAGAAATCCATGGACGTCAACGAGGTCGGCGGCACGGCGATGATCGGCATCAGCAAGCCCGTCATCAAGGCGCACGGCTCCTCCAACGCCGCATGCATCTTCTCTGCGATGCGTCAGGCGCAGAGCTTTGCCGAGTCCGGCATAATCTCCGACATAGAGGCAAACATCGAATACATGAAGCTCAGAACCGAGGCAAAGGCGGAATGAACGAAATAACTGGTCTGGAAGAAAAAATCGGCTATCAGTTTAAAAACAAGCAGCTTCTCGAAACGGCGCTGACCCACAGCTCCTATGCCAACGAGCGCCATTCTCCCGCCTGCCAGAGCTATGAGCGGCTGGAGTTCCTGGGCGACTCGATACTCGGCATCGTGACGGCGGATTTCCTGTATCACCATGAGCCGGAGCTGCCGGAGGGGCGCATGACACGGCTGCGCGCGGAGCTCGTCTGCGAGACGAGCCTGCACAAGGTCGCGCTGGAACTCGGCATCAGCGAATATATGCGCCTTGGCCGCGGCGAGGAGCACACCGGCGGACGGCAGCGCCCGTCGATACTTGCGGATATGGTCGAGGCGATCATCGCCGCCATGTATATCGACAGCGGCATGGATCAGGCGCGCGAGTTTATAATGACCCGCGTTCTCAAGGACGCAAAGATTGACGACAACCACCGCACGGCGGATTATAAGACCGAGCTTCAGGAGCTTGTGCAGCGCCGCAGCAATCAGCATATCAGCTATGAGCTTATCGGCGAGAGCGGCCCCGACCACTGCAAGACCTTTACGTTTCAGGTCTGCGTCAACGGGCTTCCCGTCGGTGAGGGCAGCGGCAGAACGAAGAAGGAAGCCGAGCAGCAGGCCGCCGGCAGAGCGCTGGAGGCGATGAGAGAGTGAGCGCGAGAGAAAGCATCATCCCCGTTTTCGTGCCGCACCTCGGCTGCCCGAACGACTGCGTGTTCTGCAACCAGCGCCGCATATCCGGCGCGCAGGAGCCTGCAGGGGTCGAAAATGTGAAAAACGCGATAGAGTCAGCAGCCGCCTTGCCCCGCAACGGGGCGAAGCGGCAACTGGCGTTTTATGGGGGCAGCTTCACGGCCATCCCATCCTGCCAGCAGGAGGCGCTGCTGGGCGCGGCGAAGGAATATCTTGACCGCGGCGAGATAGACACGATACGGCTTTCCACGCGGCCTGACGCAATAGACGGCGCGGTGCTGGCACGGCTGAAGAGATACGGCGTGGAGACGATAGAGCTTGGCGCGCAGTCGCTGTGCGACGAGATACTGCTGCTGTCCGGCCGCGGACACACGGCGGAGGATGTCGTCAGCGCGTCGAAGCAGATAAAGGCCGCGGGCTTCCGGCTGATACTCCAGATGATGACCGGACTCCCCGGCGACAGCGTGGAGCGCACGGTGGAGACGGCGAAGAAAATAATTGCTCTGCACCCCGACGGCGTGCGCATATACCCGACCGTCATAGTGCGCGATACGGCGCTTTACGATCTGTGGCAGGCGGGGGAGTATAAGGAGCACACGGTGGCCGACGCGGTGGAATACTGCGCGGCGATCGTACCGCTTTTCGAAGCGGCGGGGATACCGATAATCCGTCTCGGCCTGAACCCGACGGACGAGCTGTCCAGCGGCGCGGCAGCGGGCGGCGCGTATCATCCGGCGCTGGGCGAGCTCGTGAAGAGCCGTCTTATGCTCGATAAAATGCGTGCGGTGCTGAACGGCGTCCCTGCGGGGAGCAGGGTCGCGCTCGGCGTGAATAAAAGCCGCGTTTCGCAGGCAGTCGGCCAGCATCGGGGAAACGTCTCCCGCCTGACGGCTGAATTCGGCCTCAAAGAGCTGAAAATACGCGGGATAGACGCGGAAAATGATGAAATTTCCATAGTTTCCATTGAAAAAACCTGAGATATATAATATAATAACTTGTTAAGTTTTAAAATCAGAGGTTATTCATTTGTACTTAAAAGCACTGGAGATACAGGGATTCAAATCCTTTGCCGATAAAACGCGGCTTACATTTGAAAAAGATATAACCGCCATTGTCGGGCCGAACGGCTCCGGCAAGTCGAACATATCCGACGCCATACTCTGGGTCATGGGCGAGCAGCGGACAAAGGCTCTGCGCGGCGCGAAGATGGAGGATGTCATCTTCGGCGGTACGGAGAAGCGCAGCCCGCTGGGTTTTGCGCAGGTGTCGCTGATAATCGACAACTCTGCCCACATCTTCGACTATGACAGCAGCGAGATAATGCTGACCCGCCGCTATTACCGCAGCGGCGACAGCGAGTATTACATCAACCGTGAGTCGGTCAGGCTCAAGGATATAAACAACCTCCTCATGGATACCGGCCTTGGCCGCGACGGCTATTCGATCATCGGCCAGGGGCGCATCGCGGAGATCGTCTCCACCAAGAGTACCGACCGGCGCGAGGTATTCGAAGAGGCGGCGGGCATATCCCGTTTCCGCTACCGCAAGGAGGAGGCGGAGCGCAAGCTCGAAAAAACGGAGGAAAATCTCCTCCGCGTGAACGACAAGATAGAAGAGCTTGAAATTCAGGTCGGGCCGCTGAAAAAACAGGCCGAGACCGCAAAAAAATATCTGAAGCTGCGCGACGAGCTGCGCGTGCAGGAGATATCCGTCTGGATGGAGACGCTGGACAAGCTGCGCTCCCAGGCGGACAATATCAAGACCGAGTACGAGCAGTCCAAGACCGAGCTGGAGCAGGCGCGGGCGGAGCTTCAGGCGCTGTATTCCTCGTCCGAGAGCATAACGGAGCGTATGCACCAGAAGGACGTCGAGACGGAGCACGCGCGCGAGCGCCTGTCCGCCGCCGAGGCCATGGCCTCCGAGTGTGAGGCGAACGCCGCGGTGCTGCGCGCCAACGTCCAGAGCAGCAAGGAGAGCATGCAGCGCATGCTCGACGATATCGCGGATCAGGAGAACCGCGTCAGCGAGATACGCGGCCGCATTGACGAGGGGCAGAAGCGCATTGACGAAATAAACTCTGCTCTCCGCGAGCTTGAGCAGAAAACCGCACAGAATAACAACGTGCTTGACGGCTGCCGCATGAAGCTGCAGAGCCGTGAGCAGGTAGTGAACCAGCTTTCCGAGCGCTCGACGAAGCTCAATATCGACGCGCGCAGCATGGATTCACGTATAAATATGCTCTCCGAGATGGAGAAGGACTATGACGGCTACTCGCGCGCGGTCAAGACGATAATGCGTGAGACGCAGCGCGGCAACCTGCGCGGGGTTCACGGCCCCGTCGCAAATCTTGTCCGCACGGACGATGAGTGCGCCCTCGCAATAGAGACGGCGCTGGGCGCCGCGGCGCAGAATATAGTCGTCGACACCCAAAACGACGGCCGCAGCGCGATAGAGCTTTTGAAGCGCATGGACGCCGGACGGGCGACATTCCTGCCCGTTGATACCATCCGCGGCAGCGTGATGCGCGACGCGCCGGTCAACGACCCGGGCTTCGTCGGCATCGCAAGCGAGCTCGCGGAGTTTGACAGCAAGTATGAGCAGATATTCCTGAACCTGCTGGGCAGGACCGTCGTGGCGGAATCTCTCGCCGCCGCGGTGCGAATGTCGAAGGCGAGCGGGAACCGCCTGCGCATCGTTACGCTGGACGGACAGCTGATAAACGCCGGCGGCTCGATGACCGGCGGCAGCAGCGCCAAGGGCAGCGGCATAATCTCCCGCGCGAACGAGCTTGAAAAGCTGAAGAAGCAGCGTACCGGCCTCGCCGAAAAAGTGAAGTCCTGCGATGCAGAGCTTGAGCGGGCAAAGTCCAATCTTGCCGCCGCCCGCTATCAGTTGGATATGGCGCTGGAGGATCAGGCGGAGCTGCGCAGCGGCGTCTCCTCGAACGAGGCGGAGAAGCGGGCGACCGAAAATTCGGTGCACCAGCTCTCGCTCCTGCTCGACAGCCTGACCGGAGACAGCGAAGCGCGGCGGAACGCCGTCGCGGCGCACGAGCGGCAGATAGAGCAGTTCGAGCAGCGGCTGGAAGAAAAGAATGCGAAACTTGCGGAGATAAATTCCGATATCCGAACGATAAAAGACGAGATTGCAAAGATAAGTGCCAGCAAGATAGAGCTGGAAGGGAAGCGCACCCGTGCAGAAAAGGACGCGCAGCAGCGCAGCAGCGACATTATTGATCTTGAGCGCCGCACTGCGAAGATAGAGCAGCGCAAGCTCGCCGCCGAGATGGAGGAGAAGCAGCTGCTGGACAAGCTCTGGGATAACTACGAGCTGAGCCACAGCGCAGCGAACGCCGTGCGCCAGCCTGTGGAGAATCTCCAGAAGGCGACAAAGGCGATAAATGAGCTGCGCCGTGAGATAAACTCTCTCGGCAATCCGAATCTGGGCGCGATAGACGAATATGAGCGCGTCAACACCCGCTATGAGTTCCTGACCGGGCAGCGGGACGACGTCGACAAGGCCAAGAGCGAGCTGCTCGGCATAATAAACGACATCACATCAGAGATGAAGGATGTGTTCCTGACTCATTTCCGCCAGATAGACGAGTGCTTCCGGCAGACGTTTCTGGAGCTGTTCGGTGGCGGCAAGGCGGCGTTGGTGCTTGAGGACGAGAACAACGTCCTTGAGTGCGGCATAGAGATAAAGGTTCAGCCGCCCGGCAAGGCGCTGTCAAATATCAGTCTGCTCTCAGGCGGCGAGATGGCCTTCGTCGCGATCGCGCTGTATTTTGCGATCTTAAAGGTGCGCCCGACTCCATTCTGCGTCATGGACGAAATCGAGGCTGCGCTCGATGAGGCGAACGTCACGCGATACGCCGAGTACATGCGCCGTATGTCCGACAAGACGCAGTTCCTTGTCATCACGCACCGCCGCGGCACCATGGAGGAGGCCGATATGCTCTACGGCGTGACCATGCAGGAAAAGGGCGTGTCTACCGTGATAGAGCTTGACCTTGAAAATGCGCAGAAAACGATAGAGGAGTAAACACATGGGATTTTTCGATAAAATATTCGGCGGCCTGACCAAGACCCGCCGCAATCTTGAGGAGCTTGAGGAGATATTCCAGAGCTACAAGCCCGATAATGATGACTTCTATGACGAGCTTGAAGAGCTGCTCGTGATGTCCGACGTCGGCGCGGCGACCGCGGCGACGGTCGTACAGGGGCTCAAGAAGATGACATGGGAGCGCCGCTTCCGCTATGGCGACGAGGCGCGCGAGGGGCTTATCGAGATACTGACAAAGCTTCTGAACGTCGGCGACACGGCACTGAAGCTCGACACCAAGCCCTCGGTCATCCTTATGGTAGGCGTCAACGGCGTCGGCAAGACGACGACCATCGGCAAGCTCGCCGCTCAGCTCAAGGCGGAGGGCAAAAAAGTCCTGCTCTGCGCGGGCGACACCTTCCGCGCTGCCGCGGCCGAGCAGCTCGGCATCTGGGCGGAACGCTCCGGAGTGGACATTGTCCGCCACGAGGAGGGCAGCGACCCCGCCGCCGTCGTGTATGACGGCATCTGCGCTGCCAAGGCCAGAAACAGCGACGTCATAATCATCGACACCGCCGGCCGCCTGCACAACAAGGCCAATCTCATGAACGAGCTGAGCAAGATACGCCGCATAATAGACCGCGAGCTGCCGGAGGCGGACGTCGAAACGCTGATGGTGCTCGACGCGACCACCGGCCAGAACGGACTTCTGCAGGCCAAGCAGTTTCTTGAAAGCTCCCGCCTCACCGGCATCGTCCTCACAAAGCTTGACGGCACAGCCAAGGGCGGCATAGTGTTTGCCATCACGAGCGAGCTGAACATTCCGGTCAAGTACGTCGGCGTGGGCGAGGGGATAGACGACCTCATCCCGTTCGACGCAAAGACCTTCGCGGAGGCGCTGTTCAAATGAAGATAATCCTTGCGAGCAATAATAAAAACAAGATGCGAGAGTTCCGCGAGCTTCTCGCCGGAACGGACGCGGAACCGATCAGCCAGCGCGACGCGGGCTGCGACTTCGAGGTCGACGAAACCGGAACGACCTTTGAGGAGAACGCCTTTCTGAAGGCGGACGCGGTATTGAAAGCTACCGGCTGCATCGCCGTCGCGGACGATTCCGGTCTGGTGGTCGATGCGCTCAACGGCGAGCCGGGGATATACTCCGCGCGCTACGGCTTCGGCCACGCCGCGAGCGACGCGGACAGAAACAGATATCTGCTCGGCAAGCTCGGCGACGAGAAAAACCGCCGTGCGCGCTTTGTCTGCTGTGTGTGCTGCTGCCTGCCGGACGGCAATACGATAACTGCGCGAGGTGAATGCGAGGGCGAGATACTCGACGCGCCGCGCGGCAGCAACGGCTTCGGCTACGATCCGCTCTTCCGCCCGCTGGGCTACGATGTCAGCATGGCGGAGCTGAGCGCCGACGAGAAAAACGCGATATCTCACCGCGGCAAGGCGATGAGAGAATTTATAGAGAAGTTTAAGAGGTATTATAATGGCATTGACAAGTAAGCAGCGCGCCCAGCTCCGCGGCCTTGCGGCAGCGGAGGACACGATAATTCAGGTCGGCAAGGGCGGCATAAACGAAAATCTGGTTGCATCTGTAAGCGCAGCTCTCGCGGCGCGCGAGCTCGTGAAGGGCAAGGTGCTGGAAAACTCCATGCTCACCGCCCGCGAAGCCTGCGACGCGCTCTCCGTGGCCTGCAAGGCCGAGCAGGTGCAGGTGATAGGCACAAAATTCGTGCTGTATAAGCGCAACGAAAAAGAACCGAAAATAGTTCTGGTCAAAGACAAAAAGAAAGCCAAGTAATCACAATAAGGACAGGAAAATGAGAATTGTCGTGTACGGCGGCAGCTTCAACCCCCCGCATCTTGGGCATGTTGAGGCCGCCAGAACCGTCAGCGCAGAGCTTGCGCCGGATAAATTTCTGATAATACCGACGAACGTATCGCCGCATAAGATGCTCGCCGAGGGCAGCCCCGAGCCGCGGGCGCGGCTCGAGATGTGCCGCCTTGCCTTTGCCGGTATCCCCGGCGCGGAGATATCGGATATGGAGCTGCAGCGCGAGGGAAAGAGCTACACCGCGCAGACCGTGGAGGAGCTGCGGCGCAGCTACCCTGATGACGAGCTGTTCCTCGTCATGGGGACGGATATGCTCCTTAGCTTTGAGTCATGGTACCGTTTTGAGTACCTGCTTGAAAACTGCACCCTCGCGGTGCTCGCGCGCGATGAGGACGAGGACGTTCAGCTCATCCGCCAGCGCGATGTGCTAGCGGAGAAGTACGGCGCGAAGGTTGTGATCCTGAAACACGACCCCGTCGCCGCAAGCTCCAGCGATATCCGCGAGAGGCTGCGCTTCGGCATCGGCTCGGAGCTACTGCCGGACAGCGTGTATTCCGAGATAATCCGCCGCCATTATTATGACGCGCGGCCGGAGCTGAGCTGGCTGCGGGCAAAGGTGATGCCGTATCTCACCGAGAAGCGCATCGCGCACGTCCTCGGCTGTGAGAACGAGGCCGTCAGTCTCGCAAACCGCTGGGGCGAGGATCCTGAGCGCGCCGCGGTGGCCGGAATACTGCATGATATCACGAAGAAGCTCAGCGCCGAAGAACAGTTGAAATTGTGCGAAAAGTATGGTATCATCAACGACGCCGCCGAGGTCGCAAACCCGAAGCTGCTGCATGCCAAGACAGGCGCGGCCTTCGCGAGGGAGCTGTTCGGCATCGAGGACGATATATACGGCGCGATCCGTTGGCACACCACCGGCAAGCCGGACATGACGCTTCTGGAGAAGATAATATATCTTGCCGACTTCGTGGAGCCGACGCGGGATTTCCCTGGCGTTGAAGAGCTGCGCGAGCTGTGCTTTGAGGATATAGACGCGGCCATGGCCAAGGGGCTGGAGATGAGCCTTGAGTTCATCCGCTCCGGCGGTGCGGAGCCGTATAAGGACAGCGTTGAGGCCTGCGAATGGTACGCCGCGCTGGTTGATTGATTTTAATTAGGAGGCAAAACAAATATGCTTACTTCCGCTGAAATAGCCGCCATTGCCGCAAAGGCTCTGGACGATAAAAAGGCAAGAGACATCAAGGTTCTGAAAACCGATAAGCAGACCGTGCTGGCCGATTACTTCGTCATCTGCAACGGCACCTCGTCCACGCATATCAAGGCGCTGGTCGACGAGGTGGACAAGCAGCTCTCCGAGGCGGGTGAGCCGCCCATACGCCGTGAGGGTCTGCGCTCCGATATATGGGTGCTGATGGACTTCGGCTGCGTCATCGTCCATGTGTTCACCGACGAGGCCAGAAAGTTCTATAATCTTGAGCGCCTCTGGAGCGATGCGGAGGAGGTCGATCCCTCATCCCTTCCGCGCCCCTGATTACAGGGGCTTCCGGAAACAGATTCTATAAATTAAAGAGGGATTGATCAAAATGAAATACGATTTTACAGCGATAGAAAAGAAATGGCAGGCAAGATGGGAAGAGACCAAGCCCTATGCCGCCGTCACCGGCAGCGATAAGCCCAAGTTCTACGGCCTTATCGAGTTCCCGTACCCCTCCGGTCAGGGACTGCATGTCGGCCATCCGCGCCCCTTCACCGCGATGGACATCGTCACGCGCAAAAAGCGCATGGAGGGCTATAATGTCCTGTTCCCGATCGGCTTTGACGCTTTCGGCCTGCCGACCGAGAACTACGCTATCAAGAACCACATCCACCCTGCAATAGTCACCAAGGACAATATCGCAAACTTCACCAGCCAGCTCAAGATGCTGGGCTACGGCTTCGACTGGGATCGCGCCGTCGATACCACCGACCCGAAGTATTATAAGTGGACGCAGTGGATATTCCTCCAGATGTTCAAGAATGGTCTTGCCTACAAGACCACCATGCCCGTCAACTGGTGCACCAGCTGCAAGTGCGTGCTTGCAAACGAAGAGGTCGTTGACGGCGTGTGCGAGCGCTGCGGTGCTCCGGTCATCCGCAAGGAGAAGAGCCAGTGGATGCTGAAGATCACCGCCTACGCCCAGCGCCTGCTCGACGATCTGGACGATGTCGATTACATTGAGCGCGTCAAGATCCAGCAGCGCAACTGGATCGGCCGCTCTACCGGTGCGGAGATAACCTTCAAGACCAACATCGGCGACGAAGTCACCGTTTACACCACCCGTGCCGACACCCTGTTCGGTACGACCTATATGGTCATCTCGCCCGAGCACCCGCTGCTCAAGCAGTGGCAGCCGCATATCGCCAACTGGAGCGACGTTGAGGCCTATCAGGCCGAGGCCGCCCGCAAGTCCGATTTTGAGCGCGGCGAGCTGAACAAGGACAAGACCGGCGTCCGGCTCGACGGCATCGAGGCCATAAACCCCGTAACTCACAAGAATCTGCCGATCTTCGTCTCCGACTACGTCCTCATGGGCTACGGCACCGGTATCGTCATGGGCGTTCCGGGGCACGACCAGCGCGACTGGGAGTTTGCCACCAAGTTCGGCCTGCCGATAATCGAGGTCGTCTCCGGCGGCGACGTGACCAAGGAAGCCTTCGTCGCAAAGGACGACAGCGCCATCATGGTCAATTCCGGTTTCCTCAACGGCATGACCGTTAAAGAGGCCATCCCCGCGATGAAGAAATACGTTGTGGAGCAGGGCTTCGGCAAGGAGAAGGTCAATTATAAGCTGCGCGACTGGGTATTCTCCCGTCAGCGCTACTGGGGAGAGCCGATCCCCCTCGTCAACTGCCCGAAGTGCGGCTGGGTCCCCGTTCCGGAGGAGCAGCTGCCCGTCGTGCTGCCGCAGGTCGAGAGCTATGAGCCGACTGACGACGGCGAAAGCCCCCTCTCCAAGATGACCGACTGGGTCAACACCACCTGCCCATGCTGCGGCGGCCCCGCCATGCGCGAGACTGACACCATGCCCCAGTGGGCCGGCTCCAGCTGGTATTTCCTGCGCTACATGGATCCGCACAACGACAAGGAGCTTGCGAGCAAGGAAGCTCTTGAATACTGGTCTCCGGTCGACTGGTACAACGGCGGCATGGAGCACACCACGCTGCACCTGCTATACAGCCGCTTCTGGCATAAGTTCCTGTACGACATCGGCGTCGTGCCCACCAAGGAGCCGTATGCCAAGCGCACCAGCCACGGCATGATCCTCGGCGAGGGCGGCGAGAAGATGTCCAAATCCCGCGGCAACGTCGTCAATCCGAACGACATCGTCGCGCAGTACGGCGCGGACACCATGCGCCTGCACATCATGTTTATCGGCGACTTCGAGAAGGCCGTCACCTGGTCGAACGATGCCGTCAAAGGCTCCAAGCGCTTCCTTGACCGCTGCTGGAACCTCATGGATATCGCGGCCGACGACGAGAAAGTCTCCGCCAAGAACGAGTCCATCATCCACAAGACCATCAAGAAGGTCACTGAGGATATCGACAGCCTCAAGATGAATACCGCTATCGCCGCGCTCATGACCATGGTCAACGAGTTCTACTCCAACGGCCTGACCAAGGGCGACCTTGAGCAGCTTCTGCTCATGCTCAGCCCCTTCGCGCCGCACATGGTGGAGGAGATGTGGGAGCTGACCGGCTACGCCGCAAAGACCGGCAAGATGGCCATGCAGATGCCCTGGCCGAAGTACGACGAGGCCAAGACACATGACGCCACCCGCCAGATGGCCGTGCAGGTCAACGGCAAGCTCCGCAGCACCATCACCGTCGCCGCCGACGCGGATGACGAGCACGTCATCGCAACAGCTTGTGCCGACGAGAAGATAAAGCGCCAGATGGAGGGTATGCAGCTTGTAAAGACCATCGTTGTCAAGAACAAGCTTGTCAATCTCATCCTCAAGCCCGCAAAGTAATTATTGACAACGGGACTTTAAGCAGGTATAATAGTAACGTTGAAAAGCCAATTCATTGGCCCTTGAGGTGCCGCATGGCACTTTTGGAGGGAGGGAAATAAATGTCTGAAATATATGTCAAGGAGAACGAGTCTCTGGACAATGCTCTTAAGAGATTCAAGCGCAGCTGCGCTAAGTCCGGCGTTCTGGCCGACCTGCGCAAGAAGGAGTACTACCAGAGCCCCAGCGTCAAGCGCCGCAAGAAATCCGAGGCCGCTCGCAAGAACAAGAATAAGCGCTACTATTGATCAATAAAAACGCAGCATCTTTTGATGCTGCGTTTTTTATATGCTGCTGTCGTGTTTGCCCGCCAAAAAACGGTGTTATGCCTCTGCGGCTGATTGACTTTTTGCACAAAAGTTGTTAAAATAAACACTAAGCAGAACTTTATTTTACATAAGGAAGTGGTTTTATGAATCTGACTCCTGAGCAGCAGGCTCTGCTCAACGGCGAAAAAGGCGAGATGATGGCCAAGGTCATGAAGACCCTCGTCATGTATGGAGACACTTTTGGTGCGGAGCGCATGGTTCCCGTCACCAGCGAGTATGGTCATACAGTCATTTCATACGGTCTGGCCGCGCTCAAGCCTGTTTATGACCTGTTCGACCGGCTCATCGACGCGGGGCTGACCAATGGTCAGAAGTTTACCGCGGATCCGCGCCCGCTGGATAAGAATGTGCCGACAAGCTTTCTTGAGGACATCGTGTTCAAGAAAATAATGTACACCCAGCAGGATCGCTTTGAGGAGCAGCTCCGCAAGCTCGGCATTACGGATGAGGACGCCTATTCCTGCACCTGCTATGTTGATCAGATGGGGAACAAGCCCAAGAAGGGCGACGTGCTCAGCTGGGCGGAAAGCTCCGCCGTCGTGTACGCAAACTCTGTCCTCGGCGCGCGCTGCAACCGCAACTCCGGCATGATCGAGCTGATGGGCTCCATCGCGGGCTTCGTGCCTGAATTCGGCCTGCTGACCGACGAGGGGCGCAAGGCCACATGGATAATCGACGTCAGGTGTGAGCATAAGCCCGAGGCGCAGCTGCTCGGCTCCGCGATCGGCATGAAGGTCATGGAGGAAGTGCCGTATGTCAGAGGGCTTGACAAGTGGCTCGGCACGGAGCTTGACGACGAGGCATGTACATATCTGAAGGACTTCGGCGCGGCGACGGCCTCCAACGGCGCGGTCGGCCTGTTCCATATCGAGAACCTGACTCCGGAAGCGAAGGAGCAGGGCGTAGCGCTCATCAAGGAGGGCGCGCAGGTGTACGTCATTGACGACGCCGAGCTTCAGCGCGTGCAGGATAACTATCCGGTCATCTGGAAGGACAAGAACGCGAAGCCGGAGCTGTGTTTTGTCGGCTGCCCGCATATGACGCTCAAGCAGATGGAGGACTGGGCGGACGCGATAGGCGAGAAGCTCAAGGCCAACGGCATGGACAAGATAAGCGTCCCGACCGTGTTTACCGCGTCTCCGGCGGTCATAAAGGAGCTGAACAAGGGCGTCTACGCATCGGAGCTCGCCAGCTACGGCGTGATCGTCAGCTATATCTGCCCGCTGATGTACATGAATAACCCGCTGTGCAAGAAGAAAGCTGTCATCACTTCGTCCAACAAGCTGCGCACATATACGAGCGCGCGGTTTTATAAGGAGAACGAGATACTTGATATCATCACGGCCAAGGAGGAGAAGAAATGAAGCAGTTCAAAGGACGGGTCATAGTTCCCGGAACATGTACGGCGGAGGCTCTGGTGAGCCACGGCGGCTTTAACACCTTGGCAAGCTACCAGATGGCGATGATGTTCGGCGATAAAAAGGTCAAGTGCGGCGACCAGAATAATCCGGATCTGTATAAGCAGTCCATGCTGGGCAAGGCGCTCTGCCTGCCGCAGACGATAGGCTCAACGACCGGCGGCATGGTGCTGTATACCGTGTGCTCGCGGCATCTTCAGCCTGCGTGCATGCTCTTTAGCATGCCGATAGATTCTCTTGCTGCATCCGGCGCGATACTCGCAGACGTCTGGACGGATGCGAAGATGCCGGTCGTCGACCAGCTCGGCGACGAATTCCTCGAATACGTCAAGACCGGAATGACCGTCACCGTCAAGGACGACGGCGTCGTTGAAGTAGAATAAAATGCTGCATCCCCCGTGACGTTTGCGTCATGGGGGATGTTTATAATCCGTGGACTCAAATCCCCTACGGGGACTAGGCGGCTAGCGCCGCCGTCGCCGGGGCGCGGTTGGGTCAAACAATTACCGGCACCAAAATTGGCAGCACCCCAAGGGGTGCTGCCAATTTTGGTGCCGGTAACCGGACTCGAACCGGTACGTTGTTGCCAACGAGGGATTTTAAGTCCCTTGTGTCTACCATTCCACCACACCGGCGCATTGAACATTTTTATATAATTTACCACCATATCTGTAAATAGTCAAGGATTTACTATGACGGTGTTCCAGCGCGGGTGCAGGCGGCACAAATTTTTGGCAACGACATGAACTATAATCATTTTACCTCAAATTCAGCCGCCAGATAATGAGGAGCGCCGTCTGCTGCTCTCATTTCCAAGACCACGCGGTAAAGACCGGGAGTCAGGCGAGTTCCGTAGTTGGCGTACTTCTGCACAATACTGCCATCCAAGCCGGAGCCTTCCTCTCCGCCGAGCGCAAATTCGATCGTGGTAGAAGAAAAGTTATCCTGCACGTAGTTCAGCCGGTGCCACTGACCACCAATATTGTATTCAAGGTATTCAAAGGTGTTCGGCGCTTCGCCGTCTTGGACGAAGCGATACACATCCTCGGAATCCGCGGTCACTTTCCATCTGATTGTATATCCTGTGAAAGGCGAAAAAGAAGGCTTTTCAATCGTCAGCTCAAAGCCGTCGACCTGATTGACCGGATATGTTACCGCGATGTCGCTGAAACTGGGATATTCGGCGGTAGCCTTCAATGTAAGCCATACACTGCCGGCGCAGACCAATATAACGGCGATCAAAATGATAAAACTTCGGAACTTCTTCATAAATGTCTCCCTATTGCGAATAATCCTGTACCTGATTTTATCAGAAGCAAGCCATTTGCGCAATCAAATTTTAGAAGCAGTGACGCCGCAAGTTCAACTCTATTTCATATAATGCTCCTCGACGCAGACGGAGGCGATGGTGGACAGCAGGAGGAGCGCGGAGGGCGTTTCGCTGAGCGTCAGGGCGGCGTAATATGTATCATAGTGGAGCACGTAGTCACCGCCGCAGATAACAAAGAGAATTATCGAAACGGCGAGCAGCGCGCAGCTTATGCGCAGGGAATTTATAAATATGAACCACGCGGCAGGGTGCATCCGGAGCATCCTGCTGATTATTTTTTTCATATGCAGCACCTCAAGGCAATCTTACGCGATGCGGGCGCGCGTTTCAAGCTGTATATTTTGCCAGCACTCCGCCGCGTAGGCGGCCGGGACTTCATAGAGACGGTCCGAGGCGCGGGCTTCAGGCTGGTTTCATGAAAAAAGTCCTGCGTGTATAGCACGCAGGACTCAAGGCGTCGACAAAGTTCGACGCCTTGAAAACTTATTCAGGAGTATTCAAAAA
>ERZ1673722.2379-NODE-2379-length-15643-cov-4.942712_pt1 | contig 15643 bp, 6 predicted proteins | sample MGYA00580222_ERZ1673722 | MGnify/ENA primary metagenome ERZ1673722 (study PRJEB41218, sample SAMN15661750) | gut metagenome | host: Homo sapiens | place: Canada: London | collected 2015-08-20/2019-03-30 | study: EMG produced TPA metagenomics assembly of...
GGACATCACGAGCGCGAGCACCTCCTTCTCACGCGCGGTGACGTCAACCGCCTCCGCTAGGTCGCCCGTTTCCCAATTGTCGAATTCGGGAAGCTTGAACAGCCGACGCACAAATCTGCGGTTCGCGCCGCTCGTCTTCACTGAAGCGAGGTACGCGCCCAGAAGGCGACGCGCAGGCCCCCCCAAACCGCAGAACAGCCCGACGATGTCCTCGCTCGACGCCAACTTGATCACGTCGTCAAGCGCACGCATCGCCTTCGCCCTTTTCCCCTGCTCGTACAAGCGCGACGCGCAACGCAGGCGAACGCGCAAGACAACCAGCCAAAACCCGCAAGCCTGCGCCCTGTCCGCAAGCGACGCCAGGCGATCGGGGTCGCCCCCATCGCCTGCGCCCATTATCTCAGCGTGCTCCCTGACAATACGCATCAAAGCCGTCTCGCCTATGCCCAAGGCGTCGAACTCGCGAAGCACCGCAGATGCAGCATCACCGTCTCCCGTCAACGTCTTGAGCAGCGCCCTGCTCTGAAACGGCAGGCATGCGGCACCGCGCGGCACCACATGCGCAGAGAAACGCACCGCTTCGGAAGTCTCGAGCAGTATCTCCTCAGCCCGATCGATGTCGTTCTGCAAAGCCGAGAGCCACGCCCTCGCGTTGCACCAATCGAGATACATGTCGGCGTTTCGATTCTTCGCGACGAACGAGTGCGCCCGGTCAAGCAGCGCCTCCGCCTCCTCGAAGTCGCCCTGCAACGCGCGTATCAAGCCGCAAAGGGACAAAGCGGCACCGCGAACAGGGTAATCATCGGCGAACGATCCGTCGATGAGGCGACACAGCTGAAGCGCACGGGCCATTTCGCACTGAAGAAAAAACGCATACGCCATCTCGTAGAGATTGATGGCCTCCATGTAATCGAGACGACATCCCTCCGTCAGCGCGTTCATGCCCTTATGCCATTGCATGCCACCCGCCAAGTCTCCGCACAGATCGCACGCCTCAGCGCGGCAGTTGAGCAGCATGATGCGCGTCGCCTCGCTGCATGAGTCGCCAAAACGCGCATCGACCTCGTCCGCCAGCACGATCCCCTCGTCAAACCTACTCGAAAGACATAGAAGCTTGACCCGTATCACGAGTATCGAATACGAGAGCTCCTTCGTTTTGAGCGACGGATCGAGGCCCTCGAGTCTCTCCAGCCAATACGACGCGTTCTCCAACTCAACGGAGAACACGTACGACCAAGCCGCCAAAAGCGAGAAGCAAGGATCGAGCTCGCTTTCGGGCGGAACCGTTCTGAACTTCACGCTATCGGCCAAATCGCCCGAGGTAAACTGCGGAAAAGCCGCTCGCGCCAAATTGAAGACGTCGGCGCGCTCCGTCGCGAGGATCTGATGCTGCGCCGCCTCCACCATGAAACCGTGACGGGCATACCACCGTGCCGCACGTTGGCTGAGGATCCTGCGCTCCGACACGGGCAAATCGAGCGCCTTCTCCTCAAGCCAATCGCAGAACAGCGGAAGCATGGCAAAAGCCGCCCGACGTGCGTTTTCCGGATGCAGGAACGTGCTCTTCCTGCTGAGCGCGTTCAGCTTCTTCCCAGCGTCCCGGTCATCGAGAGCGTAGCCGCACAAACGCGCATCGAGTCTGCCGAGGAGCGCCACACGCAGCAGAAAACTCTGCTCATCAGGCGCAAGACCCGCATACACCTCGTGATCGAAAAACTCCCACAGAGGTTCGATCGTTCCCGAGAAATCACGCGCCGCAGCAAGAGGGTCTTCCGAGGCGGCCAGGTAATCGACGGCCTCCAGAGCACCGTAGGGCCACCCCTCGGTCTTCTCGAAGATGATGTTCGCCACTTCCTCGGTAAATCTCCGTCCGAGCCTGTCGCGCATCACCTCGGTTAATTCCTCAAGCGTGAAGGACAGGTCGGATGCCCCTATGAAAAGCGGCGCCTCGATGATGCGGACGGATTCGAAACTGTGCTTGGTGAATACAAGGCGCGAAGAAAGATACAGGTGGACGTCATAGGAAAGGGCCGATGCCATGAGCATGAATTCCTCGATGCTCATCGACCCCCTCAGCGTGTCGAAGCCCTCGACGATAATGCTCAGCCCCCCCTCGCGCGCCGCTATCGCACACAGATCGTTCGACAGCATCCACACCGCCGCGTGACGCGAGCGTCCCCATGCATCCTTCGACTCGACAAAGGCTTCTTCTCCAAGCGCCGCCGTCACCGCGTAAACGAAGTTCATCCAAAACCGTTCCGGATCGCGGTCGTGACGATCCGCGGTGAACCAGACCGACAACGCCCCCGAGTCTAAACGCCTCCGATGCCAGTCCGCGAGAGCCGTCGATTTGCCAAATCCCTCATCGGCGCAGACAAACGTCATCTTCTTACGCAAACCCTGGTCGAAAAGACCCATGACCCGCTCGCGCGGCGTAACGTCCGCCGAGCTTGGCATGGGCATCGATTTCGCCACCAGCGGGATCATGGGCAGATCCGCCGAACCGATCAGGCCTTCTCCATCCCCGTGCATTTCCAACGTCTGCCCCCCAACCGATCATCCGCAAGCAGCTTTGCAATCCCCCGTTCATATTGGCACACGCCGAAGAACCTGCCAACCAAAACAAGTCCTTCGTTTCCAAGGCGAGCGCAACGCGCGCACCCAAAAAACCGACGTCAGCCTTGCGTGCGGATGCGCCCGCCACGCTTCGCCCGGCAGTCGCGACCACCCCGCCCTCGCACGCACGCGGATGATCAGACCAAGCGTATGCCGATAGCGTGGGTCGGACAGGAGAACATGCACTTCCCGCACCCTGCGCACAACCGGGGGTCTGCCGCCTGCGCATAAGCACCGCGTTCGTCTCGCGCCATGGTGATCACGCGTTTCAGCGGGCATACGGAAACGCACGTCGCGCATCCCGTGCAGTACGCACGATCGATGCGCACGCACGGCTTGTTGCGCACGAAACCGCAAGGCCTTCCATATACCAAGCAGATCACCCTCCTAAAACCGAAACAGGGTGGGAAGCAAATGCGCTCCCCACCCGTTCTCTTTCGACGGCCCGATAGCATCTCGTCCACCGAGCCGTCCACGACGCTCTCAAACAAGACCCTGCCGAGAAGATAAGCTTCGACCGTCAGAGCCTCGCTCGGCTTTTCGGCCTATTTGCCGTTAAGCTCCCAGCAGCCGAGCTCTTTGTACGCGCGATCCCACGTGGTTTCGACCTCGGGATTATCGTACGCGCTGATCGGAACCGCCTCGTCGGACTGATCCTCCGGGTTGATGCACGGATACACCTTGCACAGCAGACCGCGAGCGTTCCACGTCGCCGTCATCTTGTCGGCCAGATCAGGATCGTCGTCGACAAGGACGTTGGCGGCGCACTCGAACACGCCCTGGCTCCACGGCTCTTCGGCGGGAAGCTCGGGATACCACCATGAAGGCGGAACCTGAACCATGCCCTCGGGAACGTCCCAGCCGACATGAGCCTTCTGGCGGATGCGGCCCATACGGGTCTCGATCCACACCCAGTCTCCCTCGCGAATGTGCAGCTTACGCGCATCGTTGATATGCATCCACACCATCGGCCACGGAACCACCGAGCGCGTGCCATGGCCGGGAGTGCGCATCTCGGAGTGGTACAGCGGGCTGATGCGACCCGACGTGGTCAAGCGCAGCGGGTACTCCTTCGCAAGTTCCGGATTACCGAGCGGCGTCTCGGGCTCGGTGTAAGTCGGAATCGGGTCGTAGCCCAGATCCTCCAGCACGCTCGAGAACAGCTCCGCCTTGCGCGAGTTGGTCGCGAAGCCGCGCAGCTGACCGTTGGCCAACGGCTTGCCGTACTTGTAGAAGTCGGTGCCGTAGGGGAAGTAGTTGCCCATGTTGGTCGCCTTTTCGCGATCCATGTCGGGGACGCGCTCGAGACGGTATTCAATCAGATCCTCGTAGGTTTCCCACGGCCAGTACTCCTCCTGCCCGCACGCGATACCGAGCGCGCGGAAGAAGTCGAAGTCCATGTGACGCTCGTACAGAGGCTCGACGCCGCGATCGCCCGTGGTGATGAAGTCGTTGGAGTCCTCAGCGGTCGTGCAGCAGGGACGCTCCATCCAGTCCGCAGCGGGGATGATGTAGTCGGCGATGGCCGCAGTCGGGGTCTTCCAGTAATCGACGACCACCAGAAGCTCGAGCGCCTTCAAAGCCTTGTACACGCGCTTAGTGTTCGGAGCCCATGCGAGCGGGTTCGATGACCAGCAGATCATCGCCGTGATCGGGTAGGGATCCTTGTCCAGAATAGCCTTCCACACCAAAGACGGCGAGCACAGCATCTGATGAAGCATCGGGCGCGGCAGGCCGAACATCTTACGGTAATTCTTGTCAATCGCCTGGAAGCCCGGCCAGGCCATCACGCGGAAGCGGTCGTTGCCGATGTAATCCTTGCGAATATCATCGGTGAGCAATTCGGAGAGCTCAAGCTCGGCGTCACGCACGGGATAAAGCTTCTCGGTATCGTCGGGATCGGCGGGCTGGCCGACGTATTCACCGCCGGGGTTATCGATGTTGCCGGTCAGGATGCGCAGCATCGTCTTGGCGATGCCGAATTGGGAGGCGTTCAAGCCGTGCTGATCGCCGCCGCCCAAACCCCAGCCGATGAACGCGGGGCCATTGGTGGCGTACAGACGCGCCGACTCGCGAATCTTTCGAGCGGGGACGTTGGATATCTTCGAGACTCGTTCGGGCGTCCACTCCTTGAAGCGGTCCTCAATCGCCTCGAAGGCCGTCCAGCACTCAACCTCGGAGCCGTCGGCGAGCTTCACCTGATAGGTGCCACGCAGCGCAGGAACGATGGTGCCATCGGCGTAATACCTGTTCTCGTCGGAGCACCAAACCTTCACGTCGCCCGTGGACTCCTCGGCGACCACGAAGTCCTCGCGCTTACCGCCCTCGAGCTCATCGGCGCGCAGAAGCTTGCCCGTGTCCTTGCGAACGAGGAAGGGAGCGTTCGACCAATAGCGCACGAACTGATCATCCCACAGCTCCTCCTCGAACACGACGTTGAGCCATGCGAAGGAAATGGCGCAGTCAGTGCCAGGGTAGGGCTGCATCCAGATGTCGGCTGCAGCGGAGCCGTCGATGCACGTGGTGTCGACGTTGATGTACTGAGCAGGCTGCTCCTCGTGAACGTCGATGCGCGATTTCATGCTGCGCCACAGCGGGCCCTCGGGTGCATACGCCTCGGACCAGCGTTTGCCCCAGTTGACGATAGTGCCCGAATGCTGCGGCGACACGGGCATGATCGCCTCGACGGGCCACCCGACCATGGCCATGTTCAGCGAGTAGTTCCAGCACCAGCAGATAGTTCCCGGGTCGATCACGTTACCGGGGTTGCCGAACAAGTTGAAGAAGCGCGTACGCGCCCACAGATGGTCGGAACGATACGTGCCCTCGGAGGAAACGAGCGTCTTGGCGCCGTATTTCTCCTTAAGCGCCAAAAGCTTCTCGGAAATCTCGGCGATGGCCTGATCCCAGGAGATCTCCTCCCATTTGTCCTCGCCCTTCTCGCCGACGCGCTTCATAGGATGGTTGATGCGCTTGGGGTGGTAGTGGAACTTAATGGCGCGCTCGCCCTTCTCGCCGAGGCGGTTGCACAGCACCGTGCCCTCTTCCTCATTCGGACGAAGCTCGACCAGCCGACCCGTCTTGGTGTCGACGCCGCACCATACGCCGCAGTTCATGTGGCACATGAAGCAGCGCGTGCGACGCCACCTGATGCCGTTCTCATCAACCGTGTTGTTGAGAACACCCTTCATGGAAACTTCGCTCATGACCGTCTCCTCTCCCTCTCTCCTCAGAACTTCGGAAACGTGGCTCCTTGAAGCCGTGACGCCATCTTGCGCTCTTGCAAAGATGATAGAATCGCCCAATTAGTTGAATATGAGGTTGAAGAAAGTTGAGATTAAGTTGATCTAAGATGACAGATTGTGCGTCAAGTTCTAATTCGGAAACAAAGATGCGCAACTGACAGAAGAAGCGTCCACCGCTCGTTCAAAACGCAACGGAAAGCGAAAATGATGCGCTCCCCTGAAACAACGGGGGGGGCGAGCCCCATACGGACTCGCCCCCCTACGTTTTATTCTCGCTCGACGTCGCCGCTCGGCGGCATCGCACCACCTGCCCGGCCCGACGTCGCAGCTCGTCGACATCACAGCGCCTATTCGCGCTTGCGCAAGCTTGCCGAAGACGCCGATCGTCAAACAGCCGCGCTATTCCGCGAAGTACGCCACGCCGCCCTCGAACAGCGGCTGGTGCAGATCGCCGGGAACGTTTTTGTACAAACCCGCGCCGCTGCGCTCGGAATGACCCATCTTGCCCAGAACGCGACCATCGGGGCTGGTGATGCACTCGATGGCGCGCATGGATCCGTTCGGGTTCACCGAAAGATCCATCGACGGCACGCCCGCCTCGTCGACGTACTGTGCAGCAACCTGGCCGCCTGCGACCAGCTGGTCGAGCAGCGCCTCCGGCGCAACGAAACGCCCCTCGCCATGGCTGATGGCCACGGTATGGATATCTCCCACCTGCATCTTGCTCATCCACGGCGAAAGCGTGCTCGCCACGCGCGTGCGCACCAGACGGCTCTGATGACGGCCGATGTTGTTGAACGTAAGCGTGGCGCAATCAGCGTCCATCGGGCGGATGTCGCCATAGGGAACCAGCCCCAGCTTCACCAGCGCCTGGAAGCCGTTGCAGATACCGAGCATCAGCCCGTCGCGCTTTTGCAGAAGCTCGCGAACCGCCTCGGTCACCTCGGGAGAGCGGAAGAACGCCGTGATGAACTTCGCCGAGCCGTCAGGCTCGTCGCCTCCCGAGAAGCCGCCGGGAATCATGACGATCTGACTCTCGCGAATGCGGCGCGCTAGCTCGCGCGTGCTCTCGGCAACCGCATCGGGCGTCAGGTTGTTCACGACGAACACGTCGGCCACAGCTCCCGCGCGCTCGAACGCGCGCGCGGAGTCGTACTCGCAGTTGTTACCCGGGAACACCGGGATGACCACGCGAGGACGTGCGACGGCGGGACCCGCGAAAACATGCGGGGCCTTCGCCTCAAACGAGATCGTTTCGACAGCAGGCGCCTCGGCGCGCTCCTCCCCGGAGGTGCGATACGGGAACACCGACTCGATGCCGCTCTCCCACGCCTCCTGAAGCTTCGCGAGATCGACGGCCTCGCCGCCCACGCGGAACTCGTACGCCTCGATCGTATGCCCGATCAGCTCGACTTCGTAATAACCGCTCGACTGCAAGCGCGCCGTGTTCGCTCCGTCGGAGCTCTCCAGGATAAACGATCCATAAGCAGGGGCGAACAGCTCGTCCGCATCGACGTCCTCGTCGCATTCGAAGCCGATTCCATTGCCGACGCACATCTTGAACAGTGCCTCCGCGGCACCGCCGTATCCGATCGTCGAGACGGACAACGCCGCGCGGCTGCCGATCAGCTCCTCGATGACGTTCATCGCAAAGCCCTCGCTCATGGGCTCGGGGATAAGATCGCTTCCGGCGAACCCGCCCTGGAACACGATGCCGCCGCCCCCGAGACGCGCGCCGATGCCCGCCGAAGCCTCGTTGTTCGGCACGGACGCCTCAACCGAGCGCTTGCCCTCGGCACCGTACTTCGGCTTCACGGCGTAAATGGCATGACCCGCGTCCTTGAACTCGGGGCTGGTCACACGATCGACCTTGCCGACCGCCGTGGCGAAGCTCACCAGAGTCGGCGGAACGTCAAGCTCCTCGAAGCTGCCCGACATGGAGTCCTTGCCGCCGATGGCGCCCACGCCCAAATCGATCTGCGCCATGAGCGCGCCCAGAACCGCCGCCGCGGGCTTGCCCCAGCGCTCAGGATCCTGGCGCAGCTTCTCGAAATACTCCTGGAACGTCAGGTAGGCATCCTTGCGCTTGAAGCCCGCGGCGACCAGTTTCGCCACCGACTCGACAACCGCCAAATAAGAGCCCGTGAACTGATCCGCCTCGGTGAGATACGGATTGAATCCCCATGCCAAACCCGAGCACGTGGCGGTCTCGCCGAATACGGGGAACTTCGCCACCATCGCCTGGGAAGGCGTCAGCTGATACTTGCCGCCGAAGGGCATGAGCACCGTCGCCGCGCCGATAGTGGAGTCGAAGCGCTCGGAGAGGCCCTTGTTGGAAGCCACGTTGATGTCGGTGACCAACGCGGTCATGCGCTCCTCAAGCGTATCGCCCTCCCACGTGCGGAAATACGCGCCCTGCTCGGGAACGCTCACGCGCTGATGCTTCGGCGCGCCGTTGCTCGCCAGGAACTCGCGGGACACGTCCACGATAGTCTTGCCTCGCCAGTCCATGCGAACACGCGCCTCTTCGGTCACCTTCGCCACGGGCGTCGCTTCAAGATTCTCCTCATGAGCCAAGGCGATGAACGCGTCGACGTCCTCGGCCGCCAGAGCAACCGCCATACGCTCCTGAGACTCGGCGATGGCAAGCTCGGTGCCGTCGAGACCTTCGTACTTCTTCGGAACGGCGTCGAGGTTGACGTACAGACCGTCCGCCAGCTCGCCGATGGCCACGCTTACGCCGCCCGCACCGAAGTCGTTGCAGCGCTTGATCATGCGGCATGCGTCGCCGCGGCGGAACAGACGTTGGATCTTGCGCTCGATGGGAGCATTGCCCTTCTGCACCTCGGCACCGCAGCTTTCAAGCGAATCCATGTTATGCGCCTTGGAGGAGCCGGTCGCGCCGCCGATGCCGTCGCGGCCCGTGCGACCGCCCAGCAACACCACCACATCGCCCGGGGCAGGCGTCTCGCGACGCACGTGGTCGGCGGGCGTCGCACCGACCACCGCTCCGATCTCCATGCGCTTGGCCGCATAGCCGGGATGGTACAGCTCGTGAACCTGACCGGTAGCCAGGCCGATCTGGTTGCCGTAAGACGAATAACCCGCCGCCGCCGTGGTCACCAGCTTGCGCTGCGGAAGCTTGCCCGGAATGGTCTCGCTCACCGGAACCAGCGGATCAGCCGCGCCCGTCACGCGCATGGCCTGGTAGACGTAACTACGTCCGCTCAAGGGATCGCGGATCGCGCCGCCCACGCACGTAGCCGCGCCGCCGAACGGTTCGATCTCGGTGGGATGGTTGTGAGTCTCGTTCTTGAACAAGTAGAGCCAGTCCTGAACCTCGCCGTCCACGTCGACCTTGCACTTCACCGTGCAGGCGTTGATCTCCTCGGACTCGTCCAGGTTGTTCAGCATGCCGTGCGCCTTCAGCCACTTCGCGCCGATAGTGCCCATGTCCATCAGGCAGATGGGCTTCTCATCGCGACCGAGCTCATGGCGCATCTGCAAATACTTCTCGAACGCAGCCTTCACCGCCGCGTCGGCGATTTCAAAGTCGGTGAGCACCGTGCCGAACGTCGTGTGACGACAATGATCCGACCAATACGTGTCGATCATCTTGATCTCGGTGATGGTGGGGTTGCGCCCCTCATCGGCGAAGTACCGCTGGCAGAACTCGATATCGGCCAGGTCCATGGCCAATCCGCGATCGGCGATAAACGCCGCAAGACCCTCGGAGTCAAGAACGGTGAACCCATCGACGACCTCGACGTCGGCAGGTTCGGGATACGTCATCACCAGCGTCTCGCGCTCGTCGAGCGACGACTCGCGCGCCTCGATGGGGTTGATGACGTAATGCTTGATGGCATCGATGTCTTCGGCGGTCAATGCGCCTTCAAGGTAGTACACCTTCGCCGAGCGCACCAAGGGGCGCTCACCCTGGCTGATGAGCTGGATGCACTCGCTTGCGGAATCGGCGCGCTGGTCGAACTGACCGGGCAGGAACTCCACCGCGAACACAGCGGCGCCGTCGGCGGCGGGTGCCTCGTACGTAGCCGTGTCGGACTGGGGTTCGCTGAACACCGTGGGAACGCATTGCTCGAAGAGCTCCTTCGAGATACCCTCCACATCGTAGCGGTTCACCAAGCGCAAACCGCTCAAGGCGCTCACGCCCAAGATGTCCTTCAGCTCGCTTTTCAGCTGCTGAGCCTCAACGTCGAAGCCGGGCTTCTTCTCAACATAGACGCGTAAGACCACCGGTCCCACCCTTTCCGCTCGTTGCCGTCAATCGCTCGGTTTGACTGCGATCACGCGCATGATCGCAGGTTGATCACTCGTTATTCGCCCTCGTTCTCGGCGTCGGCCTTGCGGGCTTCCTCAGCATCCTTCGCAGCCTGCTTCTCGGCCTTCTCCTTGCGGCCGGAAAGGCGAAGCCCGCCCCCGAACAAGCCCTTCTTCGGCGTCTCCTTTTCGGGAGCCTCCTCGCTCGCCGTCTCCTCCGCGTTTTTCTCTGCGGACTTGGCCTGAACCTTGGGGTTTCGGCTGGCGTTTTTACCCGATCCCTTCTTCCCCTGGTGCTGCTGCCCGGAGCGAGCCGCCGCGCGCTCGGCCTTCTTCTGCTTCTCCTCAAGCGCGATCATGCGCTCCTGATAAGCGCGGCGTTCCCTGCGGATCTTCGAGAAGTCGATGTAGAAGGCCAGGATGATAAGGGCGTAAGCCAGAAACAGCGTGACCAGCGAAAGCCAATCGGGAAACAGCCCTCGACCGAAGAATGACGCGAAGGTGCATAGGATCGCGCCGATGAGGCAAGCCCACCAGGCGCGCCTCAGGTTCTTATAGCGCTTGGTGTCGGGATTGTAGTATTTACGGTCGAGCTCGCGCTGCTCGTCCCTCAGCCTGCGCTTCTCCTCCTTGCGCTCGGCCTTTTTCTGCTGCGGCGACTTCTCGCTCGATTGCACGATCACCGAAGCCGCCGCCTTTGCCTTCGGCTTGGCGGACGCGGCGCTCTTTCGCGAGACGCCGGTATGCTCCTCGGATTGGTAACGTTCGTTCATCGGGTTTCGCTGCGACATGGTGCTCCTTGACGCTCCTCTCGGTTCCTTGCGTATCTCCTCATTATTGCGCAATATCGCCCCCATTGCGCGCGCATCCTGCAATTCCCCGCATTATTCAGCTCGTGCCCGCACCCACACCCACGGCCCACATTCATACGCGCCCGCGAACGCAGACAGTCTCAAACTCTCCCGCCGCCGCGAGACGGAGCGGGCGCAGGACTCCGCCCGCGAGACGAAAAGCACCCGACGCGCAAAAAGCCCGCCCTCGGCGTCCAATCCGAAGGCGGGCTCCAAATCCCCGGGCATCGCCCGTCGCTTGCGGGCGAACCTTGTCAGCGAGCGTCACGCGCGCGGTTCTTCTGCTGCTTCTGGCGACCGCCACGCGCTGCGGCCTTCTCCGCCTGCCGAGCGCGCTCAGGATCGTAGAGCGGAATGTGGATGGTGAAGCAGGCGCCCTCGCCCTTTTCACCCTCGACCTGAACCCAACCGCCGTGACGATCGACGATCTCCTTCACCACGGCAAGACCCACGCCCAATCCGCCGCTTTCCCTCGTCCTGCCGGCGTCGGCGCGCCAGAACCGCGAGAACACCATCTTCGCCTCTTCACGCGTGAGGCCGATGCCGGTGTCCTTGACCGCTATCGATGCCATGATGTCGCCACGGCGAACGGTCACATCGATATGCCCGCCCTCGGGGGTGTAGCGAACGGCGTTCGAGATGAGGTTGGCCGTCGCCTGCCTGATCATGTCGGGATCACCGACCACCAAGACGTTGTCCTCGGCATGGTAATCAAGCGTCAGACCCGAGTCGGAAACGAACATCTCGTGCGTGGAGACGATGCCCTCGATGAGCTCGCCCACATCGACGATGTCCTCCTTCATCGGCTGAGACCTGCTCTCCAATCGCGAGAGCTTGAGCAGCGCATCGACCAAACGAGAAAGACGCTGAACCTCGGAGTTGACCGTGACCAGCCTTTCCTCGTCAGCCTCGTACACGCCGTCCACCATCGCCTCCACCGTCGCTTGGATGGCCATGAGCGGCGTCCGCAGCTCGTGCGCCACGTCGGTCGTCAGGCGCCTTTCCAGCTCGCGGTCCTTCTCCACCGACTCCGCCATCGCGTCGAAGGTCTCGCCCAAACGCGCGATCTCGTCTTCTCCGTGCAAGTCCGTACGCGCCGAGAGGTCGCCCTCCTTGATCGCGCGGGCCGTCTTGGTCATGCAGTTGATCGGCGCGACCAGATTCCTCGCGAAGAGATACCCGATGCACGACGCCAGGATCATCGCGACGACGGACGCGAGGAGCATAGCCTGATAAGAGTTATTCCGAAACTCCTGATCGGGCTGGCGCATGAGCGTATCGGACCCGTATACCCAGATATGAACGGATCCAATCGCCTTTCCGTCGACGATGATGTTGGCCATCGCGACCTGCGACGAGTCCTTCGGCTCGAAGGACTTCTGCAATCCCCCCGATTCCTTGCCCGCCGTAATCGAGGAATCATAGGGCACGCCGCCCTGCGCATCTATCACCTTCACGCCGACGCCCGAGGTCATCTCGGTTGCCTGAGCTGCGGGTTTGGTGGTATCGGGGTTCCACAAATCCCCCGCGTGCTCGTAGTTGTCCGCAATGCGGTTCGCGGTCGTGTCGGCAAGCGTCTCCATGTTATCCGCTGTATACGTCTGGAAGTGCTGCTCCCATACAAACGACACCACGCCGATCGCCACCAACGCCGTCATCGCGGCAATGAAGGCGAAAGCGAGCGTCATGCGCGTCGTGTAGGAGAAGCTCGACCAGCGAACCTTCGCGCGCTTCTTCTTACGCGGCGCGGAATCGACCGCGCCCATGTCGACGGTCGGGATTTTCGGCTCCGCATTGCTGACCATGACGCGGTCGGTCGACGGAGTGGAATCGGGAGATGCTTTCACCCAGGCTCCTTAAACATACCTGCCGGTAAACAAACAATGGTCGCAAGAGGACGCCTTACGACAACCTGCTTACGACCATGAGATCACGGGATGAGAGCGCGCGCTCTACTGACCGTTTTTGGTGGGATCCTCAAAGCGGTAGCCCACGCCGTGCACCGTGTGCAGCCATTTAGGGTTGCGCGGGTTGTCGCCGATCTTCGCGCGAAGATTCTTCACGTGCGAGTCGATAGTGCGCTCGTAGCCCTCGAAATCGTACCCGAGCACCTTCTCCACCAGCTCCATACGGGAGTAAACGCGCCCAGGGTAGCGAGACAACGTGGTCAAAAGCTTGAACTCGCTGGCGGTCAGGTCTATCTCCTCGCCGGAGACGAGGACCTTGTGGCCGGAAACGTCGATCGTCAGCTCGCCGAACTCGAGCACTTCGCGCTGGGGCTCGGAGTCGGCGTGCACGCGACGAAGCAATGCGCGAGCACGGGCGACCAGCTCGCGGGGGCTGAACGGCTTGACGAGGTAGTCGTCCGCGCCGAGCTCGAGGCCGATGATACGATCCTCGACCTCTCCCTTGGCGGTCAGCATGATGATCGGGACGTCGGACGTGTCGCGAATGACGCGGCACACGCGTTCGCCGGGAACGCGAGGAAGCATCAAATCCAAGATAACCAGGTCGAAGTGATGCTTGGAGAACTCGTCAAGGGCCTCCTGGCCGTCTCCGACAGCCGTGACCCAGTAATTTTCGCGCTCGAGATACGCGGTGACCGCATCGCGGATATTCTTCTCGTCCTCCACGAGGAGGATGCGTCGTGTTTCATTGCTCATGGATCTCTCCTTAAGCTCGTTTCATCGTAAACGCGCACCACGCAGGTGGCATTTGCGTTTATTGTAGCGTTTGCCCCGCTCATGGCGATCAGCTGTACGTGAAATGACACAATACACCCATGCCACAGAAGAAAACGAGAAATAGCCATTCATCGCGTCCATCTGCTATAACGCCGACGAACCAACCCGCGAAACGGCAGCCGTCCGTTTCGACGTCTCGCAGGCGATCTGGAGCAAAACCCGTTCGAAGCAAGAACAACGCGCCCGGCGTTCACAGCGCCCGGAGCGTCACGCCTCGAACAAACGGCGCAAGCGGAGTCGAGCTCAATGTTCCCGGCGCAGGAGAGGTGCTGCTGACACGGCGCCACTTCCTCTATGGCGTTGCCGGCGTCGCCGCACTCGCCGCTCTCGGCGGCGGTTACGCATACATGCAATCCAACGAAGATCCGGGCGACGTCACGACCCTCAACGTCCCCGAGAACGCAGTTTTCACCTCTGAAGACTGCGCGCAAATAGAAGACGCCTCAAGCGTCATGTCGCTTTCCGCATCCGTCGAGCTACCGTACGGTTCGCTCGTCTGGGCGAACGACGACATCGCAGCCTGCCTCCTTCCCACGGAAACCTCCAAGCCTCTCGCGCAAATCGCCTTGTTAGCCCTGGGCACGGGGAATTACGTCACCGTGGTGTCCAACGCAGTCGGGGAATCCGAAGGGTTCGAGATCTACGACGTCCGCGCATGCTCGAAAGGCGTCGTCTGGACGGAAGCCGACATTCTCGAAGGAACCTGGCGGATCTACCATGCGAGCTCCGACGGCTCGTCCATCGGCACGCCCGCGCTCGCAGAAGAGGGCGATAGCGACTGGGAGATGCCGACCCTCGCCGCCGTCGGCGATCATGCGTTTTGGCAGTGCATCCCGCGCAAGGACGGTCCGGCGAAATCAGAGGACTCCCTCCTCAAACGCGCCGCATTCGGCTCATCCAACTCCGAAACCGTCTACACCTCGCACGGCCGCATGGCGACCGCGCCATACGCAGGCGCGGACTCCGTCACCATCACACCGCGCGCGGACACGTCAGGAACGTACTACCAACTCACGAACATCAACGCTTCGACCGGAGCGGTAACCGACGCGCTCGTCCTTCCCGCCTCCATGAAACCGCTTGAGGCGGGTTTCGGCGAAACAGGTTTCACCTTCAGCTTCGAGAGCATCTACAACTACGGCGGAGGCATCGCCAACCTCGGCACATACACCCCGGCTGGAGAGGTTTCAACCGGGGTTCTCTCAGAAGGAGCCGCAAATCCGAACGGTTCAAGCTCAACGGAAGAAGAGCCTCGAACCCTCGCCGAGAACAATGCGCTCTCAGCGGCTTCAACCGCAAAATTCAACGCTCTATCTTACAGCGGATCGATCTGGTTCCGCTTCCCAAGGACGCCATCCGCAGCCCCTTCATGGTGCGGAAACTGGTTCATGGTGAAATCAACGTCGGCTGTATGCGGAATAGATTTCGCGAACAAACAGTATTTCGCCTTCGACGTGGAGGATGGAGCGACCGACTATGGAGACTACTTGGCCTCATCGGGTTCCACCTCGCGCGTCGTTACGTATTCGAATATAGACCATACGCCACTTGGGGGAACGCAAATCAAGCAATGTCTCGTCAGGATCTGGCAACCTCTCTAATCGCCCGACTGACTTCAGGAAAGGCAGGGGGACGGCGGGGCTGCATTGAAGGGCCGACCGGCGCAACCTCACCGCGCATCATCGCGAGGTTTCCAACGCAGTGAAGCCCCTCCGCCCTCGAGCTAAACGGCTCGGTCCAACGTCCGAATGCCCATCGCGCTTTTCAGGCGAAGATATTGCCCGATGAGGAGCGGAATGGATATCGCAGAAACTTCACATGGGCGGATCCGAGGCGACAGGTTGACCCCGATCCCAAGACGCGCTTATCGAGCTATACCCCGATTTACCACACCGTAGCGACCTTCTGG
>ERZ1673722.2380-NODE-2380-length-15641-cov-5.992429_pt1 | contig 15641 bp, 9 predicted proteins | sample MGYA00580222_ERZ1673722 | MGnify/ENA primary metagenome ERZ1673722 (study PRJEB41218, sample SAMN15661750) | gut metagenome | host: Homo sapiens | place: Canada: London | collected 2015-08-20/2019-03-30 | study: EMG produced TPA metagenomics assembly of...
ACGCCGAAGTGATTACGGTGGAAAGCCCCAAGAAGCAGACCCTCAACATCCGCGTGGAGGCCGAGCAGATCAGCGGCAACTACATAACCGTCGTGTTCAAGATCGACCCCGAACTGGTCGAGACCTATAACGCGGCGCACGGTACCTCGTACAAGCTCTGCCCCTCGGAGGCCTACGCATTCTCGACCACCGAAGTCATGCTGCCCCGCTACAACACGGTCTCCTCGACGATGAAAGTCGAGCTGTTCAGCGAGCGCATGCCCGACGAGGAGCCGTACCTGCTCCCGATCGCCATCGATTCGATCAAGGGCGACCCGCGGGCGACGGTCTCGCCGACGGGCGGCGTCCGCTACATCCTCTTCAACAAGTTCGTCAAGCCGGGACCGCCCGCACCCGTGCTGCTCGACCGCAGCGGCTGGAAGGTGCTCGCCGCCCCCAAGGCCAAACCCAACTACGAAGTGGAGAAGATGTTCGACGAAGACATCAACACCTTCGGCTACTGCAACGCCGACGAGGAGCAGGCCAATCCGCCCTACGACTTCGTCATCGATCTGGGCAAAGAGGTGACCGTACGCGGCTTCCAGTTCAATCAGCGCTACATGACTACCGGCAAACCGGAAGCCGGCGCGCGCTACGGCATCGCCCACTTGGAGGTCTGGACCGCGAAGGAGATCACCGGCGACGGCCTCGGCGCAGCGAACGACGCCAACTGGACCTACACCCAGACATACCGCGACTACAGGACCGATCCCGACTCGCCGCTGGATCCGATGGGTGTGGTCATCAGTCCGATGCTCGACGACTACCAGCATGCGCGTTACGTCCGGCTGCGCATTCACGCCAGCTATACGAACAAGACCTATAATCCGACCTTCCGGGGATGGTGCATCGCAGAACTGAATGTCTGGGGCAACAACGAACTGCTCGAATAATACGTATGAACCTGCAAAGGGACCTGCCGAAACACTTCAGCAGGCCCCTTTTTTTAACGCAGTCCCGATTTCGGGCGTCCCGCATTCCGCAGGATAACAGGAACGAAAGAATGCCGAAACGAAAAATTCATACGTTCCGCGTCCGTTTTGTCCCCGAAAATGCCTATCTTTATTAGTCTGAATTTCCTTTAGCGATACGATGAGGTCGGAAAACGAACACGACATGGTTTTATGGAAACGCATCAGCCGAGGGGGGGGGGACCCGCCGCCTTTCGGGAGTTGTTCGACCGTTATTACGCCCCGCTTTGCAGGTTCGCGGCCTACTGGCTCCGTGACCGCACCTCTGCCGAAGAGATCGTATTGGACACCTTTACGCACATCTGGCAGCATGCCGGGGAACTCCGCATCTCGACTTCCGTCCGGGCCTATCTGTTCCGCGCCGTGCGCAACCGCGCGCTCAACCGGCTTCGCGACAAACGCACCGACGGCATCCCCATCGAGGGACCTGAGCCGCTCTTCACGAACCCGGAAGCATTGCAGCTCGAAGCCGACGAAATGATGCTGCTGGTCGCCGAAGCCGTCTCGCAACTGCCCGACCGCTGCCGCGAAGTATTCCGCAAAAGCCGCGAAGAGGGGCTTTCCAACGCCGCGATCGCCGACCAGATGCGGATTTCGGTCAAGACCGTCGAAGCGCAGATCACCAAAGCCCTGCGACGCATCCGCGAAACGCTGCTGCGCAGGTGATCTTCTCCCCGGACTCCCCGGAGACTTTCCGCCCCCGCCGAACGACCGTCTGATGACCGCCGAAGACCGGCCGGCAGCCGCATCCGGCAGCCGCGCTTTCTCCCTCAGCCTCGCTCCCAGCGTCAGCGCATCAGCACCGACGAGTCGCCGTAACTCAGGAAACGGAAGCCGTGTCCGAGGGCGTATTCGTAAATCCGCTTCCAGTCCCCGCCGACGAAAGCCGACACCAGTAGCAGCAGCGTCGATTTGGGCTGGTGGAAGTTGGTGACGATATTGCGCACGATGCGGAACTCGTACCCCAGCGGCGTAATCATGATCTGCGTCGCCGCCTTGATGCGTTCCAGCCCCTTTTCATCCATGTATTTCAGCAGAGTCTCCAGCGCCTCGCGCCCGGAAAACTCCGCCGGCACGTCGTACAGCTCCCACTGACCGACGACCCGCTCCGCATCGGGCGTTCCGGCCGTACGTATGCGCCACGCCAGCGCCGTGAGCGATTCGAGCGTCCGCACCGAGGTCGTGCCGACGGCCGTGATCCGCCCCCACTTCTCCAGCAGGCGGGCTACCGCCGCACGCCGCACCTCGAAATGCTCGGTGTGCATCGGATGCCGCGCGGCATCGTCGTCCTTGACGGGCAGAAAGGTCCCGGCCCCGACATGCAGCGTCACCTCCTCGAACCCGAAGCCGCGCGCCTTCATCCCCTCGATCAGTTCGGGCGTGAAGTGCAGCCCCGCCGTCGGCGCGGCCACCGATCCTTCGAATTTGGAATAGACGGTCTGGTAGCGCGTATAGTCGATCTCCTCGCTTTCGCGGTTCAGGTAGGGCGGAATCGGAATCCGGCCGAGGTATTCGAGCAGCTGCCCGAACGTCATCGCCGCCGACCACTCGAAACGCACGGTATGCTCGCGGCCGCGGTTCTCGACGAGCCACGCCCGCAGATGCTCCGGGCGGCCTTCGTGCTCGAAGTTGATCTCCACATACCCCTCTTTCCATTTCTTGAGGTTGCCCACGATGCACGACCATTCACACCGCCCGACGACGGCGAACGCCCGTTCGTAATCGGCCGGATCGTGCGGTTCGAGACAGAACACCTCGATGCGGGCGCCCGAAGGCTTGTGCATGATGATCCGTGCGCGAATCACCTTCGTATTGTTGAACACCAGCAGCTGGCCTTCGGGCAGCACGTCGCCGATGTCGGCGAAATGCGCTTCGCCGATCTCCCCGCCGCGGTAAACCAGCAGTTTCGAGGCGCTGCGCTCGGCCAGCGGGAACTTGGCGATCCGCCCGTCGGGCAGGTCGTAATCGAATTCGTTTATGTCTATATGCCGTTCATTCATGGACACAAATGTACGTTTTTTTCGCTTCCGTTGCACACGCTCCGGCCGATAATCGCCCATATACCATATCCCACAGGCCTTCTCGGTCAAAAAAGCCGCCCGGTCTCGGACCGGACGGCTTCCCCTCAAAAACTATTCAAAGCCCACCTCTATTTGGAATAAACATAAATCTCGGAGCTGAGAGGCGCCGACCCATACATATGCCAAATTATATAACGAGCGGTTATCGGCGCGATAAACGAAACATACTGCGTTACGGCAGGCGTCATCGACAAGCCCTCTTCAGGCGTTACGAGTTTCCACCCGGCCCCGTCATCGCTGGTATAAACAGCACAAGAACTCATCGCATAAGCCGCACCGTAAGCACTGAACGTCTCCAATCCGGTAACAGTCTTTGTAGCACCCATGTCGATTTTTACACCGAGATGGGGAGTATTGAACCATATATAATCTCCGGTATTCCCATTGATCAATTTAGGTTGATGGGCTCCCCAGTCTGCATTATTATCATCCACATTGGTAGCATAAACCGACCAACCGCTGTAATCCGCAATCCGGCTGCCCGAAGGTTTCACGCCGGCCTGTATATCCATGGATTTGGCTTTGTTTATCTGAACGGACAGCTCCTTCTGTTTCGAAGAAATACGCAATTGTCCGGAAACAGGCTGCACCGATCCGATCCCGACCGTCACTTTGTAGGTGGCAGCCTCCTGCGGAACAAAACTCCAATCCGTCCTGAGATCCATCGTATCTCTGGCTACCAACTCCCCGGCAGGAATCACGACGGCACCGCCTTCGCGGAAAGTAACGATCTCCTCCGGCATATCGCCTTCGATCGTATAAGCGAACTTCACGGCGACATCCGACTTCCATGGTTTGGCAAGACAAACCGCAAACGGCATCGAGACCTCCGTATCGCCTGCAATTCCCAAAGACGAATGCGTCTGATTGAACTCCAAAGAGCCGATTCCGAGCTTCAGACGTTCCAAATAAACATAGTCGGCCGTCCATTCGTCTGTTGCAGACTCATCGTCGTCGCATGCGACAAAACAACCCGCAACAGCAGAAACGAGAACTCCGGCCAAAAGATATTTCAATTTTTTCATCATAATGTAATCGTATTTAACAAACAATTTCAATGAACCGCATGGCGGCAGGCACGCACCGGGCGCGCCTGCGCCATAATTACGGGATTAAGGCCACGGCGTTTCCGTATCGGTGGACTTGATGCCGGCAACCCACGTCGGGGTCTTGGACGTCTTCAGCGTATGCCCGTTGCCCGTGCAATCCTCGAACGTATTGCCCTCGCCTTCGTTGAAGCGCCAGTAAGCCTCCAAGCCCTGCGATTTGGCGCTGGTCGTGGTCATGTTGTTCTGCACCTGCGCTTCCGTACGGCATACCGACCAGATACGCGCCTCGGACATCAGTATCTTACATCCGCTCCACCACGAATCGCCGGTTCCGTGTCCGCCGCCGGCATCGCCGCCGAACCAGTTGGCCGATCCGAAGTTGGGATCGCACACGCCCTCCTTGCTTCCGGCAAAAGTGCCGTTGACATAAAGGGTCACCTTGGTTCCGTCATAGGTCAGCGCCAGATGCTGCCATTTGTTGGGCGTGAACGACAACGACGGATTGAGATACCAGCCGTCGCCTTGGAACTGCACCAGCGAATGGGCCTTATGGTCCGAAGTGTCGTTCTGCGGGTCCTCGAAGCGCAGCAGCACCGAACCGCCGTTGGTAAATACGGCACGGTTGCGGTTGGCCGTATTGCTCACTTGGAAACGCACCTCGACCGTAAACTGCGGAAGCGTCAAGGGGAAACCGTCGGCGGCAAGTCCCGCGCCGCCGACGAACATCGGAAGCGACGAGACGACGATCGCTTCGGTCGTAATCACATAGGTCGAGGTCACCGAGGTCACCGGAACCGACCCGTCGGCGCTGACAAGACGCAGCGGCAGGGCATAGCTCTCGCCGACATACTCCTTGGGCAGCGGCTTGATATGGATCTTGGTTGCAGGAGCGCTGAATTCTCCGGCCTTGATCGTCACTTCGGAGTCCATCTCGTAGACCTCTTCGGGCAGTACGAGAAAACTCGAAGCCTGCTTCTGGTTGTAACGGTCCAGCACCTCGGAATCGACCACGAATTTCAGCTTTACGTCTTTCGTTGCGGCCTCGCTCAGGCAGGCCGTGATTTCGGCGTCGGCGCCCAGTTCCGTAATGGTCACTTTCGTGCTTTTATTCGACGCGCTCTCGCTGACGAAGGCGTGCACTCCGAGCGTATCGTAATCGGCATCGTTGCAGGCCGAGAATCCCGAAACGAGCGCCGCGAGACCGAGAACTGCTGTTTTAATGCTGTTTTTCATCTTTTTCTTGCTTTTGGTTGTTCGGACTAATTGACTGCGGGGTTCTGCGCCTGAATTCCGGTTCGCATCCATTTGTAGGAGGGTTTGTTCACCGCCTCGTTGCTGAACCGGTAACCGCCGAAACCGCCTTTGCGGAAGCCGTTGACGGGCTGCCATCTGGCCATTCCCAGCAACGACGGGCACTCGGCCTTGTCGAGTCTGGTTCCGTTGCGAAGCGTCCAGAAATAACCGCCGTTCAATGCGTCAATGGCGCTCTCCATGTTTTCCGTAACGATGAAGCGCTTGGTGATCTCCTCCTCGGACATCACGCCCCCAAATCTATTGATTATCTGCGTCAGGCGCGAGTCCATATTCGACTCGCTCTGTCCGGCATTGGGCGACGGAGTGCCGCCGGAAACCGAATAGGCCTGTCCGATGAAATAGTCGAAATAAGTCGCCGCGCTCACAGGAACCTTCCAGAGTTCGCCGTCGATAACGAGCATTTTACCCGAATTGGACTGAGGGCCGAGGTGCTTGCACAAAATATCGAGGAACCATCTCACATAAGTATCGTTTTCATCGAGTTTGCCCACAACTCCATCGACATTCGGTTCGAAATCGATATCCAGACCGTCGTAGTTGTACTTGTAAATGGTATCCGCGATAGCCTGCGCATATTTCTCCATCGAGGTCTTGATGGCCGCTTCATCGTCGTCCACCCAGCCCCAGAACGCTTCGCGGGTCGCTTCATCGACATCATATTCGGCAGGAGTGAACCCCTTGCCGACATACTGGATAAAGGTACACATCAGCACTTTGGTCCCTTTCTTCTGCTGCACCATGCGGAGATCTTCGATCTTGCCCTGCGAAAGGTTGCTCGAATTGTCCCACAACGAGACCATATCCATACTGTCGGGAAGTCCCATCAGCATACTGGCCGTCAGAACGGCAGGATCGCCCCAGCCGCTGAACCACCCGAACGAAATCGAGTGATCCGTCTTTTTCCACTCGCGCAGAGCTTGGTAGTAGGATTCGGGGCGCGAGGTCTCGGTATTGCCGTAATCGACCTTCTTTTCGGCTTCGACCTCCGTCCAGTCGCTGCAGTTGGTAAACGCAGTCGCGAAAAGCAGCGCCGCCGCCAATGCCCATATATTTTTCTTTATGTTCATAATGTATGCTTTCGTTTAGGTTTCGACACTATTTTTTCTTCGTCCAGAAAAGATCGACCGACTCGTTGTCCGTACCGCCCAGCAATGCCACCGCCTTGTCGTAATTGCTCTTGTTGAGGTTACGCTCGGTATAGGGATAGCGCAGCCGGCGCAGACCGCGGAAGTTGTCGGAGATAACGCCGCCGCTGAGGTTGTCGATGGCCGGCGCCAGTTCGGGATAGCCCGTACGGCGGAATTCGGCCCACGCTTCGAGTCCCATCGGGAAGTTTGCGATCCATTTCTGGGTGATGATGCGCTCCAGATTCTTCTCCGTACCGTCCGCGTCGTTCCACTTGATCTTGACGTCCGTCTGACGGTCGTAGTTGTACTTCGCGCCGCGCGGATCGTTCAGATGTCCGGCGGGAACGAGCGTTTCATCGGCCAGATAGGCGTCGATGTCCTCGCCCGCCACGCCGTTCTGCTCCATCGACAGACGCACGCCGGCTTCGTAGTAGGACTGCGCCGTACCGCCTACGGTCCACTCTCTGAGCGCCATCTCGGCGCGCAGGAAATTGGTCTCGGCGGCCACGAAAATCGGCAGCGACGAGCCGGACTGCACGTTGGGCAGCGAATAACCGCTTACGGCCGATTTCTCGAATCCGGCCGTACCGGCGCGCATGCCGATATAGCGGGTGTTGTCGAAGGTCGATTTCTGGAAATAGGCTTCGCAGCGGGGATCGTCGTACCCGGTCATGTAATCGACGATCGAAGCATTGATTCGCAGGTCGCCCCACGACGCCGAAGCCAGCTGATAGGGATTTCCCTGCACGCCGGGACTCATCATGGCGTTCTGGGCGTTGGTCTCGATCAGGCCGGCGGCATGGCCGCAGGCGCTCTCGGCGGCCTCGCGGTCGTTCGAGCGGATCGCCGCACGCAGGCAGAGCGAGTTGGCCAGACGCGCCCAAGCCGTATAGTCGCCTGCGAAAATCGGATCGTTGTTAGCCAGCGGTTTCGACGCCGGATACTCCTGCGCATAGGCGTAGAGCGTGGTCGCCGCGCCCGCGAGGTCCTCGATGATATGCTTGTAGACATCCTCCGCCGAGTCGTACTCGACATAGAACGAGCCGTCGGCTACCTTGCTGTAGGGGATCGGGCCGTAGCAGTCGGCGACGCGCATCATCACGGCGGCGCGCACCAGACGGGCCATCGCGTAGTAGTGGCCCGACTTGCTGGTCGATTTCTCGATGTCGAAGAAGTTGGCGTAAATATCCTCGAACATCGTATTGTACGGCGTGGCGTTCCATGCGTCGGACGCATTGAACGTATCGAAGTTCTGACCGCCCCAGCGGTTCGACAGCGTGAAATATCCGCCCAGCGAGCCGACCATCTGATCGACCATCTGCGAGTCGTTCTGCTGCACGTACATCATGGCGTCGAGCATGGTGGGAATCAGCACGGCGGGGTCTCCCTTGTAAAGGGCATAGGGATCGGTGTTGTACTCGTCGAAATTGCCCGTACAACCCGCAAAACCGCATACCGTCAATAAGAGGCAGGTAAGTTTAATGATATTTTTCATAGCTTTGGTTCGGTTAGAATTGCAGTTTCACGTTAAAGCCGAAATTGCGCGTGCTCGGCTGCATGAAGTAGTCCACGCCCTGATAGTAGGCGTTGTCCGTCGCCGCCGAGATTTCGGGGTCGAAGGGCGCCTTGCAGTAGATCATCCAGAGGTTCTTGGCGACGAATCCGACCGTCAGTCTGGCTTTGTTGCGGAACCACCGCGCCGGCAGCGTATACTGCAGGCTCAGCTCCTGCAGGCGTACGTTGGTGGCGCTGTAGAGGTAATAGGCTCCGTAACCGCCCTCGGCCGTCGAAATCGCCGAATAGTACTTCTGGGGATCGACGGTGCCGTAGTTGATCGGAATGCCGCCGCGGTCGCGCGCGTCGGCCGTGGCCTGCGACGCGCCGTAGTAGTCCAGCACGCCCTGCGTGGCCGAGTAGGTCAGGCCGCCGATTCGGGCCGTGAGGACCGCACCGAGTTCGATGCCCTTGTAGCCGAAGCTGTTGCTCCAGCCCATCGTGTAGCGGGGCGAGAGCTGGCCCACCTTGCGGAAGTCGGTTTCGGCGATCGAGAGGTTGCCCGTCGAAGGATCGATCTCGATGTTGCCGTTCAGGTCGCGCTTAAGCTCGTGATTGACGTAAATATCGCTCATCGAACCGCCCGGACGCAGGATGACCTGCGGCGCCACGTTGCTCGCGCCCAGCCAGTCCTTCTGAATCTCGTTGTCGGTGATGGTCTCGCCCGTCACGGGGTTCACTTCGCCGGCCGCCAGCCGCTTGATCTCGTTGCGGTTGAGCGTAAAGGTGTACGAACTGCTCCATGTGAAGTCATTCCACTTGTTGTTGTAGCCCAGCGCCAGCTCGACGCCTTGGTTCTGCACGTCGCCGGCCTGCACGACCACTTGGTTGTAACCCGACGAAGAGGGCAGCGGCGCATAGATCGTCTGGTGGTAGGTGTTCGAACGGTAGTAGGTCACGTCGAAGTTGATGTGGTTGAGGAAACGGGCGTTCAGGCCGATCTCCCACGACTTGGTGTCCTCAGGCTTGAGGTTGTAGGCCGGATAGGTCGAAGGCTTGCTCCAGTTGTGGGTCTGGTTGTTGAACGAGTAGGCCGGATTGGAGAGGTAGCGGGCGAAAGCCGACGCCACCTTCGAATACGACCCGCGCACCTTGAGGAAGGTGAACCATTCGGGCATGTTCACCATGTTGGAAACCACGGCCGACAGACCCACCGAAGGATAGAAGAAGGACGAGTTTTTGGAATAGGCCAGCTGCGAAGCCCAGTCGTTGCGGCCCGTCACCGTCAGGTAGAGCATCGAGCGCCACCCCACCTCGACCGAAGCGAAGATCGCCTGCGTCTGGTCGTGCCATCCCTCCTGCAGGGGTTTGAACTTCTCCTGATAGTTGAGGTTGTTCATGGCGAAATGGTTGGTCAGCAGCAGGTCGCCCGCCACGCCGGCCTGCTCGTAGCGCTGGTCGTTGATCGAAGCGCCGATGTTGGCGTTGAGCGTCCAGTCGTCACCGAAGGTCTTGTCGATGTTGAGCATCACGTCGCCGTAGAAACTGCGGTCGTGCTGCGTCTGGTCTTCGTAACCGCCGTTCGTTCCGCAGAAGGTGGTCAGCGTCGAGGCGTAGAGCTTCTGCTTGATGCGGTATTCCGAATTATCGACCCGCACGCGGCCCGAAACGTTCATCCAGTCGGTGATATTCCACCGCAGCGATGCGTTGAGCATGTAGCGGCGCTTGCTCGTCTCGCGGTTCATGCGGTTCTGAATCCAATAGGGGTTCTGCAGCGAATGTGCGCCCTCGCCGTAAGGCCAGTACTGCACCATATAGCCGCGCACGGGGTCCCAGCGCTCGAAAAGGCGGATTTCGTCGAAGTCGTCGCTGCGCGGGAAGAGGTAGAGCGCGGGCAGCGGGTTGTAATACTTGCCCTGCGTCACCATGTTTTCGTCGTGCTGGATGATAAAGCTGGCGCCCAAGTCCAGTACGAGCTTGTCCTTGGCGAACGAGGTGGTATTGCGGGCCGTGAAGTTGTAGCGGTCGTACGTATTTTCGGGAATGATGCCCGCCGTATTGGTCGTCGAAGCCGAGATATAGGTCTGGTTCTTCTCGTTGCCCGTCGATACCGACACCGAGTTGATGATGTTGGTTCCCGTGTTGAAGAACTTCTTGGCGTCGAACGTGCTGGCATACTTCTCACCCCAGTTCATCAGCCCCGAACTGGTTCCGTAGCTGTTCTGCATGTCGGGCAGCCGGTAGACCTTCGAAAAGGTCGTACTGTTGCTGACGGTCACCACCGTACGGTCCTTGACGCCGCGTTTGGTGTTGATGACCACCACGCCGTTGGCGGCGTCGCTGCCGTAAAGGGCCGCAGCCGAAGGGCCGGTCAGCATGTTGATCGACTCGATGTCTTCGGGGTTGATATCCGCGGCGCTCTCCGAACCGGCCTGTTTGGCATAGGTGCCGCCGTCGCCGCCGAAGCTGTGGTTATACATCGGAATACCGTCGATCACATAGAGGACGTTGTTGCCCTTCTCGATCGACTTCTCGCCGCGCATCACCACGCGCGCACTGGCGCCGGGGCCGCTCGCACCGCTGTTGATCTGCACGCCGGCCACCTTGCCGACCAGCGAATTCATGAAGTTGGCGTCCTTGACGGTCGTCAGCTCCTCGGACTTGACCTGCTGCACGTTGTAGCTCAGGGCCTTCTCCTGACGTTTGATGCCGAGGGCCGTCACCACGACGTTCTCCACCGCCACGGCCGAATCGCGGAGCGTAATCCGGAAATCGGTGCGGCTGCCGACGGTCACATCGACCGGCTCGTAACCCAAGTAGGTAACGATCAGGACAGCATTTTCCGCGGGGGGGGGAACTTGCAGCGAGAAGGAGCCGTCGGTATTGGTCGAGGCGCCCACGGTCGTACCTTTGACGATCACCGAAGCTCCGATCACCGGCGCGCCGTCGGCGTCGGTCACCACGCCCTTCACGGTCACGGGCCTGCGGTCGGCCTTCGAAAGCAGAATGTATTTGCCGTCGAAACGGTAGACCACGTCTGTTCCGCGCACCATCTGCGCGAGCGCTTCCGAAAGCGGGCGCGCCTCCACATCGACGCTCACGACGCTGTTGATGTCCACGTCCTTGTTCGACAGGAACAAATAATTGGTTTGGTTCTCGATTTCATTCATCACACGCTCCATGCTGACGCCCGACAGACGGATCGTCACCGCATTATTCTGAGCGTATGACCGTGTGGCATAGAACGATGCGCACACGACAAAAAAGAGTGTAAACAGGCATTTAATTTGCTGAATACGTTTTTTGTTCATACTTTTGCAATTAGTTAGTTGTTAGTAGGCTGGGTAGCTGATTAACGGCCGACCGCGGCTTGCGGATGTTGCGACCATCTGCAAGTTTTTTTAATTTGCCCCGGACGACCGGCGAGGGTCATTGTTCGGCTCTTCTCATAGGCAGTCTTTTCGTTTTTTTCAGGTTTATAAATTGGTTATCGTATGACGATCGTTCCGTTGTCTTCGCTGCGCGTATAGGTGAAATCCGAGGCCATCTGCAACAGGCGCAGCGCCGAATCGACGCCGTCCGAAATGCGGATCTTGCCGTGGTTGTAATCGACCTCCGGCATCCGGGCGCGGTCGATCCGTATCTTCACGCCGAAGCTCTTTTCGAATTTGTGCATCAGCTCCCCGAACGAAAGGCCCTTGATGCTGATCATCCCTTCGGTCCAGAGGTAGTCGTCCATGCTGCCGATCGCATTCAGGTTCAGCCGCCGCCCCGCCAGCCGCACCTCCTCGTTGGGCTTGAGGACGAACTGTTCGCCGGGCGTCAGGCGGTTGGTCACCTTCACGCTTCCGCGCAGCAGGGCCGCCGAGAACAATCCCTCGCGCTCCTCGGCCATCACGTCGAATTTGGTTCCCAGCACCTCGACGTCGCAGGCGAACGTCTCGACCACGAACGGATGCGCGGGATCGTGCTCGACATCGAACATCGCCTCGCCCGCAACCTTCACGCGCCGCTCGCCCCCGGCGAACACCAGCGGATACTCCAGCCGGGTTCCCGCATTGAGCCAGACCTTGGTGCCGTCCTGCAACTCCATGCTCAGGTACTGCCCCGCAGGCACTTCGAGCGCCGTCGTCCGCCGCGTCCACTCTTCGATCCGGTCGTCGGCAAGCATCCGGGCCACGCCGATGCCGACGACCGCCACGGCGGCCAGCTCCGCGGCATAACGCACGATGCGGCGCAGCGGAATGCGACCCAGCGAAATGCGGCGCGCCGCCTTCTTCGCTGGCGCAGGCGACAGCACGTCGGGACCGTAAATGACCGAAGCGGCCATCACTTTGTCCAGCTCGTCCAATTCGCGCATATGCGCGGGATCGGCGTCGAGCCAGTCGAGCACCTGCTCCGTCTCGGCATCGGTCGCCGTATTTTCCAAATATTTATAGATAAGTTCCGGATTCATCTCTCTCTCTTCGTCTGTTTCTATAAAAACGAATAAGTGCGCCCGATTCCCAATCAGACGCACTTGGATTTGCTAAAAAAATATTTTTAATAATTCACGCTCTCGAATTCAGGATCGCAAAATATTATCCGACAGCAACATAAGCAACACGGGCAAATAATCCTTCAACGCCACGCGCAGCTGCTTCACGGCCTTTTCCAGTTCGAATTCGACGCGCCGCACGGTGATGCCGTACTTTTCGGCGATCTCCTTGTAGCTCAGCTCCTCGAAGCGGCGGGCGACGAACACTTCGCGTGTCAGTTCGGGCAGGCGGTCGAGCGACTGCCGCACGATCGCGGCCACCTCCGCCGAGAAAATCTCCTCAGGATTGAACGCCTGCAGCGACCGTATGTCGGCCGCCAGCACCCGCCGCCGAAGCTCGTACACCTCCTGCTCGATCTTGGCATGCAGGCTTTGGGCGCGCAGCCAGTCGAGGCATTTGTTGCGGACGATAATCAGGATATAGGCCTGCAGGTTGGCATCGGCGGGAATCCGGCCGCGGTTCTCCCAGAAGGACATGAAGCTGTCCGAGACGAGATCCTCGGCCACCGCCGCGCTCCGCACGTAGCGGCACGCGATCGCTTCGAAGCGCGCGCGCCACGTAGCGAACAGGCGGCCGAATTCGGCCGTCGTCATCGCAACGGACTCGCGTCCCTGTATCCGCACGGCGGTCTTCTCCACGTCCACTCCCGGTTTTATTCTACGATGATTTCATCCACGAACATATGGGCCTTCTGTCCGGCCGCGCCGTGCCATGCCGGAATCGGATCGACCGTACGGGCCACCACGCGCAGGTAGCGGGCCGAGGTTTCGGGGAAGAGCACCTTGAACGGCTTGACGCCGTCGGGGCTGCCGGCCGTCTCCTGCGGCACGGACATCAGCGCCGCCTCGGTGAACTCCCTGCCGTCGTCCGAGAGGTAGACCCCCACCGACGAAGGCGGGAAAACCCACTCGCCCTTCTCGACCAGCGATTCGACGGTCACCGCCGAATAGGGCTTCGCCCCCTGCATGTCGATCGTAACGTCCAGCGGCTCGTTCAGGAACCCGATCCACGCGCCGTTCGAATAGACGGGACCTCCGCGGTAACCGTCCACCAGCAGCGAGGCGCCGCCGTAGGTATATTTGAGCGTCGGCGCGGCGTTCAGCGCGATGCGCCGTCCGGTCGCCTTGTTGAAATCGAATTTCCGCGCATAAACCGGCGTCTGCATGCCTTCGCGCAGGGCCGCGGCCTTGAACGTGCAGCTTTCGCCGATGGTCACCGGCGCCTTGTAAAGCGGACTCGAAGCCGTGGGATCGGAGCCGTCGAGCGTGTAACGGATCGGCGCGCCGCCCTGCGTGGTGAGGGTCATCACGACGCCCCCCTTCTCCGGATCGACCGCATACGAAGCCGTCACCCCGAAGATATGCTTGGCGAACTCATATCCCATCTGAGAATAGATTTCGTCCATCCTGAAACTGCCGATGAAGCGGTTCCAGTCCTTCGTTTCGGGCAGACACCACTGCACCTCGCTCAGGGCGGCCAGACGCGGCAGAAGCATGTATTCGAGGTGTTCGTCGCTCAAGACGTATTCGGTCCAGAGGTTGGCCTGCACGCCGAGAATATGTTTCTGCTGTTCGGGCGTCAGCTCCGGGAACGCCGGATCGTACGAATAGACCTGCTCCATCGGTATGTAACCGCCGATTCCGAACGGCTCGGCGTCGGTGTCGAGCGATTGGTAGTAGTCGAAATAGAAGTGCGAATTCGGCGTCATGATGACGTCGTGCCCCAGCTTGGCCGCGGCGATTCCGCCCTCGCTGCCGCGCCACGACATGACGACGGCGTCGGAGGGCGCCCTGCCTTCCAGAATCTCGTCCCAGCCGATGATGCGGCGGCCGTGCTGCGCGAGGAATTTGCCGATGCGGTCGGTCACGTAGCTCTGCAGGTAATGCTCGGCGGTATGCTCTCCGTCGTCCTTCAGGCCGAGCTGGCGGATCTTCGCCTGACAGCGCGGACACTTCTCCCAGCGCACCTTCGGGCACTCGTCGCCGCCGATATGGATATACTCCGAGGGGAACAGCTCCATCACCTCGGTCAATACGCCTTCGAGGAATTCGAAAGTCTTCTCCCGTCCGGGGCAAAGCACGTCGTCGGCCACGCCCCAGCGGCCCCACACCTCGTACGGACCGCCCGTGCAGCCCAGTTCGGGATAGGCGGTCAGCGCCGCCAGCATATGGCCCGGCAGGTCGATTTCGGGAATCACCGTAACACCCCGGTCGGCGGCATATTTCACCACGTCGCGGATCTCGTCCTGCGTATAGAAACCGCCGTAGGGCGTACCGTCATAGGTTCCCCACTCCTTGCGGACCACGGTGGCCTTGCGGATGCTGCCCACGGCGGTCAGCTCCGGATAGCGCTTGATCTCGATGCGCCAGCCCTGATCGTCGGTCAGGTGCCAGTGCAGCGTATTGAGCTTGTGTATGGCCATCACGTCGATATACCGCTTCACTTCGTCCACCGAGAAGAAGTGGCGCGCCACGTCGAGGTGCATGCCGCGGTAGGCGAACCGCGGCGCGTCGGCGATCTTCACGCAGGGCACCTCCCACGCCGCATCGGGCGCAGTCTCCGTGCCGTAAACCGCCGCGGGCAGCAGTTGTCCGAGACTTTGCAGGGCATAGAGAAAGCCGGGAAACTGCGACGCCCGCACTTCGATTCCCTCCCCGTCCACGTTCAGTTCATAGCCTTCGGCCGGGAGCGATTCGTCCGTGACGAAACGGATGCCCGACGCGGGCATCTCGTCGGCGACCGTCACGGGATTCGTCCCGCCGGTAACCGTCGCCAGCCGTGCGGCGAATCCGACCACGGCGCGCTGCGTCCGCTCGTCGGTGCGACTGTCGCACGTAACGGGCCGATCGGTCACCCGATAGGTTCCCCGACCGGCTTCGAGATGATTGGGATAGGGCACAATCGCGATCTGCGGATCGTGCGAACCGCAGGAACAAAGCGCTATTCCGGCGGCCATAGTCAAAAGTAGTTTTTTCATTGTATATTTGTACTTAGTTAATTAAATTTGAATAGTAAAGACATCAGAGTA
>ERZ1673722.2382-NODE-2382-length-15633-cov-22.506291_pt1 | contig 15633 bp, 17 predicted proteins | sample MGYA00580222_ERZ1673722 | MGnify/ENA primary metagenome ERZ1673722 (study PRJEB41218, sample SAMN15661750) | gut metagenome | host: Homo sapiens | place: Canada: London | collected 2015-08-20/2019-03-30 | study: EMG produced TPA metagenomics assembly of...
ATTAATTTGGTTAAAATGAACAACTTAAAATGTTTTTCAAACACGCTCTAGAGCTAGTGAAAAAATAAATTTGACAGGGGATGATGAAAATGTTTAAGAGGGCTGATTCAAAAAATGAAACGGAAGCTAAAAAGCAAGATGCTAAAGGACGTAAGCGAAAAATCATTTTCAATATGAGAGTTACCGAAGATGAGCGAAACCAGATAAATCAAAGAGCGGCATTATCTGGTCTGTTAAAACAAGAATTTTGTATTCAGTCACTAATGCATCAGAAAGTTATTTGCTATGGAAATATACGCTTAATAAGTGAAGTGAAAAGTCAGCTGTGCAATATAGAAAACCATTTAATACGTTTAGAATCAGCAGATAATTTTGATACAGATAAACTGGAACAATTAAGAATGATTTTGGAATTGCTTAATAGCTTAAAGGAGAATAATTAAATATATTCTGGTGTTGTATGTTGGTTTGATTTATGGACAACAAACAGAATAAAACGGGAGGACGTAATGAGAGACTATAGTTTACAAAGAGAAGAAACTGAAACTATAAAACCAAGAACCATAACAGTGAATCTTTCCGATGCAGATGTGAGACGCCTTGCCGAAAAATCAGGTGAGGGAGGTCTGACGATTTCAGAACTGTTGGAGAACTTCATCGGGGATTTAGTAGACGGAACGTATTCCAACGGAAGTGATGAACGGATGTATGCGGAACAGTGGTATCAGCGTTGTTGGTTCGCCATGTTTTCGGATGATACATTTCTGAAATTTTTGTTGCTGTGGGGCGATTTGGACGATTATATTGATTTGATGGATGAACTTGAAAGCAATAAAAAAGAAATGGCAGAAATGACCGCTGATGCTGAAGAATATTCCGCTGAGGAACGGGACGAATTACAAGAGTCCATACATCAATGATTTACAAAAGGAAAAGGACTATTATTGGAATAAATTTTTGGAACGAAAACGCCAAAAAGAATCCTATGTTTTTGAAAAAGAAATCGAAAATATTATGGCGTGGAAATTGCAGCTTGACACATTACTTGACACCAAAAATCTGTAGGTCAACATTATTAGCAAGCATAGGGAAAATATAGACACTCGTGCCATTTTCCCACTTGTTAGCCGCTACACTGGGGCACTGCCCCCTAATACCCCCAGCCATAACATTTTGCAAAACGATTATCTCACAAACAGTGCAACAAAAACGAAATCGCTGACGAGCAATTTTGTAATTTCCTCACGGTGAGGAAATTTTGAAAGGAGAGTTCACTATACTGATAGAACGTGCAGTTGAAATACGATGATGAAATATGATAAAATAAAATTGACAAATCGAGATTTAAGGAGGAGAGGCTTCTTTGAAAGTTGTCATTTGCGGGGAGTTCCCGGAAAAAGCAGAAGAGAATATTTTCCATTCCTTCCCACTATCATGGGAAGTCCATATTGTTCCACCCTCTGGTCTTGCCAGTGAACTGTCTAACGCAGACATTCTGATTCCAGAACATGTTGAGATCAACGCTGATCTTCTCAGTAAGGCTCCGAAATTAAAGCTGGTGCAGACCGGAGCAGGCTATGATAACGTGGACTTGAAAGCATGTACAGAATTTGGCGTTCAGGCCTGTAATGCGGCGGGGGTGAACGCGTATGCTGTTGCTGAGCATGTGATGGCTCTTATCCTTTCCTGGTATAAGAACATTCCTTATCTGGACCACTTCTTAAAAGATCGTGGGGAAGCAGATCAACTGGATTACACAGGTGCAGAGCTGTATGGGAAAACAATCGGAATCATCGGTCTTGGACATGTCGGAAGAATCGTCGCGGAGTATTGTAACGCGTTCCATATGACGGTACTGGGATACAGTCACAAGTTAATTGAGATGTGTAGTGTTGAACAGGTGGATCTGGACACTCTTTTCAGAGACAGTGACATCATCAGTCTGCATGTCCCACTTACGGACAGCACGCGCCACCTGATTAATGCCGAGACTTTTTCGAAAATGAAACCGGACGCCCTCCTCATCAACACATCACGCGGTGGAACCGTTGATGAAGCTGCGCTGATCACAGCACTTGAAAATAAAGATATCAGTGGTGCATGTTTGGACGTCTTTGAAACAGAGCCGTTAAAGCCGGACAGTCCCCTTCGTGACTTGAAGAATGTGCTCCTCACACCGCATACTGCCGGGCTTCCTGACGGGATAAAATACCACAAGAAGCGCTACGCATTTTTTGTAAGGAATATAGAAAAAGTCATGCGTCATGAGACGCCGGAGTGCTGCCTCAATACTGTTTGATAAATTCCTGTTTGTTGAACCAAATAAAAGTGGACTTGACTTATTCACATCCCAAAAGCGATGTGTTTAAAATTTAAATGCATCGCTTTTGGGATATTCTTTTTAATGCTTTCTTCGACTTCTTCACACCATAATTCTTTGGTTTCCTTATACTGTTCTGTTAATATTCAACGATAGCATTAGTATGCATTTTCTTCAAAGTAAATGTGGATTTTTTCGCAAACATAGCTTACCAGATAAGCAACAAAAGGAAAGAAGATGAAGCATACTGCCTTGTTCAATTCTCCGATTTCTCCAAACGGAATACCGCTCTTGAAAGCACAAAAAAACTGATAATATTTTACCAAAATTATCTTGTGTGATTTACGTAGGTGTGCATAAAATGAGGTATGCGGTTAGGTTGATGAAATTGAGTTTTACCCCATAAGGATTATTATAGGGTCAAGCGGAATTCCATGACTTAGCAAACCTGTCTATGAGAAATGAAATAAGGATGGGGTTAGGAACTTATTGAACATACGTTAAGGGAAAGTTCCTTAACGCAAGCAGAAAAAAGATAGGGAGAGAGTGCGAAATGTGGAAAAAACTTAAAAGGCCCTTAGCCTTTGTGCTCACGGTGGCTATGCTCGTATCTCTTACAAACTTTGAACAATTTTCTGTATTAGCCGAAGGCGCGCCGGAAACGACGACGACCGCCGCGGAGAGTAAGACTTCCGAGAAAGCGGAAGAAAAAAATACGGAAAAGAGCGAGAAGGAAGAATCGGCGTCGGAGAAGACAACGGCGGAAAAGAAAGAGAGCGGGGAATCCTCCGATAAGGGGGAAACAAAAGAAGACAGCGAAAAGAAATCTTCTGAGGAAGCCGGAGACGGCGACACTGTGAAAAAAGAGGAAAGAGATACCGCTGACAAGGATAAGAGCGGTCAGGATACATCCTCGGAAAACACAGCGGACGATGAGACTAAGAAGAAAGATTCGAAGGATTCATCCGAAAAGAAAGAGGAGCAGAAGGAAGAAAAGACGGACACTTTGAGCGAACAGACACTTAAAGCGAGCGACACCGGTGACGCCACAGTCACCTTAAGCGGTAAGATGCCAAAGGACGCAAAAGTGACCGCGAAATCTGTAAAAAAAGATGTCGAAGGAAAGATCGAAGGACAGGTCGTCCTCGCAGCTTATGACATCACGATCTATGACGCAGACGGAAAAGAATATCAGCCGGAAGACGGCGCAATCCGCGTAAAGATCACAACAGACGCCATCAAGGAAGCGACAAAAGCGGATGAGAATATGGCTGTCTATCATATGAAAGATACCAAGTCCAAACCGGAGAAAGTTACCGGCAAAGCGGATGTGCAGTCATCAAAGACTGTGGCGTTCGATGCGGAAAGCTTTTCTGTATATGTTGTCACTACACCGGAGGAACATCATACGCTGACCTATCAGTTCTATGACAAGGACGGAAACGAATTAAGGGGCGGGTTATATACCCAGATCCTTTCTGATGAGGAAGAGTTAAAAGAACCGAATACGCCAGAGGAGAATAATAAAGTCTTTGTCGGATGGTATACATCTAGTGGAGATAAGTTTACTGGTTTTGGAAGCACGGCAAAAACCTTAAATGGCAGTGCTCTTAACGGAAGCAAAACGGTAAATCTTTATGCGAGATACGAGAGTGCATATTATGTGTTCTATATGGCAGACAACTCGGATACAGCAAGGGTTCTGTATACGCAGAAGTATGAAGATAAGGCCACAGTAAATGCATCGGATGTTCCGTTCTCTACAGATACGGATCACGCACTTGTTGGATGGTCAAAGGAAAAGAATGCGACAACTGCTGATAATGGATGGACGATCAATGGAGCAGACATCACCCTTTATCCGGTGGTAAAAGGTGCACATTGGATCACTTATGATTCACAGGGTGGCTCAATCGTTGAACCAGTCTATGTTTTATCTGGAGCAAAGCCCGTAAAACCGAATGATCCGGAAAAAGCAGGATATACATTTAGTGGCTGGTATACTGATGAGACGTGTACGCAGCCGTTTACATTCGAAAACGAATTAAGCAGAAACGTTACTTTATATGCTAAATGGACAGCAAAGAGTGTTACTTACAAGATTGTTTACTGGCAGCAGAACGCGGATGATGATGGGTATTCCTATAGGGAAAGTGAAACAAAATCGGGATTAACTGGAAGCGAAACCAATGTAAGTCCATCCACTTCCAAGTATGAGGGCTTTACTCTCAATGAAAATAAAACAGTTCAGCAAACAATAGCTGGGGATGGATCGACTGTTGTAAATGTTTATTATGACAGAAATACATATTATGTGTATTTTAGAAATTCATATCCGTATGGAAGTGTGATAGATAAATTAACAATAAAAGCAAAATATGGTGCAAACATAAGCAAATTGTGGCCTAGCCAGAGATATCCTAATGATTATTCAAGCTCTTGGATAGTTCGTAAAAGTAGTTGGTCTTATGTGTATCAATCAGGAATTCAAACTATGCCATTAAATGGCGCTACATTTTATGGATACCAACAAAATGGTACAAAATATCGCACAGACTATTATGTGCAAAATTTAGATGGTAATGAATATACTCTACATCATACAGATACTTGGAAATACGATGGAAACCTGCGCACAACCGTAGAAGATTACTATGATATAGAAGGTTTTTCCGTTTTAAATGAACAGAAAACAAAACCATTGGTAAGTAGTACGCCAGATATTAACAGTTATGCCAAAAACTATGGGGATTGGGGGGATAGGAATGTTGTAGGATGGAAATTCTATTATCTTCGTAACTCCTACACTATCACATTTATGGATGGCAAAGACACACTGAAACAATCAACCCATAAATATGAGGAGGATATCAGTGGAGCGGGTTACACACCAACAAAAGAAGGATATACTTTTGGAGGCTGGTATGAAAATGATCAGCTGCAAGGTGATCCATATTCCTTCGATAATAAGACGATGCCGGCTGGAAACATGATCCTCTACGCTAAATGGACTCCGGATACTTATACTGTAAAATTTGATCTGAACGGAGCAAAGATAGCAGAAGGCGATACACAGTATGGTAATCAGACTGTGGAAAAAGGTGGTCTGGTAACACAGCCGGCAGATCCGAAACGTGAAGGATATGTATTCGCTGGATGGAAGAGAAACGATACAGCGTTCAACTTTAATACACCGATTCAGGCAGATACAACTCTCGTAGCACAGTGGATCAGTATGAACCAGCATAAGATCACCTATGACCCGAATGGTGGAACCGGCGGTCCCGTAACTGACCCGAAAGCATATTCCGCAGGAGCGGACGCAAAGATCCTTGATGTTAGCAGCGATTGGAAAGCACCAAGCGGAAAATCAGGATTCATTTGTTGGAACACTGAGAATCATGGTACTGGTACGAGTTATTATCCGAATGATAACTATACTATGCCGGCGAATGATGTCACTCTGTATGCAATATGGGCCGACACCCGTACGACCACGTTGAAGTATGACTACAACGGTGGTACGGATGCAACAGATAAAACCAAGAGGTCAAAAACCGAAACGATCGAGGTTCCAAATAGTAAGTATACGATCACAAACGATGGAACCGGTATTGTAAGAGACGGTTATGAATTTGTCGGATGGGCGTTGAAAGCAGATGAAACAGATAATTCAAAGATCCTGAAAGCAGGAGCCGAGATTCAGGTTGATACCTTAAACGAGTCTGGCAACGTCCTTTACGCACAGTGGAAAGAAGCAAAAAGTAAATTAACGATCAGAAAAACGATCGTTGATGATGGTCTGGATCCTGATGATCTTTCTGCCTTGGAGTCTGGACTTACATTCGAGACTAAGGAAGACGGAAAATCTGATGTTATAGAAAAAATCAATGCTACGGCAGATGGTTGGAGAACAGGCAAAGATAAAAGCGGAAAAACAACATATACATTTACTTATACTTCGGCCGACAAGATTTATAAAATCGGAAGCAAGTATACAGTAACAGAATCTGGATACGATGTTGGTGATAAAAATAATGCCAAAGAGAACGTGGAATACATGATTGATGCGGCCAAGACCGGAACGATCGACAGTATTAATAAGACAGAAACCGATAACGTTGTAAACTTGACGAACACGTATACAAGAAAAAAATATACAGTAACCGTAAAAAAGGAAGTCACAGGTAACATGGGAAGCAAAAGCCAGGAATTTAATTTTACCTCGACCGGTGGTGACGTAACTTCCTTTGACCTGAAACACAATGAAAGCCAGGAAATCAAAGTTCCGTATGAAACAGCCTTCACTGTGTCCGAGAAAGATTCAGGCGATGGTTATACCACAACGATCAAAGCTACACCAGGTGCTACTACCCAAAATAACACCTATAAAGTAACGGTAAAAGGTGACGTAACGATCACCTACACGAATGACAAAAATGTAGCTGCTGCTACCGCAATGGTAACATCCTACCTGCCGTACCTTCTGGCAGTAGCCGGAGCCGGCGCACTCTTCACTGTCCTGATGGCAGAAAAGAAGAGAAAACGCGGGAAGAGAGACCGCTACTAAAAAATGTTCTTAATTCTTTCCTGTCCGTTTTCCACTGAGTGGGGTATCGGAAGAAAACGGCGGGAAGGTAGACATATTAAGAAAAAACAAAGGCAAATAACCCCAAAAGAAATCTGGAAACGAAATTAAAAAATCCGAAACAGATCTGAAATATATGGCAACGTTCATATGGATAGGAAGAAAACATATAGAAAAATATGGAAATTAGGATATTTGGATATGAGTATATATGGATTTACAGGCGTATGGATGGAACGGGAAGATATGGAACGGTCGTTTTGGAGAACAAAAAAAAGAAAGGAAATTTAATCATGAGAAAATTTAATCTTAAAAAGATCGCTGCTTTCGTATTAGCAGGAACGATGGCAATTGGAATGAGCGCAACAGTATTCGCGGCATATCCGTCAGGTAATGCATTAACGGTTGCAACAAAATTTACAAAAACTTTCACAACTGATGAGGATACATATCAGCCTGCTGCTACTTTTACCTTTACGAAACCGATAGGTGTTACTCCTACTGATGATGAAAAGGTGAGTGGTATCCCGGTATCGGACGGAAAGGAAGGCCCTGATGTTACTTTAGGAAGTGCGGAATTCAAAGCTGCTACGACGATTGGTCCCAAGACAGCTGATGTTTCTATCACATACGGCGATTTAACTAATGTTGTTCCGGGTGTGTATAAATATAGCTTTAGTGAAGTTGAAAGCACCAATACTAACATCAAGTGCGATACTACAACAAAATATCTGTATGTGTTCGTAGCGTTGAATAATGAAGGAAAAAAGACAATCACTGGCGCAAGCATGACCAATGGAACATCTAAGGTACCTGGCATTACTAATGAATACGGTAAAGATAAAGATAATAAAGACACCTTACATGATCTTACTATCACAAAAGATATCACGGGAGCTATGGCAAATATGAATGAAACCTTCACATTTAAAGTAAAAGTTACTTCTGCTGATAAAAAGGCTAAATATAAAGTTGTTGTGACAAGAAAAGGTGAAGTAGATTCTAAAATTACATCTATTGATACAAATACAGAAATATCTATCAATGGTATCGGAAAAGACGATTCAATTAAGATTTATAGTTTGGCGAAGGATGACACCTATACAGTAGAAGAAGTTGGCGCAAATACAAATGGTTATACAACTAAAATTAATGGAGAAGATGATCCGGACGGAAAGATCGATGGCACAGTTGGTAATGCTGATGTACCAGTTAACTATGATAACCATAAAGACGCTGTATCTCCTACCGGCATCATTATGAACTATGCTCCTTATATCGCAATGCTCGCCGCAGCATGTGTTCTTGCAGTCGTATTCTTTAACCGTCGCAGAGAGGATGCATAATCCAAAAAAGCATTTAAAAATTTTAAGAAACTTTCGAAAAATTAGCCAGATTTTCTTTTAAACGGGAAGACTGTCAAACCGGATGCTGTCAGACGGCATCCGGGGCGGCCGCTCGGAAATGCCTGCGTTTTGATCTTAAAGATCTGTATAAAAACTTCATAAAGAGGAAGAAAACGTTTTAAAGATTGATAACACAGTAACCTGAAAACAAAAGTATTTAAATGAACAGGAAAATAATGAATGATGACGTTATAGTCATGACGCCATAGATTTGACCACAAGACTATGGAAATGTTTCTATAGCAGATGGAGGAAAGTATCATGAAGCTGAAAAAAGGAATAAAATCCCTGCTCGTAATGTCGTTGCTTGCAGCGCTTCTGGTCCCGTCAGCAGCTTTTGCGTCGGACACTGATGCTTCGGCTCAGATACCGGTCACGGTAAATGTGGCGGAGGGGACACCGGCAGGGACAACGTTTAAAGTAAAGCTTACAGCGAATGATGAGTCGTATCCGATGCCGGAAAAGACAGGGCTCCAGGCTCAGGCAAAGGATTCGGAAGACCAGGATGAGTCTTTTGATGGAAGTTTCGGTCCGATCACCTACACGAAGACCGGTGATTATTATTATACCGTGACTCAGGAAAAAGGCAGCGTGAATGATGTAGTCTATGATGAGACTTCCTATACTGTGATGGTAAGGGTAGAAAACCAGTTTGATGCATCCGGAAATTATGTTGGTTTGAAGGCAGCGGCTTCCGCATGGAAGGGAGCTGTTACCGATATCCCGGACAGTGGCGATAAATTATCGAAGCTGACGTTTGACAATGATTTCACAGAGGCTACAACAACGGAAGATAATTCTGAGACCACGACAGAGGGTAACTCAGAGACTACAACTGAGGGAAAAAAGACAACGAAGAAGACGAAATCCGTGAAAACAGGAGATAATTCGAACGTTGTGTTCTGGATCGCGTTAGCAGTGATCGCGGCGGCAGCCTGCATCATGCTCATGTTAGCAGACCAGAAAAGAAAAAAAGGGAAAAAATGATTGAAGTGGGGAGAGGCGGATCACCCTTCCTCTCCCTGAATTTATGAAGAGCACACTCACCGGAGGACAAGAATCATGGCAGCAACGAGCATGGAAGAGATTGCACAAAAATTAAAAAGCTTGAAATTCAGGAAAAAGACCTTCGTCGGCGTGGATGAGCGCGATGTATGGAAAAAGATGGCCTCCCTGCAGGAGGATTACCGGAACGCCTTCCTGATCCAGCATGAGAAGGATATGGCGCTGGTAGAGGACCGAGATAAGACCATTCATGGACTGCGTGCTGAACTGCAAAAGAAACAAAAAGAACTGGAAGCGTGTAAAAATGGCCGGACAGAGTAAGAAAAAAAAGAAAAAAAAAGGAAATATGGCGCCATACGGGGTAGATTCCCCGGAATACGTCATCGCGAAACGCCGAAAACGACTCAGGGGCAAAGATGAGATCACGACTTTCGTGACCCGGCTTATCATAATGGCAGCCTTCCTTTACATCCTTTTCGGAAGGATCTTTGGTTTGGCGCTTGTGGATAACAATGATATGAGCCCGCGCCTTTCCGGCGGCGACCTCATGCTCTATTACCGCCTGCAGAATAAATGGTATACGGATGATGTTGTCGTTTTTGAAAAAGACGGCACGAGGTACACCGGGCGTATCGTGGCGACCGGCGGGGATACCGTGGATATCCCTGATGAAGGGGGACTTACGATCAATGACAGCACTGTTTTGGAGCCGGATATCTTTTATGTCACGAAGAAATACGAGGCAGGGATCGATTTCCCGGTCACTTTAGAAAAAGACGAGTTCTTCATCCTGTGTGACTACCGCGAGGGAGCAAAAGACAGCCGTTTTTTCGGGCCGGTCAAGGCTTCGGAACTCAAGGGAAAAGTCATCACAGTCATGAGGAGGACAGACATTTAAAAAAATATTAAAGAAGAAAACAACAGTCCGGATCATCATTCCGGTCTGATAAACACCGAGTATCAATGGGAACGGATCAATGCAGCTTTCCCCGCCGTTATCCGGGACCATTTAATATCAGGAGCCGGGAAGCCATCCCCAAGGCGCCCGGCTCCGCATATAAAAAGATCTGTAAGCTGCGGCAAAGGGAGTTGACATCACATGGAATTATCAGTAAAAATAGCAGAGACCGGTAACCGGATACTTAGTATCCTGGCCGCTATCCTAATGGCGATCATGTTACTCTACGGGGGATTTTCCCTGTGGAATAACTGGGTCACGGATCATCAGGCGTTTGGGTCCGAATACCTGAAATTCAAGCCGACCCCGGAAAACAAGGACAGCCTCTATGACCTGATGAAGATCAACCCGGATGTCCGTGGTTGGATCACGATCGATAACACGCACATCGACTATCCTGTCGTACAGGGAAGCTATGACTACGAATACCTGAACAAGGATGTTTATGGAAATTTCGCTTTAGCCGGATCGATCTTTATGAGTACAACAAATGACCCGGATTTTAAGGATCCATATACATTGATCTACGGACATCACATGGCGGAAGGAGCCATGTTTGGGGATGTGGATAAATTTTTGGACAAGACATTTTTTGAAAATAACAAGACGGGTACGCTATATCTGCCTGAGGAGACCTATAAGATAGAAATATTCGCATGCGTAAGTGCAGACGCATACGACCGGAACTTTTACAGCGAAGAAGCCCAGATAAATGAAGATATTCCTTCATTTGCTTCCTATATCAAAGAAAAATCCGTAAACTGGCGCGATATCTCCCTAAAGAAGGGTGACCGCGTGATCGGACTTTCTACCTGCGCTGATGCCGTCACGAACGGCAGACATATCCTGTTCGGCAGGATCGTGCAGGAAGATTTTATTGAACAGGGAGCTGACACAGACGAGAAATCGTAACGGGGCAGCAGGCCCCGTATCAGTATCAGGGTACAGCCCTGCAAAAACTATCGAGTTTCAATGGGAACGGAATAATGTAGCTTTCCCCGCCGTTATCCGGGACCATTTGATATAGGAGCCGGATCGCCATCCCCAAGGCGTCCGGCTCCGACTTTATAGATAAGGATAATATATTTTAGACTATATTTAATAAAACCAGTCAGGAAGGAAGTCTTAATGAGGAGTAAACAAATGATAGAAGAAGCGATGGAAGAATTATTCTTTGAAGAGAATAAAAAGATGGGAAGACGGAATATAGATCCTGATGGTTTGTTTGATGCTGATGAGAGACCGGTAAAGAGAGAGTCTTATGAGAAAAGTGATGGTGAACATAAGAAAATCCTCTATCACTATACTTCCCAGGGTGCGATTACGAATATTCTCAGGGATGATTATATTACGCTCAGGTGCACCTTTTTTGAATGTTTCAATGATATCTCTGAGGGTAAGGTTATTAAAGAAGTCCAGGATGAAGTATGTAGATGTTTGATTTTTAATGAATCGGATGACGTTAAAAGGGAATTTCTGAGGAAGCTAAAACGAACTGAGCTGGAATCTTTAGCATTTGATATACGGGAAAATACGGAACTCAACCAGAAAACTTATTCTATTATTCAGAAGGGTCCGCAATCATATATCTGCTGCTTTTCAAATGATCCGGATTCATTGCCTATGTGGAATTACTATTCGAAAGACGGGCATTATGAAGGGTATAACATCGGACTGGAAATTGATGATATAAATGAAGCTATGTTAGAAAATAAACTTATCAAAAATTCAGTGATAAGAGATGTCATCTATGATAAAAAAGAGCAGAAAAAACTTGTTCATAAATTGATAAAAAATCAATTTGGTCACGCTTGTTCGCTGGAAGGTCAGGATGTTCCAGAAGAGTACAAGATCGAATTAATTAACCTTTCCTATATTTTTAAGAGCTCAGTGTTTGAGCATGAAAAAGAAACAAGGCTGATATGTGAAGTAAGAGAACCAGAAGCACCTTTGAATGAAAATAAAGAAAAATCAGATAACAAAAGCATTGATATTAACAAAGATGATCCAAGGATCCATTTTTATATTCGGCATGGGGTCGCTGTGCCATATGTTGAGATCAAGTTGAAAAAGAGTTGTCTTAAGTCGGTAACGATCGGCCCGTCGATCGAACAGAAGCTAGGCAAAAAGACATTTGAGATGTATTTGAAAGAAAACGGATATGGTGATGTAAAAGTTAATATATCAAAATTACCGATACGGTTTTAATTTTTACAGGTAGATTTAGCTAGTCCAAAGAACATGTATACATTGTTTGATCGAAGTATACAAAAAAATTTCTTTTACGGGAGGGATACTGATGGACAAACTTATGGAAATGCTCGCTGCTTATAGATGTTATTTGTGCTGTAAAAATCAAAAGACAAGTGACTTTTTAAGGAGTCATTTAGATGGATACATCAAAGATCTAAGTGATTCTGTAGACATAAAAGACAATAAATATTTGGGGGAAAAGGCTTGTGATAGCGTTAAGGATATGATACCAACAATATTGTCCAACACAAAAAAGATCGTGGATATTTTTAGATTAGTTGAGAAAGGAAACAAAACTGAGGCAATACATAACGCAGAAGTCTTTTTTGAAGAGGCGAAACCTTACCTTGATTCGTTTCAACTTCCAACATTTGGAAATTTCTTCGAATTCATAGTCAAAAGTTTTATCTTTGTCCGCTGGATCCATGTCCGCCATCAGTAATCTTAGAAAAATCCCAATCCTTGATTTTTCTCCATACTTGTAGTCAAGTCTTCTGGCTGTGTCTACCGTAATGAAGCCTAACGCACGGCTCTTACTTTTTGAGCATGGGATTTCGACTGGATACACATCGATCGACTTTAAATCCCGCAGCGTCTTAAAAATTTCTTCGGCATTGATCCCTGTACCTTCCGGTTTCTCGATGAGATACATATCGTATTGATCCTGTTTTGTTGTATTTTTGTTGTTTTCTGCCATTTGTTTTCTCCTGTTCTTTTTTATTTTTTTTGTATTTTTAGATTATTTTTAGCTCTTAAAATGTATAACTGTCGTTTCTCACGCCGCATACATCGATGAACATAATCATGTTTTCCGGCCGTTTTGATGCAAATTTCCGGTATTTCCGGTCCGCCTCGATGAGGGAGGGAAGGTCATCAATGAAATAGGTCTCTTTCTCGCTGGATCTCATGGCTGACTTATCGTAGTAGGAAGCTGTGATCAGGAAACCCCGCTCATTCCATGCGGCAAAATCTTCAACGGATGTAAGCCGCCGGATCGACAAAAAGCTTTTGAAATGTTTCAGTTTTTTTCCACCGGGATAGGAATTTCCGGAGCAGGTCTTTGATTCCATTGACGGTTCCGGCATATAGCTCTCATATTTATCATGGAATTTTTTCAGCATTTCGAGTTCCCGTTTGATGATGCTTTCGCTTTCTTTCTTCCAGTTTTCTTTATCCAAAAGAAGACCTTCTTCTTTCGTGATATTGTAGATCTTCCAATGGGTCGGATGACTTCTACCGAAAATGTCGGTAATGCCTGAGTCTGCGACCAGGACGAGCGGCAGGAATTTATCGCCGGCGTCGATGAATTTTTTCTGTTTATACATAAAATAGCTCATGGTGGTTTTCTCCTTTCGATAGGTAGTGGTTCTGATGGTTTTGGTGCTGTCTCATAAACAATAGCATTTTTTTAATGAAGATGAGGTGGATAGAACAATCTTTTAAACATAAGGAAATAAGCAGCTTAGATAATATGACAATAGAGCATGTTATGCCACAAACACTTTCTGACGAATGGAAAATACATTTAGGTGATGATTGTGAACAAACCCATGAATTATACTTAAACACGCTGGGAAATTTAACGCTTACGGCGTATAATTCAGAATTGTCAAATGATAGTTTTAAAAGAAAGCGTGAAATATACAATGAATCTCATTTAGAGATGAATAAGTATTTTTCAACCGTTGAAAAATGGAGCGATATTGAAATAAAACAAAGAGCAGGCATTCTTGCAAGTAAACTGATGAAAATATATCCATATTTTGGTGAAACAATCAATAGTAGCGATCTGTCAAGTGTAACTGGAACAAAACCTTATTCGTTAGTAGTTCTTGGACAAGAATTTAATGTAAAGACATGGGCAGATGTTTTAATGTATACATTGAAAGTTGTATCTGATTTAGCCCCGGATAAGCTTGAAAACATAGAAACGGATTATCCATCGCTCGTTGGAAAAAATGCAAAAATTTTTAGAAGACCTAAAGAGTTGTGTAATGAATATTATTATGAATCAAATTTAAGTGCAAGTCATATATACAATTTCTGCAAACAGTTAGTCAATGTAATGGAGTTGTCAGAAGATGAGTGGAAAACAGAAGTAACAAATTAGAACAGAATGTTGATAGCTCAAAGAAACATTGACATAGGTCTGTTTTATATTATTTTATGTGAGCAAATGAAATATTTGGGAACAGACAATAAAATATTGACACCATATACGACACCACATATAATATACGTAGGAGGTATAACAAATGTCGAAATGGGATAAACTGATAACACGTATATGCAATTTATCGAAAGACCTCCGGTTTGATGAGCTGCGGAAAGTATTGGAAAGCTACGGATATGAAATGAATGCACCGAGAAGCGGAAGCAGTCATTATACATTCAGAAAGCAAGGTTGTATGCCGATCACTATACCGAAGCATGAACCGATTAAGAAAGTATATGTGGAAATGGTAAGGCAGATTGTAGAAAGTGAGGCGAAGAATGATGAAGACACTGAATGATTATATGGCAATGTCCTACCGTATGGAAATTGTAGAAGACAAAGATGAAGGTGGATTTGTGGTCTCTTATCCGGATTTGCCTGGCTGTATCACTTGTGGCGAAACTGTGGAAAGTGCTGTCGCAAATGCACTGGATGCGAAAAAGGCGTGGCTTGAAGTTGCATTGGAAGATGGCGTTGAGATTCATGAACCAGACAGTCTGGAAGATTATTCCGGTCAGTTTAAGCTGAGAATTCCTCGGAGCTTGCACAGATCACTGGCAGAACACTCGCAGAGAGAAGGAATCAGCATGAACCAGTATTGCGTATATCTTCTTTCTAAAAATGATGCAGTCTTTTCAAAATAACGATTGCGAAATATTTATGCTATGGTTATAATGAAATGGCAACAAATTGGCAACAGAAAATCAGCGAGCCAAAATAATATATGTAACAGAGATAAAATAACGGCAGAAATGAGATAAAAACTAAACAAATACGTTTAATAATATCTCCGAAATTGCCGAGTTTGAGTAGCGGACTAAATTGCGAAAAATCCCATAAATAAAGGCTTTGCGGGCTGTCTGGATGTTCCAGTGGAGTGCAAATGGA
>ERZ1673722.2385-NODE-2385-length-15623-cov-7.328623_pt1 | contig 15623 bp, 16 predicted proteins | sample MGYA00580222_ERZ1673722 | MGnify/ENA primary metagenome ERZ1673722 (study PRJEB41218, sample SAMN15661750) | gut metagenome | host: Homo sapiens | place: Canada: London | collected 2015-08-20/2019-03-30 | study: EMG produced TPA metagenomics assembly of...
GTATGGACGCATTTCTGCCCGTCAAAACCGTGTTTCCTCTTGTCAACTGATACTACGCTTACAGTATACACTTTCAATGCCTGCTTGAATGGAGACAGATATGAGAACAGCGACTAAGAATAAAAATAAATTCGTACTCACGCTGATGTTTACGATAATAATAATCCTCACGCTGGTGGTCGTCGTGCTGGTCGCGGCGCTTATGAAGCGTCCGGCGGAGGAGATCGACCCGCATGAGGGACAGGTTTATATCAACGACGGCTTCGGCATGGTTTGGATGACGCCGCTCGAGGGCGTGGACGTCAACAACATTTCGCAGAGCGACATCGTGCGCTATGACGGCGTGCCGAAGTACGTGGGCGAAGGTTATGAGACTCTGCGCGGCGTGGACGTCAGCGAGCACCAGTACGACATCGACTGGGCGGCGGTCGCGGCGTCCGGCGTAGATTTCGCGTACATCCGTCTGGGCTACCGCGGCTACACGCAGGGCGGCCTGTTCGAGGATGCTTATTTCAAGGCCAACATCGAGGGCGCAAAGAGCAATGGCATCAAGGTCGGCGTCTATTTCTTCTCGCAGGCGATAAACGTGCAGGAGGCGATAGAGGAGGCGGACTTCGTGCTGGAGCGCATAGAGCAGTACGACATAGACCTCCCCGTGATGTATGACTGGGAGAAGATGGAGGAGGCCGGAGCCGACGCGAGAACCTATCAGCTCGACACGGCGATCCTCGACGAGTGCGCCGTGGCCTTCTGCGAGACGGTGAAAAAGGCCGGATATGAGCCGGGCGTATATTTCAACCGCTATATCGGCTATTATGGCTTTGACCTCAGCCGCCTGAACTCCTATAAATTCTGGCTGGCCGTGCCCGGCGATTTCCCCGACTTCTACTATGCCTTTGATATCTGGCAGTACAGCTTCGAGGAGACCATCCCTGGGATCGAGACGCCTACGGACATGAACCTCATGTTCATCCCCAAGGTGCAGCCCTCGCCGTCACCGTCTGCGGAGGCGACGCCGGCAGCATGAATCCGGTTATAATAATTATATTGAAACAGCGGCGGATTTGGGATATAATATCCTTTCAGGAAAACGGAGGATAATTTCAATGGCAGAGCAGAAAACAAACGTGATGCGCGTGCTTGAGCAAAAAAAGATAAAATACACGCCGCACAGCTACCCGCACGGCGACGATGCCGTGGACGGGCTTACGGTCGCGGCGCTGCTCGGCGTGGACGCGGCGAAGATATTCAAAACTCTCGTGACCCGCGGCGCGAGCAAGGGGATATACGTTTTTGTGATACCCGTCGGCGCGGAGCTTGACCTGAAGAAGGCGGCGAAGGCCGTGGGCGAGAAGTCGATAGAGATGGTGCACGTCAGCGAGATAAACGCACTGACAGGATATATACGCGGCGGCTGCTCACCGGTCGGCATGAGAAAGCACTACACCACCACCTATGACGCGTCCGCGCTCGCGCAGGACACGATGATCGTCAGCGCCGGCAAGATCGGCTTTCAGGTGGAGTTGGAGCCGCAGGCGCTTATCCGGATAACTCAGGGGAAAACGGCGGATGTTACCGTCGGGTAATGATCAATGCTGAACAGTATTTATATAAAAGGCGCAAGAGAAAACAATCTGAAAAATATCGACGTTGAGATACCGAGAGACAAGCTGGTCGTGATAACCGGCCTCTCCGGCAGCGGAAAATCCAGCCTCGCGTTCGATACCATATATGCCGAAGGCCAACGCCGCTACGTGGAGAGCCTCAGCTCCTACGCGCGCATGTTCCTCGGCCAGATGGACAAGCCGGACGTTGACTATATCGACGGCCTGTCCCCGGCGATATCCATCGACCAGAAGACGACATCCAAAAATCCGCGCTCCACGGTCGGCACCGTGACGGAGATATACGATTATCTGCGCCTGCTCTGGGCGCGCGTCGGTGTGCCGCACTGCCCGAAATGCGGCAAGGAGATACGCCAGCAGAGCATAGACCAGATAGTCGACCAGATAATGGCGCTCCCGGAGGGGACACGTATTCAGCTCATGGCTCCGGTCGTTCGCTCGCGCAAGGGCGAGCATGCAAAGGTGTTCGAGGACGCAAAGAAGTCGGGCTACGTCCGCGTCCGCGTGGACGGAATCATGTACGACCTGACCGAGGAGATAAAGCTTGAAAAAAACAAAAAGCACATTATAGAGATAGTCGTTGACCGCCTTGTCATAAAGCCGGATATTACCCGCCGCCTGACGGACTCCGCGGAGACGGCGATGGCGCTCGCGGGCGGACTGCTTACGGTAGATATCCCCAAGGAGGACAGGCGGCTCAGCTTCTCGCAGAATTACGCCTGTGAGGACTGCGGCATCTCCGTCGACGAGCTTGCCCCGCGCCTGTTCTCGTTCAATAACCCCTACGGCGCCTGTCCGACCTGCACCGGCCTCGGCATGCGTCTGCTCGTCGATCCGGATCTCATAATGCCGAACCCGAACCTCAGCATCATGGACGGCGGCATAACCGCGAGCGGCTGGGGCAATGCAAAGGGCGACTCGATATCGAGGATGTACTATGACGCGCTCTCGCGCCGCTATCACTTCAAGCTGACCGATCCCATCAAGGACATACCGCCCGAGGCGATAGACGCGCTGATGTACGGCACAAAGGGCGAGCCGCTTCAGCTCAGATATGAGAAAAACGAGGGCTTTGGCGTGATCCGGCGCGAGTTCGAGGGCATAGCGAATAACCTCGAGCGGCGCTACAAGGAGACGCAGAGTCCCGCTATGCGTGCGGAGCTTGAGGAGTGCATGTCCGAAACTCCGTGCCCGGACTGCGGCGGACGCAGGCTGAAAAAGACCGCGCTCGCGGTGACGGTCGGCGGCATGAACATCGCGGAGTTCACCGATCTGCCCGTTGTCAGCGCGCTGAAATTCATAGATTCTCTCCAGCTCAGCGAGAAGGACATGATGATCGCCGAGCGTATTCTGAAAGAGATAAAGTCCCGTCTCGGCTTCCTCGTGAACGTCGGGCTTGGATATCTGACGCTGTCCCGCTCGGCGGCGACGCTGTCCGGCGGCGAGAGCCAGCGCATCAGACTTGCCACGCAGATCGGCTCCAGCCTGATGGGAGTGCTGTATATCCTCGACGAGCCAAGCATCGGCCTGCACCAGCGCGATAACGACAAGCTGCTGCGTACGCTTAAGCGCCTGCGCGACCTTGGAAATACGCTCATCGTCGTCGAGCATGACGAGGACACCATGCGCGCGGCGGATTATATCGTCGACGTCGGTCCGGGAGCGGGCGTGAACGGCGGGCGAATAGTCTGCGCCGGCTCCGTCGATGATATCTGCGCCTGCCCGGAGTCCGTGACAGGCCAGTACCTCAGCGGAAAAAAGAAGATACCCGTGCCGGAGACGCGGCGCGCGGGCAGCGGAAGATTCCTGCGCATACACGGCGCGAAGGAAAACAATCTGAAGAATATCGACGTGGATATCCCGCTCGGCAAGCTCGTGTGCGTCACGGGCGTCTCCGGCAGCGGCAAATCCTCGCTCATAAACGAAATACTGTACAAGACCCTCGCCGCCGAGAAGAACCGCGTCAAGGTGCGCCCCGGCAAGTGCGACGGGATAGACGGGCTTGAATATGTGGATAAGGTCATCGCGCTCGACCAGAGCCCGATAGGCCGCACACCGCGCTCAAATCCCGCGACCTACACCGGTGTTTTCGGCGACATACGCGAGCTTTTCGCCTCGACGCAGGACGCAAAGCTCCGTGGCTACGGCCAGGGGCGCTTCTCCTTCAACGTCAAGGGCGGCCGCTGCGAGGCCTGCAGCGGCGACGGCCTGCTGAAGATAGAGATGCACTTCCTGCCGGATGTCTACGTTCCCTGCGAGGTCTGCCACGGCAAGCGCTATAACCGCGAGACTCTTGAGGTGCGCTTCAAGGGCAAGAACATCGCCGATGTTCTCGACATGACCATCGACGAGGCCTGCACCTTCTTTGAAAATCAGCCGAAGATACTGCACAAGATAGAGACTCTGCGCGACGTCGGGCTTGGCTACGTCAAGCTCGGCCAGTCGAGCACGACGCTCTCCGGCGGCGAGGCGCAGCGCGTCAAGCTCGCAACGGAGCTTTCGAAGCGCAGCACAGGCAGCACCGTGTATGTGCTCGACGAGCCGACAACCGGACTGCACGTCGCCGACGTGCACCGGCTCATAAACATCCTTGACCGCTTCGTCGAAGCGGGGAACACCGTCGTCGTCATCGAGCACAATCTCGACGTCATAAAGGTCGCGGATCACATCATCGACCTCGGCCCCGAGGGTGGCGATATGGGCGGCGAGCTTGTCTACGCCGGAACTCCGGAGGGCTGCGCCGAGTGTGAAGCGAGCTTCACCGGCCAGTTTCTCAAGAAGATGCTGCCGTAACGGAGGCGGCGCCCCTCTCATAGAATATCCGGGGAGGGGAGAGCATGACGGTAAAATTCCTTGTGAGCATGGCGGCCTGCTTCGCGTGCCTCGGCATTCTGTGGCTGATAGCGCGCATCATGCAGACTCCGGTGAAATTCGGCCGGAGCAGCACAGGCTATATGCTCATAAATATCAGCGGCGCGGAGCCGCGGCTGGAGCAGACTTTGAACGGCCTGCTGTGGCTCAATGACAACGGCATACTCCGCTGCCGCATAATCATCACCGGCACGGAGCTTGACGAAGAGACAAGATTCGTCGCCCGCGCAATGGCCGAGGATCATCGCTGCATTACTTTTGTGGAAAATGGGGAGCTGCCCGAATGGATGAAAACGAACTGCTAGAGCTGTCCGGCACGGTCGATTCCGTGATTTATAAAAATGAAGAGAACGGCTACACCGTGCTGCGCCTGAGAGACGAAAACGGCGAGGGAGTGACGGTCGTCGGCTGCTTCCCGTACGCCGCGCCCGGCGAATCCATGATCGTCAGCGGCAACTGGGTGTCGCACAGCGTCCACGGCAGGCAGTTCAAGGCCGAGTTTTCGCAGCGTATGCTGCCGAGCACCGCGCCCGCGATCTATGAATATCTCGCGGGCGGAGCCGTGCGCGGCATCGGCCCCGCGACGGCGGCGCTCATTGTCAACAAATTCGGCGATAAGACGCTGGACGTGCTCGAAAACGCGCCGCAGAAGCTGGCGGAGATAAAGGGCATAAGCGCGGCGAAGGCGGAGCAGCTTTCGAAAAGCTTCCGCCAGCAGGCTGGGATACGCAGACTCATGGAGTTCGTGTGCTCGTTCGGCCTGCGCCCGATACTCGCCATGCGCATGTATAAATATTACGGCGCCGAGGCGCTTGAGCTGCTGCGCGATAACCCGTATATCCTCGCCTCCGTGCATATCGGCGGCAGCTTCGCGGAGGCCGACCGGCTCGCCCTTGAGATGGGTATCGACGGGTACAGCGCCAACCGCATCTGCGCCGCGATAATTTTTGAGCTTCAGCATAATTCCGGCAACGGCCACTGCTTCATCCCGCGCGAACAGCTCGCCGCGGCGACGGCGAAGCTCATCGGCGTCGAGCCGGAGGACGTGGACGAGAACATCGAAACGCTCATCTCCGGCGGGCAGATACGCTATGAGTTCATCGCCGGCCGCAACGCCTGCTATCTTCCGGAGCTTTACGAGGCGGAGACTAACGCCGCGGAGATACTCGCGCGGATGTGCCGCCGCAGCTTCGGCGACAAGGCGGATATAAACAAGATAATCGCCAAGCTTGAAAAAAGCCAGCATATAAGCTACGCGCCGCTTCAGAAGCAGGTTCTGGAGCTTGCGCTGAAAAATCAGGTGGTAGTCCTCACGGGCGGCCCCGGCACCGGCAAGACGACGTCGATCCGCGCCGTGCTCGCGATGTTCGACGAGCTGGGCATGAAAACGCTGCTCACCGCGCCGACGGGGCGCGCTGCGAAGCGTATGACAGAGCTTACCGGACAGGACGCCTCGACGATACACCGCCTGCTCGAAGCGAAGTTTGACGACACGGGCGACTCGGTCGTGTTCACAAAGTGCGAGTCCGACAGGCTCGACTGCGACGCGGTGATACTCGACGAGTGCTCGATGGTTGACATAATACTTATGAACGCGCTGCTCTCGGCGCTCCCGCCGGACGCGCGGCTCATTCTGGTCGGCGACGCGGATCAGCTCCCGTCGGTCGGCCCAGGCAACGTGTTCTCCGCGATAATCCGCAGCGGCGTCGTGCCGACGGTGCGCCTGACGGAGATATTCCGCCAGAACGGCGGCAGCCGCATAGTTCGCAACGCCCACATGATAAACCGCGGCGAGCACCCCGATTTCGCCGAGAACGCGGGAGATTTTTTCCGTCTGCGGCGTTTACAGGCGGCAAGCTCTGTCGAGACTATAACGGAGCTGTGCACCACGCGCCTGCCGAACAAGATGCATATCCCGCCCGAGGACATACAGGTCCTCTCGCCGACGAGGAAGGGCGAGCTTGGCACCGACAACCTCAACCGGCACCTTCAGGCGGCGCTGAACCCGCCTGCGAAGGACAAGCCGGAGAAAGCCTTCGGCGACGTCATCTTCCGCAAGGGCGACCGCGTGATGCAGATAAAGAATAACTACGACATAATGTGGCGCACGGAGGATAACCGCTCCGCCGGTACCGGCATCTTCAACGGCGACATCGGCGTGATCACCTCGGTCGATCTTGAAAACGAGGGCATCGTTGTCAGCTTTGACGGCCGCATCGCGGGCTACGGCTTCGACTCTCTGCTGGAGCTTGAGCACGCGTGGGCGATGACGGTACATAAGGCGCAGGGCAGCGAATACCGCGCCGTGATACTCGCGCTGGGGCAGGCGTCCCAGATGCTCATGACGCGCGACGTGTTCTATACTGCGGTCACGAGGGCGCGCGAGCTGCTCATACTTGTGGGAGACGATCAGACCGCGCACCAGATGATAGATAATTACCGCCAGTCGAAACGCTATACGGCGCTGAGGGTACGGCTTCGCAAGCTGTGCGGCGTCGAATGAGCATAGGCGGCGCGATACTTGAACTGCTGTTCCCGACAAAGTGCGCCTTCTGCCACCGGCTGACGGAGGGCAGGGAGCAGCGGGTGTGCCCGCGGTGCATTAAGTCGCTGCCGTACGCGCGCGGCGCGGCGGCGGAGCAGAAGCTGCCGCATATCGTGAAATGCATCTCGCCGTTTTATTACGAGGGCGACGTCAGACAGTCGCTCCTGCGCTATAAATTCGGCGGAGTGCGGGCTTATTGCGATATTTATGCGGAATTTCTTGTAAAGACTATTGACGAACGCGCAGTTTCCTGCGATATTATTACATGGGTGCCGCTGAACGCGAAGCGCCTGCGCAGGCGCGGGTACGACCAGGCTCGGCTCATCGCCGAAGAGACGGCAAAGCTTATGGGCGTTGAGTGCGTGCAGCTGCTCACAAAAACGCGCAACATCCGCGCACAGTCCCTGACTGGCGGCGCGGCCGAGCGGAAAAGAAACGTCTCCGGCGTCTATTCGCCGTGCGATGCGGAACTGATAAAAGGGCGGCACGTCCTGATAATTGACGATATCGTCACCACCGGTGCGACTCTCGCGGAGTGTGCCGGGGTGCTTACAAAATGCGGAGCGGCCTCCGTCACGGCGGCCACGCTTGCAAGAAAAAGAGCTTAGTATGAGGTGAAGCAAATGCTTGATTTTGAAAGAAATATCGCGGTCGATATGGGCACGTCCTCCACGCTGCTGTTCGAGCAGGGGAAGGGCGTCGTCGCGCGTGAGCCGACCGTTGTCGCCGTGGATAAGTTCAGCGGCAAGATACTGAAGATCGGTCAGGACGCGCAGAAGATGCTCGGCCGCACTCCGGCGAACATCGTCGCAATACATCCGATAAGCGCGGGCGTCATATCCGACTATGAGATAAGCGCGCAGATGCTGCGTGAACTCGTCAGCCGCATAACCTCCTTCAGCCTTCTTAAGCCGAGAATTCTTGTCTGCGTGCCGAGCAGCATCACCGGCGTCGAGGAGCGCGCGATGATCGACGCCGCGATAGAGGCGGGCGGCAGAAGAGTCTACCTGCTTGAGACCGCCGTCGCCACCGCGCTTGGCGCGGGTGTTGATATCTCAAAGGCAGACGGCCACATGGTCATAGACATCGGCGGCGGCACGACCGAGATCGCTATAATCTCCGTCGGCGGCGTCGTTGAGTGCGAGTCGATAAAGGTCGCGGGAGCGAGCTTTGACGAGGCGATAGTGAAGTATATCCGCCGCAAGCACAATATGCTCATCGGCCTTGGCGCGGCGGAGGAGCTGAAGCGCAGCATCGGCTGCATCATCCAGCGCCCGGACGTCGGAGTCGAGGAGGTCAAGGGCCGCAGCCTGACAAACGGCCTGCCCAAGACCGTTCAGGTCAGCTCAAACGAGCTTATTGAGGCCTTTGTCGAGCCGATGAACAGCATACTTGAGGCTATCCACACCGTTCTGGAGCGCACCCCGCCCCAGCTCGTCGGCGATCTGGACACCAACGGCATCATCATGTCCGGCGGCGGCAGCCTGATCTACGGCATCGACCGCCTTATCGAGCGCAGCACCGGCATCCGCACAAGCGTTGTGGACGACGCCGTCTCCTGCGCGGCATACGGCGCGGGCAAGATGCTCGGCCATCTGGACGATATGCAGGACGGCATGATGAACTTCTTCAGAAAGCGCCAGCTCAAGGGATAAAGAGTTTTCATACTGTTTGAAAAGGGGTGCGTGCCATGCTGCTTTCAAAGCTTTTTAAGAAAAAAGACAATACGCCGCACTGCGCCGTCGTCATAGTCGCGGCGGGAAGCTCGCTCCGCATGGGCGGGGATAAGCTTATGATGGAGCTGTGCCACGTTCCGGTGCTTGCCAGAACGCTGCTTGCGTTCCAGCAGTCGCCGCTGGTGGACGAAATAATCGTCGTGACGCGCATGGAAAAGATAATGGACGTCGCCGACATCTGCAAGAAATACGGCGTGACCAAGGCGAAAAAGGTCATCCGCGGCGGAACCTCGCGCATGGAATCCGCGCTCGCCGGAGTGTCGGAGCTCTCGTGCGGGACGAAGCTCATCGCGATACATGACGGCGCGCGCCCGCTTGTGACGCAGGATGTCATATCCCGCGCGGTGTACGCCGCGCGCGACTATCTCGCCGCCGTGCCCGCCATTCCCAGCGTCGATACGCTGAAGAATGTCGAGGACGAGCGGGTCATCGCAACGCTCGACAGGGAGTGCATAATGCGCGTGCAGACGCCGCAGGTCTTTGACGCGGATCTTATAAAGGGCGCGCTGACCGTGGCGGCGGCCAAGGCGCTGCCGATAACGGACGACTGCTCCGCAATAGAGCTGATGGGCGTGAAGGTCAAGGCCGTCGAGGGCGACCCGAACAACATCAAGCTCACCACGCCGAACGACGTGATGCTCGCCGAAGCGATTCTGAGAGACAGAGGAGACGAATATGCGGATAGGACATGGCTATGATGTTCACCGGCTTGTTCCGGACAGAAAGCTGATACTCGGCGGGGTGGATATCCCGTATGAGAAGGGGCTGCTCGGACACTCGGACGCGGACGTGCTTGTCCACGCGCTGATGGATGCGCTGCTCGGCGCGGCCGTGATGGGCGACATCGGCAAGCTCTTTCCGGATAATGACGAGCGCTATCTCGGTGCGGACAGTCTGGTTCTGCTGCGCGAGGTGATGCGCCGCCTGCGCGAGGCGGGCTATGAGCTGTGCAATGCCGACTGCACCGTGCTTGCCCAGCGGCCGAAGCTCATGCCGCATATACCCGCCATGCGCGCGAACATCGCGGAGGCGATGTCCGTACCGGCGGAGCTTATAAGCGTCAAGGCCACCACCGAAGAGGGGCTTGGCTTTACCGGCAGCGGCGAGGGCATCGCCGCGCACGCCGTTGTTTTAATTAAATAACATCACCAGCCCGCACCCGCTGCATATCATGTAGTGAGAGCCATGCGGACGGTGCATCAAAAGATCTGCAGGCAGTTGGCCTTGCAGATCTTTTGCGTATATGCCCTGCCGCTGCGCTGAAATATTTGCCGTCGGGAGACGCGGCAGAGGGGAGAAAGTGATGACGCAGTATTTGTTGATGTGCCGTTCGCTCACTTACGCGCAGAAGAGCGTGAAGCTTCTGGAGCGCTCCGGCATAACGGCTGCGGTGGTCAAGGCTCCGCAGGGGCTGAGCAGCAGCGGCTGCGGCTACGCGGTGAGCCTGTACCGGAATTTTGACGCCGCGCTCGGCCTGCTTCGCAGCAGCGGCCTGATAAGCGGCAAAATCTTCAGCCGTGCCGACGGCGGGGAATATAAGGAGCTTGCGCGATGATATATCTTGATAACGCAGCGACAAGCCTGATAAAGCCGGTGGGTGTTGAAAATGCCGTCGTAAACGCGATGAGGAGCATGGCAAGCCCGGGCCGCGGGGCGCACGCTCCGGCCATGCGCGCGGCGGAGACCGTGTTTGAGTGCCGCGAGGCCGCGGCGCGGCTGTTCAAGGTCGCGGACGCGGAGAACGTGGTGTTCACCATGAATGCTACCCACGCGCTCAATATTGCGATACGCTCCGTCGTGAAGCCGGGGAGCCGCGTGCTCGTCTCCGGCTTTGAGCACAACAGCGTCACAAGGCCGCTCAGAATGCTGACGGACGATATAACCGTGGCCGGAAGCCGCCTTTTCGACGAGGAGAATACGCTCAGTGAGTTTGACGAGAAGCTCCGCCGCGCCGACGCCGTCGTATGTACGCACGTGTCAAACGCCTTTGGCTATATCCTGCCGGTCTATGAGATCGCGGCGCTGTGCCGCAGGGCTGGCGTGCCGCTGATAGTGGACGCGTCGCAGTCGGCGGGAGTGCTGGACGTGGACTTCGCGCGGCTGGGCGCGGCGTTCGTCGCCATGCCGGGGCATAAGGGGCTGTTCGGCCCGCAGGGAACGGGCATACTGCTGTGCGGCGCGGACGCCTTGCCGCTGATGAGCGGCGGTTCTGGTTCGGACAGTATCTCCCAGACCATGCCGGATTACCTGCCTGACCGGCTCGAGGCGGGGACGCATAATGTCTGCGGCGTCGCGGGGCTGCTGGCCGGAATAAAATACGTCTCCGAGATCGGGACGGACGCGATACTCGCGCACGAGCGCGTCCTGCTGGCGCGCATGATACGCGGCCTGTCGGATGTCCGCGGAGTGGAGCTGTTTTATGGGAACAAAGAGCTTCAGTCCGGCGTCCTTTCAGTGAGGATGGCGGGCACGGACTGCGAAACGCTGGCGCGCCTGCTCTCCGAGCATGGCGTGTGCACCCGCTCCGGCCTGCACTGCGCGCCCTTTGCCCACCGCACCGCGGAAACCCTCGACACCGGCACGCTGCGCTTCAGCTTTTCGCCCTTCGTCACACCGGAGGAAATAGACAGAGTCTGCGAACTGATGTATGAAATAAGTATAAAACTTTCTTAATAATGTTTGCGTTTTTGCCGCGGATGATTTATAATACATTGATAAATATAATAGGCTTCGTGTCGGCACGCTGTGCCGCGCGGGCATTTGGATAAATGAACGGGGTAATCTCCTATGGAAGTCATAAGCAGCGCTCTCTCATGGGCAGGAAACTATCTGGCAACGATCCGCATCTCGGACGCGGTCGATATCCTGATAGTCACGTTCCTGATATATAAAGCGATATGGTTCGTCCGGCGCACGAATTCGTACAATCTGGCCAAGGGTCTGATCCTGATACTCGTCGCGCTGTGGCTGTCGGATATCTTCAAGCTCACGATGATCAATTCGCTCCTGAAGCGGGCGGTCGAGCTGGGACTGATAGCGCTTCTGATCCTGTTCCAGCCGGAGCTGCGGCGCGTGCTGGAGCGCATGGGCAGCAGCTTCTCGTCAGGGCACGCGGTCGCAAGCTCCGCAACGGAGCAGGCCATCGCGCAGACGGTGCTTGCATGTACCGAGATGTCCGCCTCCCGCACCGGCGCTCTCATAATCTTCGAGCGCAAGGTCAAGCTCAACGACATTATGAGCACCGGCACAATCATAAATTCCGATACGACGGCGGAGCTGCTGAAAAACCTGTTTTACAACAAAGCTCCTCTGCATGACGGCGCGGTCATAATCCGCGACGGCAGGATAGCCGCCGCGGGATGCGTCCTCCCGCTCACAAAGAGCACGAACCTCAGCAAGGATCTCGGCATGAGGCACAGGGCCGGTATCGGCCTGAGCGAGCAGTCGGACGCGGTGGTCGTCATAGTCTCGGAAGAGACCGGCTCCGTCTCCGTTGCAATAGAAGGTATGCTCAAGCGCCATCTTACGGCCTCCGTTTTCGAGAAGCTTCTCCGTTCCGAGCTTATCTCGGACAAGGATGAAAGCTCGAAGCGCGGATTTGCAAACTATATCAAGAAGTTCTTCAAGGTGAAAAAATATGAAGAAGACAAGCCCGATGAGAAAACTGTATGACAGCCGTCTGTTCTGGATGATCGTCTCCTTCCTCGCAGCGCTTGCGATGTGGGTATACTTCAGCAGCACCGATGCCGAAGAGATGACGAAGATCTTCCGCGGCGTCCGCGTGGAGCTGGTCGGAGAGGACGAGCTGCGCAATTCGCGCAATATGGTCATCACCGATCTTGACACCAACTCCGTCACCGTCGAGGTCACGGGGCCGCGGCGCATAATCGGCGGGCTGGATTCCGGCGATCTTATCGCGCAGGTCGATGTCAGCCGCCTGACCCAGGCGGCCTACACCTCGCAGACCTACGACGTCGTGTTCCCAGACGGGACGGACAAGAAAAACATAACCGTGACGAGGAAAACTCCGGAGACCGTGAACTTCATGGCTTCGCAGCAGTCCTCACGCACAATACCTGTGCGCGGCACCTTTGACGCGCAGCCGGCCGACGGCTACACTGCCGAGATGCCGGTATTTGAGCCGTCGACGATAACGATAACAGGCCCCGAGGTCTACATTAACAGCGTCTCGTACGCTTGGGTCACCTTCGGCGAGGACGGCATCACCAGCACCTATTCCGTAGATACCGGCTACACCCTGATGGATTCCAACGGCGACGAGTGCTCCACCACGGGCATTACCTGTTCGACGGATACAATAAAGGCTACGCTGCCGCTCCTTATGGTCAAGGAAGTCCCGCTCACGGTGGACACCATCGAGGGCGCGGGCGCGACCTCGGCGAACACCGTCATAAAGATCGAGCCGTCCTCCATAACTCTCGCGGGCGACACCTCGATACTCGCGGGCATGAACAAGATAGTTCTCGGCACGATAGACCTCACGGACTTCACGGATGCGTTCCAGAATACGTACAGCATCGTGCTAGATAACGAGGTCAGGAACCTCACCGGTATAACGGAGGCGAAGGTCACGGTGGAGATCATCGGCCTTGAGACGAGAGACTTCACGGTCACGAACCTCTCCTGCATAAATGACACAGAGGGCTATAAGTCCACGATAATCACCGAGAGCCTGACGGTTACGCTGCGCGGCACGAAGGAGCAGCTCGACGCGATACAGAGCGAGAATATACGCGCCGTGGCGGATCTGAAGGACTTCAAGGAGTCGTCCGGAACCTATATGGTGCCGGTCAAGGTGTATGTTGCCGGATATGACGACGTCGGCGCGATAGGCGATGTAACGATGTCGGTTGAAATAAGAAAGGCGTAGAAATGACTCAGGACGCGGTTGTAACAAGAACTTTTCATAATTCTCTCGCAGAAGTCGCGGTCAAGCGATCGACGGCCTGCGGCAGCAATTGCGGGAATTGCGAGAGCTGCGTGTTCCAGAACGAGCTGAAGGTCACGGCGGATAACCGCATCGGCGCAAGGCCGGGGCAGAAGGTCGTCATCGAGAGCAAGTCCTCGAAGGTATATAAGGCGATACTGATGGTGTACATCATGCCGATAGTCCTCTTCCTGCTCGGCTATGCCATAGCCGCGGCATTGGGCGCGGGCGAGGGCGTGTGCATCGCGGTGAGCTTTGCGGCGCTCGCCGTGAGTGCGGCGCTGCTGGTACTGTGGTACAAAAAGCGTGGCAATAAGGATAAAATAAGCTTTGCGATAATTTCAATAGAAGAGTAAGCCGGAGGGATCGAGTAAATGATCAAGAGCATGACGGGTTATGGCAGCGCCAAGGGCACTGTCGAAGGACTTGAAATAAGCGTTGAGCTGAAGAGCGTGAACAACAAATTTCTTGACGCGGCGGTGCGTATGCCGCGCAGCTTTCTATTTGCGGAGAGCGCGGTCAAGTCTCTGGTGCAGCAGCATATCAGCCGCGGCAAGGTAGACGTGTTCGTCACGGTCGATTCCTCAATGGCGGACGATATGACCGTGCGCATCAACGAGCCGCTCCTGCGCGGCTATCTTGAGGCGATAGAGCATATCGCCGAGGAGCATAAGCTCCCGAACGACGCCACAGCGATGAGCGTCAGCCGCTTTCCGGACGTGCTGTCCGTAGAGAAGAAGGAGGCGGACGCGGAGGCGATATCCGCCGGCATCTGCGCCGTCGCGGAGCAGGCGCTGTGCGATTTTGACGCGATGCGTCTGCGCGAGGGCGAGAAGCTGCGGGACGATGTGCTCTCCAGACTCGCAACGATAGATTCCCTCGTCTCGCGGGTCGAGCATGAAGCGCCGAACACGGTGCTTGAATATCGCCGCCGCCTTGAGCAGAAGATGGCCGAGGTGCTGGGTACCGCCGGCATAGACGAGAACCGTATAATCGCCGAGGCCGCGATCTTCGCCGACCGCATCGCCGTTGACGAGGAGACCGTGCGTCTGCGCAGCCACATGGCTCAGCTGAGCACCATGATAAACGGCAGCAACGCGACCGGCCGCAAGATAGATTTTCTCATCCAGGAGTTCAACCGCGAGGCGAACACCATCGGCTCCAAGTGCCAGAACGCCGACATCGCACATGTCGTGGTCGATCTCAAGTCCGAGATCGAGAAGATACGCGAGCAGATCCAGAACATTGAGTGAGGAACTGCGATGAGGCTGATAAACATAGGCTTCGGCAATCTCGTCTCCGCCGGACGGATCATATCGATAGTCAGCCCCGAGTCCGCGCCGATAAAGCGCATGGTGCAGGACGTGCGGGAAAAGGGACTTTTGATAGACGCGTCCTTCGGCAGGAGCACAAGATCCGTTATAATCATGGACAGCGGCAACGTGGTTTTGTCTGCGCTGCCGGCTGACGCGATAGCAGAGCGATTTGCAGAAAAGACTGAACAGGAGGATGGAGACTAAGATGAAGGAAAAGGGCAGACTGTTTGTTATTTCAGGGCCTTCCGGCGCGGGCAAGAGCACGGTGGTGTTCAAGGCAATAGAGGGGCGCGACGATGTGTGCTTCTCCACTTCCGTGACCACGCGCAAGCCCCGTCCGAACGAGGTAGATGGGCGCGAGTATTTCTTTGTTGACCTTGACCAGTTCAAGGAAATGGTAGAGAATGACGAGCTTCTGGAGCATGCGACCTATGTTGCAAATTCCTACGGAACGCCGAGAAAGTTCGTTGAGGACAAGCTGGATTCCGGGCTTGACGTGCTGCTTGACATCGAGGTTCAGGGCGCGCGCCAGATAAACGAGAAGAAGCCGGATGCCGTGAAGATATTCATCATCCCGCCCTC
>ERZ1673722.2405-NODE-2405-length-15469-cov-4.937914_pt1 | contig 15469 bp, 14 predicted proteins | sample MGYA00580222_ERZ1673722 | MGnify/ENA primary metagenome ERZ1673722 (study PRJEB41218, sample SAMN15661750) | gut metagenome | host: Homo sapiens | place: Canada: London | collected 2015-08-20/2019-03-30 | study: EMG produced TPA metagenomics assembly of...
AAGCCTGTATAAAAAGTGCTCATCATGCATATGTTCTAAGAGGGCATCTATGGACAAAAGTGGTTCATAAATATTCGCTTTGTTACAAATACTAAGAAAATACAGGAAAGGGGAATGCGTTATGATAACTTTATTGGTAACTGCTGGAGTATTATTGTTTCTGGCAGTGAATTTTGTATTGTACTGCTGCTTAAAAGAGGCAGCAAAAGCAGATCAGATATATGAAAGATTAAATGAAATAAGGGAATGGGAAGGAAAAGATGAATAGATAAGCATAGGACACCTGCTGCAATTGTATGAATCGGAATTACTTTCCTGTTTGGCAAAACTGTGTTATAATCCTCTTATAAAGACCATTCGCGAGAACAAAGCCGATCGGGAAATGGGCGAACTCTATAGGTGCCTTTGAGCGGGAAGCAGAAGCCTACCTTTGCTCCGAAGAAGCAAAATAATCAGAATTACCTGCTTTCGACAATGGCGCGGCATTGGAGGCTTTGCATTGGAAGAAATACCGCTTGTTTTTTCGGGCATTTCTGAATATAATATAGCTTGGACAATGCTGCTGAAGGAAAATTTGCTGAACTGCATTTTGTCATTGCTAAATTTTTTTGTAAATATTTGAAAAAACATAGAAACAATTAATAATTAATAGAAGGTTTTAGAACTATTTTTAGAGGCTTTTTACAAAAATATGAAAAAGATAAAACTTTATTAATTAACTCTTTCATATTTAAGAAATTGTTGATATAATAACTATGCATATCTTGCGCCTCTGAGTGTTTTGTTTCGCAACTTACACTCGGGGGCATTCTTATTATTATGAATAAAAAAGATGGAATACAAAGGAGAGTATAATGAAACGTTTACTGATACTTGGGGCTGGGGGATTTGGCCAGATGGTAAAAGAGACTGCGCTGCTGCTGGGGTATGAAGAAGTAGTGTTTTTGGATGATGCGGAAAAACGCGCGGATGTTGTTGGAAAATGCTGCGATTATGTGATTAAGCATACAGAGTATCCCATGGCGGTGGCGGCGTTTGGAAACAACCGTACCCGTCTGTACTGGACAGATAAGCTTATAGAAGAAGGATATCAGGTGCCGGCGATTATCCATCCGTCGGCAATTATCAGTCCGAGCGCGGTAATCGGACAGGGATGCTTTGTAATGCAGAGAGCAGTTGTAAATACCCATACCCGTATTGAACGGGCGGCGCTGATTAACAGCGGAGCAGTTGTGGATCATGATTCTGTAGTAGGCTGCGGCGCTCATGTGTGTCTTGGAAGCATTGTAAAGGCTAACTGCACCATTGAGCCAGGGAAAAAGGTAGAGGCTGGAGAAGTTGTGTTCTCGACGAGAAGAAAGATTGAAGGGGCGGACAGCCGTTCTCTGGAAGACGCGGTATATGCATTTGGATTTGGTCCCCGATGCAGTTATGTAAAGCCTTTTGGAGAGGGACATATTAATGAAACCTATGCGGTCTATATGCCGGATGAAAACGGAGTGGATCAGCCTCTTTATGTGCTTCAGAGAATTAATATTCATGTATTTAAGAATCCAGAGCAGGTTATGGAGAATATTTTTGGCGTAACCGAATATCTTCGCGACGTGATCCGTCGGGAAGGCGGAGATTTGGACAGAGAGACGCTGTCTTACATTAAAACCAAGAGCGGGGAGCCTTATTTTGAGGATGATGAAGGTCAGCCGTGGCGCTGTTTAAATTATGTGTCTAATTCTGTCTGCTACCAGATTGTAGAGAATCCGGATCAGTTTTACCAGTCGGCAAGAAGTTTTGGACATTTCTTAAAGCAGCTTGGGGAGTATCCGGCAGACAGCCTCTATGAGACCATTCCCCAGTTCCATGATACGGTAAAACGGTTCCTGGATTTTGAATCTGCAGTGAAAAAGGATGTGAAAAACAGGGGGCGTCTTTGCCGTCCTGAGATTGAGTTTGCGCTTGCCAGAAAGGATGACTGCAGTGTACTGATGGATCAGCTGCATGAGGGAATCCTGCCTCTTCGGGTTACCCACAATGATACAAAGCTCAATAATATTTTATTTGATGCCGATACAGGAAAAGGTCTCTGCATTAGTGATTTAGATACCATTATGCCAGGACTTGCAGCCAATGATTTCGGAGATTCCATCCGTTTTGGCGCTTCTACTGCAGAAGAGGATGAACCAGATCTGGACAAAGTTCATTTTGATATTCATTTATACGAACTTTATGTAAAAGGCTATATGGAAATGGCAAAAGACGTACTGACTCCGGCTGAGATGGCAAGTCTTCCGTGGGGTGCGCGTCTGATGACGTTTGAATGCGGCATCCGGTTTTTGATGGACTTTTTGCAGGGAGATATTTATTTTAAAACCGCGTATCCGGAGCACAACCTGGTACGTGCCAGAACCCAGTTCCGGCTTGTAAAAGAAATGGAAGAACAGTTTGAAACTATGTGCGAAATCGTAAGCAGATACGAATGACAGAAGGGCGTTCCCAATCATCTTGCATGGTGATAGTTGGGGAACGCTCTTTTTGACTCTTTTCAGGAAAATAAGGATAAGCATTCAAAATGGCTGGATTTCTTGACAAACATCCGATTTCGGACTATAATAGACGGCAGAAAACATCCGATTTCGGACTAATGGGAGGCGCGATGTGAGGGGACATCCTATGGAAAAGATTCTTCGGGAATACAATCAGATTTTTAAGGAAAACAATGATTTATACCGAGAGGTAACAAAATCATTTGGACTGCCGGATACGGCGTTCTGGATTTTATATGCGCTGCAAGACAGCGGGGGAATGGCAGCCCAGCGGGAGGTCTGCAGACTGCTGTATGAACCGAAACAGACGATAAATTCTGCACTGAAAAAGCTGGAGTCAGAAGGGATTATTGAATTAGTCCAGGGGAAAGACAGAAGAAGCAAGCAGATCCGGCTGACTGCCATAGGATCTGAACTGGCAGAGAGGACGGCGGATGTGGTCATGGAAGCGGAGTACCAGGCGTTTGGACAGATGGACGAGGCGGACCGAGAAGCGTTTTTGCGTCTGTTTCGTGTGTACACAGAAAATTTAAAAAAGAAGATGGAAGAAGCCGGACTGATAGACCGGAAAAAGAAGGAAAGGGACAGTAAGAAAAAGTGAAAAATCCAATTCAGTTATCAGAACATTTTACCTATAAGAAATTGTTTCGTTTTTGCGTGCCATCCATAGTTATGATGGTATTTACTTCTATTTATGGAGTAGTAGACGGTTTGTTTGTATCAAACTTTGTGAGAAAGACATCTTTTGCAGCCATCAACCTGGTTATGCCTTTTATTATGGTGCTGGGGGGAATCGGCTTTATGATCGGAACCGGAGGCAGCGCGTTAGTAGCAAAAACCCTGGGGGAAGGAAAAAAAGAACAGGCCCACCGGTATTTTACGATGATGATTTATCTGACGCTGATTTTAGGCGTGCTGTCATCAGCGGTGGGAATTGCGTTTATCCGCCCGATTGCCATTTTTTAGGCGCAACAGAAGAAATGCTTCGGGAATGTGTCATTTATACTCGTTCGGTGCTGTTTTTTAACACTGCGTTTATGCTTCAGAACGTATTCCAGAGTTTTTTGATTACAGCAGAAAAGCCAAAACTGGGGCTGGCGGCAACGGTAGCGGCCGGCCTGACCAATATGGCGTTAGACGCGCTGTTTATTGCGGGATTTCACTGGGGAGTTGCCGGCGCGGCGATTGCAACCGGAATCAGCCAGTGTGTAGGCGGAATTTTACCGCTGATTTATTTCTTAAGACCCAACAGCAGCCTCCTTTGCCTGAAGAAAACCAGGATGGAAGCGGGGCCGCTGATAAAAGCCTGCGTCAACGGTTCCTCAGAGCTGATGACCAATATTTCTTCTTCCATTGTCAGTATGCTGTATAATTTCCAGCTGATTCGGTTTGCAGGAGAAAATGGCGTGGCGGCTTACGGCGTTTTGATGTATGTCCAGTTTGTATTTATTGCAATCTTCATTGGATATGCCATCGGAACGGCTCCGATTATCGGGTATCATTATGGAGCGGGAAACCATAGTGAATTAAAGAGTATGCTGAAAAAGAGTCTTTTGATTATGGGAATCATCGGAGTGGTAATGATGCTTCTGGCGCAGACGCTGGCAGGACCTCTGGCCCGTATTTTCGTGGGCTATGATGCAGATCTGTTTGATTTGACAAAACACGCATTTAAGATCTTTTCTTTTGCCTTTGTGTTATCTGGAATTAATATTTTCGTATCGTCCTTTTTTACGGCTCTTAATAATGGCGGGGTATCCGCAGCAGTTTCGTTTTTGCGGACTCTGGTGTTCCAGCTTCTTTCGGTACTTTTGCTTCCGGTTGTGCTGGGAATAGATGGAATCTGGCTGGCAATTACCGTAGCGGAGATTTGTGCGTTTATTATTTCTCTTATCTTCCTTTTTGCCAAAAAGGAAACGTACCATTATCTATAATTTGAACTATAATTTATATAAATTTTACAAAACAGCCTAACTATTGCTGGACAAATGGTTGACAAAATGTACAATTCTGTGCTAATCTTGTGCCATGGATTTTGTCTGTTTTAATAAAGGAGGCATACAAGGATGAGAAAGAAATCGGGCTTTAAACAGATAGGAATGGCATTGCTGGCAGCTCTTTACCTTACTGGCTGTGCCGGCAAACCGGAAGCAACCCAGACGCCGGAGCCGGCAGAAACCACGGCAGAGGAGACCAGCCAGACAGCAGAAACAACGGCAGCAGAGGAGAGTGCAGCAGCCGAGACGGACCGGTATGAAGAAATCATTGACCGCAGCGGAGATGAGGGGAAGCTGACTGCGTATTTCCTGGACTTAGAGACGGATCCGGATGCGGAAGATAAAGCGGGGGATTCCACGATTCTGATTTCTCCAGATGGAAAGGTCATGCTGCTGGATGCAGGTCATCCAGGAGCCGGTCATCTTGTGGTGCAGGCGCTGAAGGATTTGGGCATCGAACAGATTGATTATCTGGTAACGTCTCATCCTCACATTGACCATATCGGCGGCGTTCCGGAGGTAATGGAAGCGTTTCCGGTTGGGGAAACTTATAGTTCTTATGTAGAATACACGACAAAGACGTATGAAGATTATGTGGCTGCGCTGGAAAAAAGCGGCGCTGAGCATCACAATTTAAAGACAGGAGACGTATTCCAGTTTGGAGAGCAGGTCCAGGTGGAAGTTTTAGGGCCGGAAGAAGAGATTGTATATCCGGATGGATTTCCAGATAACAGTACGGAATTTTTAAACAACCATTCTCTTACGTTAAAGTTTACATACGGCGAGTCCAGCGCGTTGTTTTGCGGCGATTTATACCTGCCCCAGGAACGGGATTATGTGGAGCAGTATGGGGAAAAGCTGCACAGTGACCTGGTAAAAGCCAACCACCATGGAAAGGATACCTCTAACTCGAAAAAGTGGATTAAAGCAACGTCGCCTCAGGTGGTAGTTGCCATGAATGACAAAGCTCCTAATATGACAGTCTGCGAAAATTACAAAAAAGCCGGAGCAGAGTACCATCATACCTTTTACGATGGAGTAGTCAAGGTGCGGATGGACGACAAAAAGAATTTGGAAGTCCTGGATCAGAAAGACAGCTTTTTGAATGAATAAAACAGATAGAAAATAAAACCATTGGCCGTAGGTCAGGTCCTTTGCATTGCGGAAAACCGCTTTGTACCTGAGCTGCGGCCTTTTTGGCTATCTGGAAGCTGCCTGCCTGAAATTGCGTCTTGACCAGTTCTCTTAAATGTTATAAGATTACTATAACAGTTATAACGAAAGATGGTGAAACTATGCTTTGGAAAATCGATTTCAGCAGTGATGAAGCGCTGTATCTGCAGTTGTGCAATCAGATTATCATGGATATTGCGGCAGATACGCTGAGGGATGGGGATTCGCTGCCTTCTGTCCGTCAGCTGGCCGACAATATTGGAATTAATATGCATACCGTAAACAAGGCATATGCATTATTAAAACAGGAAGGGTTTGTAAAACTGGACAGGAGAAGGGGAGCTTTTGTGTGTCTGGACATGGATAAGATGCAGGCGCTGGAAGAAATGCGCCAGGATCTGGAAGTCGTTCTGGCCAGGGGGATCTGCAGGAACGTAAGCAGGGAAGAGGCTCATAAGCTTCTGGATGAGTTTTTTGACAGCTATACAAAAAATGACAGGGATCTTTAAAGCTCTGTCAAAACAGTTTCTCAAGGAGGATAGGCTATGCTGTGTGAACGATGCAGGATTCGGGAGGCAAATATTAAATATACAGAGATTATTAACGGCGTAAAAAATGAGCATAATCTTTGCAGCCAGTGCGCCAGAGAAATGGATTTTACCGGATATTCCGCTATTTTTGACGGGGAGTTTCCGTTGGGGAAATTGTTGTCCGGCCTTTTGGGCATTGATGACGAAGAGGATCAGCAGGAGGACAAAATGGCCCAGGTGGTATGTCCTACCTGCGGAACCAGTTATGAGGAGTTTGTAGGGAACAGCCGGTTTGGCTGTATGGACTGCTACAGCGTCTTTGATTTGCTGATGAGCGACAATATTAAAAAGCTTCAGGGCGGGGACGCCCATGTGGGAAAACAGCCCAGATACCAGAAAATTCATCCGGTTTCCCAGGTTTTGGGAGAAGAAGAGGAAAAACCAGAGAAGGTATCGGCAAAAGAGCAGATTGAGATTTTAAGAGCCCGACTGGCGTCTGCTGTTTCCAATGAGGAATACGAGCTGGCAGCCCAGTATCGGGACCAGATTAAGGAACTGGAGAAGGAGGAAGGCGGCAATGCTTAGATGGTTTGAACGTGCGGAAACTTCTTCTGGCAACGTGGTTTACAGCAGGGTGCGGCTGGCCAGAAACTGGGACGCCTACCGGTTCCCCCAGACCCTTTCTGATGAAGAAGGCAGGGAAGTGGTAAAACGTCTGCAGACAGGGTTAAAGGACCTTTCGCAGGACGATGGAAGACCTTATGAATATGCCTGTCTGGAAGATTTGAGAGAACTGGACCGGATGGCCCTGCGGGAAAGAAGGATTTTAAATTCCGGTACCGTGGCCAAAAAGAGTCCTACCGGAATAATTATTTCCGAAGATGAAAGCACCAGCTTTATTTTAAATGGAGACGATCACATCCGGCTTCAGATTATGTCTTCCGGACTGCATCTGGATGAATTGTGGCAGAGGGCTGATCGGCTGGATGATTATGTCAATACCCGTTTCTCTTATGCATATGATGAAAAATACGGCTATCTGACGTCTTACCCGACCAATGTGGGAACAGGACTTCGGGCGTCTGTGGTTCTGCATCTTCCAACCCTTTCTATGGGGAAAAAGTTCCAGAATCTACTGGCGGAAATGAGCCGTTTCGGCGTCAGCATTCGAGGCGTGTACGGGGAAGGAAGCGACAATTACGGCGCTCTTTATGAGATCGCCAACCAGAAAACCCTGGGCCAGAGCGAAAAAGAGATTATTGAGCTGGTAACCAAAATTGCCAGACAGCTGGACGGACAGGAGAGAAAGGTCCGTAAAATGGCGCTGGAAAGCCACCGTCTGGAACGGGAGGACGAAGCGTACAAATCCTACGGCGTGTTAAAATATGCCAGACGGCTGTCCAGAAAAGATGCTATGGTATTTTTGTCCCAGCTGATGGCGGGAACTGCAGACGGTCTGCTTCATACCCAGGAACCCTGCTCGATTTACCGGCTGATGTTAGGGATTCAGACGGCAAATCTGCAGAAGCTGTCCAGCCGTCCCTTAAATCAGGAAGAACTGGATATTGCCAGGGCGGCTTATCTGAGGGAAGAACTTCCGGAACTGAAGGAAAGCTTATAAAGATTGCAATTTTAGGAGGACACAATATGATAGATCGATTTACTGCGAAAGCAAAGGAGGCCATCGGCCTGGCTGTGGATGCGGCAGAAGAGCTGGGACGCAGCTATGTAGGCACCGAACATCTGCTGTTAGGCCTTCTCAGGGAAGGAAGCGGTGTTGCCGCGCGGGTACTGATGGAAAACGGGGTGGAGGAAAAGAAGGTGTTAAGCCTGATTAGCCAGCTGATTGCTCCGGACAATACCATCGGTCTGGCAGAGCAGGAAAATTATACGCCCAGCGCCAGACGGGCAATTGAAAATAGTTATCGGGAAGCGATCCGCTTTAAAGCGCCGCTTATCGGCACCGAACATTTGCTGCTTGCAATGATTCGGGACGGAGACTGCGTGGCGGCCCGTCTGTTAAATACTATGGGAATCAGCGTTCAGAAAATCAATGTAGATCTTCTGGTTGCCATGGGAGAGGATGCGCCGTCTTCTGCCAGAGAAGAGGCTGCAAATGGAAAGAGCGCCGGAAGGCAGGAAACCCCGACGCTGGACGCTTACAGCAGGGATCTGACTGCTCTGGCAAAAGAGGGAAAGCTGGATCCGGTTATTGGGCGGCAGACGGAAATGCAGAGAGTCGTTCAGATTTTAAGCCGCCGTACCAAAAATAACCCTTGTTTAATTGGGGAGCCTGGAGTAGGAAAAACAGCGGTTGTGGAAGGGCTGGCCCAGTTGATTGCTTCCGGAGATGTGCCGGACACTATTGCGGATAAGCGGGTTATGACCCTGGATCTTTCCGGCATGGTGGCAGGTTCCAAGTACAGAGGCGAATTTGAAGAGCGGATTAAAAATGTGATTTCCGAAGTAACCCAGGATGGAAACGTACTGCTGTTTATTGACGAGATTCACACCATTATCGGAGCCGGAGGCGCAGAAGGCGCCCTGGATGCGTCTAATATTTTAAAGCCGTCTTTAGCCAGAGGCGAGCTTCAGCTTATTGGGGCGACGACGGTAGAAGAATACCGCAAATACATTGAAAAAGATTCCGCCCTGGAGAGAAGATTCCAGCCGGTTACGGTAGAGGAGCCGACAGAAACGGAAGCGGTAGAGATCTTGAGGGGGCTAAAAGGCCGTTATGAAGAGCACCACAAGGTTACCATTACGGATGAAGCGCTGGAAGCGGCGGTAAAGCTGTCTGCCCGCTACATCAACGACCGGTTTCTTCCGGATAAGGCGATTGATTTGATTGACGAGGCGTCTTCCAAGGTGCGCCTGGCCGGATTTGCCGAGCCGCCGGAGATTAAGAATTTAGAGGCGGATATTGCGGCGCTGGAAAAACAGAAGGAAAACGCCATCCGTACAGAAGCTTACGAAAAAGCAGGGGAAATTAAGAAAAAGCAGGAAAAGAAACGGGAAAAGATTGAAAAAATCCGTGCAAAGTGGGAGAAAGAGAGAAACAGCCGTCCCAGGGTTGTAGATGAAAACGAGATTGCAGACGTGGTAGCAGGCTGGACCAAGATTCCGGTACGAAAGCTGGAGGAGGAAGAGTCGGAACGGTTAAAGAAGTTAGAATCCATCCTCCATGAACGGGTAGTGGGCCAGGAAGAAGCGGTAACCGCTGTTTCCAAGGCAATCCGCAGAGGCAGGGTCGGATTAAAAGATCCCAAGCGTCCCATTGGCTCCTTCCTGTTTTTAGGCCCTACCGGCGTGGGAAAAACGGAGCTTTGCAAAGCGCTTGCAGAAGCGATGTTCGGAACGGAAAACGCCTTGATCCGCGTTGATATGTCAGAATACATGGAAAAGCACAGCGTTTCCAAGATGATTGGTTCTCCGCCAGGATATGTAGGATATGAAGAGGGCGGTCAGCTCAGTGAAAAAGTCCGCAGAAATCCGTACTCCGTCATTCTTTTTGACGAGGTGGAAAAGGCTCATCCGGACGTATTCAACATCCTGCTTCAGGTGCTGGACGACGGCCATATTACCGATGCCCAGGGGCGGAAAATTGACTTTAAAAACACCATTATTATTATGACGTCTAACGCAGGCGCTGAGAACATTATTTCTCCGAAACGCCTGGGATTTGCCTCTGTCAGCGACGAAAAGGAAAATTATGCCTTTATGAAGGGACGGGTCATGGACGAAGTAAAGCGTCTGTTTAAGCCGGAGTTTTTAAACCGTATTGACGATATCATCGTGTTCCATCAGCTGAATAAAGAGCACATGAAGGAAATCGTATCCATCATGTTAAAGTCGGTAGAAAAACGTGCAAAAGAGCAGATGGATATTGCCCTTTCCGTAACTGCCCAGGCAAAAGAACTTCTGGTAGACAAAGGCTACGATGAAAAATATGGCGCCCGTCCTCTTAGAAGAACCATCCAGAATCTGCTGGAGGATAAGCTGGCAGAAGCGGTATTAGACGGAACGGTAAAGGTAGGCGATGAAGTAGAAGTGGTTCCTTCATCCGGCGCCCTTGCGTTTTCTGTAACCGTTCAGCCAGGTGCAAAGCAGTAAAAATTACTGGATATTTTGGCGGAAAAATGCTATAATGACTAAAACACTTATAGCAAAAATACCAGGAGGATAAAGAAATGCCCGCAAATGAGTTAATCCGCAGCGAAGCTGACGGAAGCATTAGTTTTGGAGATTACAAGCTGTCTGCCAAGGCAAAATTAGACAATTTTGAACATCAGGGAGATTTGTATAAAGTAAAGACGTTTTGTGAAATTACCAAATTGGAAAAAAATGGAATGTTTGTTTATGAGTCCGTACCAGGTACTGCGGTAGAAAAGCTCCGTATCACAGACAGGGGATGTACCTGCGTGGTCAAGGGAGATAAGGATGCCCAGCTTACCATCCAGTTAGAGGATGATACGGATTACGAGGTTTATGTAGACGGCATTTCTGTAGGCGGAATGAAGACTAATATGAGCGGCAAGCTGGTAGTCAGCGTAGAGCTTGGCGAAGGCGCTGCAGCAGATATTCGTGTGGAGAAGAGATAACTTATGGCAAAAGCGAAAACAACTGTATTTTTCTGCAAGGAATGCGGATATGAATCTGCTAAATGGATGGGACAGTGTCCCGCCTGCAGAGAATGGAATACATTCGTAGAAGCGCCAGCCGAAAAGAAGGAGCCGCGGGGCCTTGGCCTTGCGGCTTCCCGTAATTTAGGAGGGCCTTACAGCCAGCAGGGAAAGGCTGGGGAAAGCGGTATCCGCCCTTCGCTGCTGTCGGAGATTTCCGTAGAGGAAAAAGACCGGATTTCTACTGGATTTCCGGAACTGGACCGAGTGCTGGGAGATGGAATCGTAGCCGGTTCCCTGGTGTTGGTGGGAGGAGATCCTGGAATTGGAAAGTCCACCCTTCTTTTGCAGGTGTGCCGCAATCTGGCGGGAAATGGCAGAAGGGTTCTGTATATTTCAGGGGAAGAATCCTTAAAACAGATTAAATTGAGAGCAAACCGGATTGGGCCGGTAACCGGAGAGCTTCGGTTTCTGTGCGAGACCAATCTGGAGCAGATTGAAGGCGTTATCAGCAGGGAAAAGCCGGAAATCGTGATCATTGATTCCATTCAGACTATGTTTCGGGAAGAAGTGGCGTCTGCGCCAGGAAGCGTCAGTCAGGTACGGGAATCGACCGGCTTGCTGATGCAGATTGCAAAAGGCCTTGGGATTGCAGTTTTTATCGTGGGCCATGTGACGAAAGAAGGCGTAGTGGCAGGACCGAGGGTGCTGGAACATATGGTAGATACGGTTCTGTATTTTGAAGGAGACCGTCATGCTTCCTATCGGATTCTCAGAGGAGTAAAAAACCGTTTCGGCTCGACCAACGAGATTGGCGTATTTGAAATCCAGGAAACAGGACTGGCGGAAGTGGAAAATCCATCGGAATATATGCTTTCCGGACGGCCCCAGGATGCGTCTGGAGCAGTTGTGGCCTGCCTGATAGAAGGAACCAGGCCGATTCTTCTGGAAGTCCAGGCTCTGGTTACGGAAACCAGCTTTGGAATGCCCAGAAGGACGGCGGCGGGAACGGATTACAACAGGGTCAATCTGCTGATGGCGGTTCTGGAAAAACGCTGTCACTACGATATGGCCAGATTTGACGCATACGTCAATATTGCCGGCGGTATGAAAATGAATGAACCGGCGCTGGATCTTGCCATTGTGATGGCCTTGATTTCCAGCTATAAAGACCGTCCTGTGGACCCAGGAGTGATTTTGTTTGGCGAGGTAGGATTGTCTGGAGAGGTTCGGGCCGTATCCATGGCGGAGCAGAGGGTGGCAGAAGCGGTCAAACTGGGATTTACTACCTGTATTCTGCCGGAGATTTGTCTGGAAAAGATGAAGCCGACAGACAAAATCCGTCTTATCGGCGTCCGGAATATTAAAGAAGCGATTGCGCTGCTGTAAGTGTTTTTTTATTAAAATAGAAATGGAGGGATAATGAAAAAACTCCGAAGCAGCGACACTTCGGAGTTTTCCCTCACACTTTTTCACACTTATAATTTCTTCCCAAAGGAAACAGGGGAAGAGGGGCTCGAACCCCCATCTACGGTTTTGGAGACCGCTGCTCTACCATTGAACTATTCCCCTTTGTGTTTTGCATCTGGCTGTTTGCCTCGTGCTCCATTATAATAGCACAATCATCTGCAGCTGTCAATGAGTATTTTTCAAGTTTTTTAAAAAATTTGAAAAATTATGAGGAAACAGAGGATTTTTTGAAATAAGTGTGAAAAATATACAAATAATAAGCTTGTATACAAATTAAAATATACAAATTATCTAATTGACGGTTGAAAAGCGGGAAGTCCTTTGCTATAATTGAAAGAAAGCGTGAGAACAAGGGGATGTTTACTATGGCGTTAAAGAAGAGAAACATTATTGTATGACAGTCAGGAGGACCTACATCTGTCATTAATTCCAGTCTGGCAGGCGTTTATAAAACTGCCAAAGAGAGAGGATTTCACAAAGTATATGGAATGCTTCATGGGATCCAGGGCCTGTTAGACGAGCAGTATGTAGATTTATCAACCCAGATTCATTCCGACATGGACATTGAACTGTTAAAGAGAACGCCGTCTGCATTTTTAGGCTCCTGCCGTTACAAACTGCCGGAGATCCATACCAATCCAGAGGTCTACGAAAAGATCTTCGGAATTCTGGATAAGCTGCAGATTGAGGTGTTTATCTATATTGGCGGCAATGACTCTATGGATACCATTAAAAAGCTGTCCGACTATGCCATTGTAAAAGGACACAGCCAGAAGTTTCTGGGAGTTCCTAAAACCATTGACAACGATCTGGCATTGACGGATCACACGCCTGGATTTGGCAGCGCGGCCAAATATATCGGAGCTTCCACAAAAGAAATTATTCGGGATGCTCTGGGCCTTACTTATAATAAAAGCATGATTACCATTATCGAAGTTATGGGACGGAATGCAGGATGGCTGACCGGAGCGACCGCCCTGGCAAAGACAGAAGAGTGCGAAGGGCCGGATTTGATTTATCTTCCGGAGCTGCCGTTTGATTTGGAAAAATGCTTAAAGAAAGTAAAAGAACTGCTGAAAAAGAAAAATTCGATTGTAATTGCAGTATCAGAAGGTATCAAACTGGCAGATGGGCGCTATGTCTGCGAATTGTCCGGCGGCGGAGAATATGTGGACGCTTTTGGACACAAGCAGCTTCAGGGAACGGCGGCATACCTGGCCGGATTTATGGGAGCCGAGATTGGCTGCAAGACCAGAAGCGTGGAGTTTTCCACCCTTCAGAGAAGCGCGTCCCATATGGCGTCCAGAGTGGATGTCAATGAGGCATTTATGGTAGGCGGCGCGGCAGTTAAGGCGGCAGATGAAGGCGATACCGGCAAGATGGTAGTCATTGACCGGATTTCAGACGATCCGTATATGAGCGCGGCAGGTATCTACGATGTTCACCGTATTGCAAACAATGAAAAACTGGTCCCTAGAAACTGGATTAATAAAGAAGGAAATTATGTAACGGAAGAATTCTTAAACTACATTGAACCGCTGATTCAGGGCGATTATCAGCCGTTTATGGTCAATGGACTTCCGCAGCATCTGGTGCTGAAACGGTAATTTTTCACGGAAAATTTTGGTATAAATGTAAAAAAATCGGCGTCCCTTTCGTGTAAAATCAATAAAATAAAGGGAGAGCCGATTTTTTTGTCGAAAAATGTGTGGCTATTTTGCGGGAAAAGGCGAAACAAGGATTATGGAAACTAGAGAAAGCGCATAAAATGTAAGAGTTTACAATTATATAACAGAAAGTTTGACAAGATTTGACATTCGTGATATATATATTGCAACACAAATCACTTTTAATTTTTTATGGTTATCAAAGGAGTTGTTTTTATGAAACAGAGAAAAATCATGCTTCCTTCTATTTCCGCTGCAAAGGAATTTGTAAAAGAAGCAGGAAAATGTGATTTTGACATTGATGTATTTTATAACAGAGTGATTATTGATGCAAAATCATTATTAGGCGTTTTAAGTTTGGATTTGACCAGAGTGCTGACAGTAGAGTATAACGGCGAAAACGAGGAATTCGAAGAGCTGTTAGACGAATTAGAAAAGAACATTGCAGTTGCATAAGAAAAACGGTAATGAAATGAAAAGCAGATTCTATGGAGTCTGCTTTTTTCTTTTCAGAATCAGGGAATCTGTGGTAGAATGAGAGACAAGAGAAAGGGGACAGTCTGATATGAGCCAGGATTCTAACACAGTGATCCGGATTTCTGTCCGGAACCTGGTAGAATTTGTCCTGCGTTCCGGAGATTTGGACAACCGGAAGACTGCAGGATCGCAAAAAGAAGCCATGCAGGCAGGAAGCCGTCTGCACCGCAAGATTCAAAAAAGAATGGGAGCCGGATACCAGGCGGAAGTACCGTTAAAGCATCAGATTCAGGAGGATGGTTTCCGCATCCAGGTAGAAGGACGGGCAGACGGGATTCTGATAGAACCTTCCGGAGTGACCATTGACGAGATTAAGTGTATGTATATGGATGTAAACCGGCTGGAAGAAGCCGTTCCGGTGCATATGGCCCAGGCAGCCTGCTACGGTTATCTGTACGGTCTGAAACACCGTCTTTCTTCTATATGGATACAGATTACTTACTGCAATATTGAAACCGAGGAAATCCGCCGGTTCCGGAAAGAATGGTCCTGGGAAGAATTAAGCCAATGGTTTTCCGGTTTGATCCATGAATATGTCAAATGGGCCGAATATCTGTACCACAATGCAGTCCGCAGGACAGAATCCATAAAAGATCTGGAATTTCCTTACCCTTACCGGAAAGGGCAGAAGGAGTTGGCGGTTTCTGTTTATAAAAGCATTGCCCAGGGGAGAAATCTGTTTATCCAGGCGCCGACCGGAATAGGAAAGACCTTATCCTGCGTTTATCCGGCTTTAAAAGCCATGGGGGAAGAAAAGGCTGACAAGATTTTTTATCTGACGGCAAAAACCATTACCAGGACGGTAGCGGAGGAAACCTTTCAGATCCTGCGGGAAAAGGGGCTGTATTTAAAAAGTGTGACCATTACAGCCAAAGAAAAGCTCTGTTTCCAGGAAAAAACAGAGTGCAATCCAGACGCCTGTCCCTATGCAAA
>ERZ1673722.2409-NODE-2409-length-15466-cov-4.995977_pt1 | contig 15466 bp, 9 predicted proteins | sample MGYA00580222_ERZ1673722 | MGnify/ENA primary metagenome ERZ1673722 (study PRJEB41218, sample SAMN15661750) | gut metagenome | host: Homo sapiens | place: Canada: London | collected 2015-08-20/2019-03-30 | study: EMG produced TPA metagenomics assembly of...
CTCCTGTTCCATTGCCAAGGTATCCAGTTCCGCGAACACCTCGTCGGCGTCGGGAGCTGACATGTCCGCATCGACCCACCGCTCCGAGATCACGGTGCCGTCCAGATCCAGCACGATGACGCCGTAGCCGTCCGTGTTCACCTGCAGGCCGATGCCGCAGTACCGCCCCCCGGCGATAAGCAGCGGCGTGCTCGGACGGCCGTACGACGATTGCACGCTCGGCTCCCCTTCGCGCACCACGCCGTCGTCGACGAGCATGGAGACCAGCAGCGACATGGTGGCCTTGGTCAGTCCGGTGCGTTTGGCCAGTTCGGCGCGGCTCAACGGCTCGGTGGTGCGCAGCAGAGTGTCGATCACCACCGAAAGGTTGTGGTTGCGCAGGTCGTCTTGGTTGATTCGCCGCAATGCTGCCATGTCGGCTACCCTCCTCGTTATGTGCTTTGGTGCTTCATCGCCTCTGGCGTGCCTCCCACCGCAATGTGAATGGTACACACACCAGTATAGTTCATTCGTCTAACTATTTGGGTATGATGGAACCGTAATTCGGACAAACGCCGTCGGAGCACCGTTTCGGCGGCATGTTGCAAGGAGGCACAATGAGCAGAGTTCTGGTGGCCGGCGTGGACACCTCCACCCAGTCGACCAAGGTGCGCGTCACCGATGCCGCTACCGGCGAGATGGTCCGCTTCGGACAGGCCAAGCATCCCGATGGCACCAGCGTGAACCCCGAAGCCTGGTGGCAGGCGTTCCAGGAGGCGGCAGAGCAGGCCGGCGGGCTCGACGACGTGGCCGCGCTGGCGGTCGGCGGACAGCAGCACGGCATGGTGCTGCTCGACGACCACGGCCGCGTGATCCGCGACGCGCTGCTGTGGAACGACACCCGTTCCGCCACCAACGCCGACGTGCTCATCGCTCGCCTCGGCGAGGCCGAGAAGGCCGCCGACGGCAGCGAGGACGACCTGTCCGACGATCCGACGATGCGTGGCCGTCAGCGCTGGGTCAAGGCGGTCGGCTCGTCGCTGGTCGCCTCGCTGACCATCACCAAGGTGGCGTGGGTCGCCGCGAACGAACCGGAGAACGCCGAACGCATCGCCGCGATCTGCCTGCCGCACGACTGGCTGAGCTGGCGCATCGCAGGCCACGGCCCGATGGGCGAGGATGCGACCGCCGAGGAACTGAAGGCGAATCTGGACGCGCTGTTCACCGATCGTTCCGACGCATCCGGCACCGCCTACTTCGACGCGACCGCCAACGAATACCGCCGCGATCTGCTCGCCATGGCTCTCGGCCGCAGCGAAGAGGAAACCGCTGACATCGTGCTGCCGCGCGTGCTCGGCCCGACGGAAACCGGCGACGTCGCCGATCCGGCCATCGCGGGTAAGGACGTCGAGGGCGGCTGCCCGATCGGCCCCGGCGGCGGAGACAATGCGATGGCGTCGCTGGGCCTGAGCATGGGCGTGGGCGACGTGAGCATCTCGCTGGGCACCTCGGGCGTGGCCGCAGCCATCTCCCCCATCCCGGCCTATGACATGACCGCCTCGGTCACCGGCTTCGCCGACTGCACCGGCCACTGGCTGCCTCTGGCCTGCACGATCAACGGCTCGCGCATCTCCGATGCCGGACGCGCTGCGCTCGGCGTGGACTATGACGAGCTGGCCGAACTGGCCGCCGCCTCGGAGCCGGGTGCCGGCGGCATCACCCTGGTGCCGTATTTCGACGGCGAGCGCACCCCGAACCGTCCGGATGCCACTGCAGCACTGTACGGCATGACGCTGGCGAACACCAAGCGCGAGAACATCGCCCGCGCGTTCGTGGAAGGCCTGCTGTGCTCGCAGCGCGACTGCCTCGAGCTGGTCAAATGCCTGGGCGTGGACGTCAAGCGCATCCTGCTGATCGGCGGCGGCGCCAAGTCCGCGGCCGTGCGTGCACTGGCCCCCGCCATCCTCGGCATGGACGTCGAACTGCCAGAAACCGACGAGTACGTGGCGATCGGCGCGGCCCGTCAGGCCGCCTGGGTGCTGTCCGGCGAGACCGAACCGCCGACGTGGCCGGTCAAAGTCGAGACCACACTGACCGGCGAACCAACCCCGCAGGTGTACGAGCAGTACGTGCGCTGGCGCGGCTGATTGCATCTGACACCAATCTGTGCGGCCTGGACGAAGGAATCCATTTCCTCGTCCAGGCCGCATGCGTTGAAAATCCAGCATAATTCGGATATCCTGATTCAGGAGTTTTTGATGATAGGTCATTACACCGTCCGCAACGACAAGCGCATCCGCGTCATCATCGATACGGATGCCGGGTGCGAAGCCGACGATCCCTTCGCCATCGCGCAGGCGCTGCTCACTCCGAAGTTCATCATCAGGGCGATCTGCGCAGAACATTTCGCCGAACCCGGCAGCATGGAACGGTCCGCGAACGTCGCCGTACACGTACGAGATCTGATTGGCTCGGACGTTCCGGTGATGCGCGGCCACGATGGTCCGATCGGCAGTCCCAGCGAGATGTGTCCCCCACTGTCCGAAGCGGCCGCGTTCATCATCGACGAGGCGCTGCGCGAGGACGATCACCCGTTGTTCGTACTCTGCTTGGGAGCCATCACCAACGTGGCGGAGGCGTTGCGGGTGCGACCCGATATCGCACGCCGCATGACGGTGGTATGGATTGGCACCCAGAACGCCGATCCCGAACGTGAGGCGATACGCGAGTTCAACGCCGGCAACGACATCACCGCCGGCAACGAGGTGCTTTCGAGCGGCGTGGCGATGTGGATCATCCCGCTTTCGGCGTATTCCACGATGAACGTGAGCATCGCGGAATTGGACATGCGGGTGCGTCCGTGCGGCGAACTCGGGCGTTGGCTGTTCCAGCAACTCGTCGATTACAACAACAGCGATGTGGCCGCATGGACGTGCGGTGACGGCTGGTCGTTGGGCGACTGCCCCGCCGTGGCGGTGGCCATCAAACCCGATTGCGGCCGGTTCCGAACCGTGTCAGCTCCCATCATCGGAGCTGACACGGTGTCCCGATTCGACGCCTCACGCCCGACAGTCCGACTCTACGACACGGTGGACAGCCGGTTCACACTAGGCGATCTGTTTGCCAAGCTCGCACTGTTCGCGCAAGCTCAGCAGTAACGCCATCCGCTATTCGATTTCGGCGAACGCCGGATCGTGGTCCGGCAGCGGTTTGATGACACGGCACGGATTGCCGACCGCGATCGAGTTCGCGGGAATGTCGCCCACGACCACCGATCCGGCGCCGATGATCGAGTTGTCACCGATGACGGCGCCCGGGCAGATCGTCACGTTCGCGCCCAGCCACACGTTCGAGCCGATGCGCACCGGCGTGGTGTGTTCCCAGCCGTCCAGACGGGTCGCCGCATCCAATGCATGATTCGGAGTGCAGATCGTGCATCGCGGCCCGATCAGGCAGTCGGAACCAATCTCGACGTATCCGCCGCCAACGATCAGGAAATCCTTGTTGATGAACGTACGATCGCCGATCGTCAGCCCGATGCCGTAATCCAGATTGATCGGGGGTCGGAAGTCGACGCCGTCCCCGGTACCCGGCACCAGGTCGTGGAACAGGCGCATCGCCTCGTCCTGATTCTCGAAGAAGACGCGGTTGATGCGGTCGCAGGTCGATTGCGCCTGCCAGGTCAGGTCAGGCAGCGATTGCGACTTGCGGTACTGCATCGGACGCCCTTCGAACAAGCGACGCACATCGTCGTCGGTTTCCAACAGGGTGTTGAGGTCAACGGTCATGAGCTGACGATCCTTTCCATATCGACGGCATTCAGCCACCATTGTCGGGCCGATTCCCGACGGATGGCGTCGTTTCACCGCGCATCCATCCACGGCTCGCCTTCCACCCGCACATCGGCGTGGGTGCGCGCCGATTCGCCGATGGCCAGGCCGAGCGCATGATCGTGGATGCCGGCGGCGAGCGGGTAGATCTCAGGACCTTCGCCGCGCACGTACCGGCCCATCGCGATGAGATGGTCGGCCACGGCCAGGTCGTCCTCCGACAGGTAGGATCCCGGGCAGGGGTTGCGCCAGATGACCGAACCATCGAAGCTGGCCGTCGCCACCTCGTTGCCTTCGAGGTTCATGTCGCGCCCGAGCCTGCGGTATTCGATCCGCGACGGCATCGGCACGCCGTCCTTGAAGCGCATCACCGCGTCATCCACGATTTCGCCGAGGCCGCCGCGGATGACGATCCGGCGGGACAGCAGAGGGTTCCACCACTGGTTGTCCACGAAGTTGTACAGACCGTACCGTCCGCCGCCGAAATCGATGGTGGCGATCTGCGTCTCCAACGGCTTGGGCTGCGGGTGTTCCTCCCACCCGCCGAAATGCAGCGGATCCAGCATCGGCGCGGTGAACGAGCGGGCGTTGACGGTGGCCGGTTCGAGGCCGATGCCCAGATAGTCGCGAATCAGCGCGACCGCATGGTACATATGCGTGGAGGCGATCTCCACCGAATTCGGCGTGCCGACCACGCCGGAGCGGACCAGAGCGAGCCGTGAGGCGTGGCCGGGCATCCGGTAGTACTGTTCGCCCACCTGCACCAGTTCGGCGCGGTCGGCGATGCGTGCCCACAGCGCCCGCAGTCCTTCCATGTCGGGGGCCGGCGGGGTCTCGCAATAGACGTACCGCCCCTGTTCGGCCAGCTGCGCCACGAGCCCGGGCGTGGCCGGCCAGGACACCACCACCGCCACGAAATCGGCGGCCGTGGCAGCCACGGCGTCGGCGTCGGCGCTCGTCGGCACGCCGTAGTCGCGCGCGATCGCCTCGAGCCGGTCGGCGTGATGCCCGACGACGAGGTTCACCCGCAGCCTGTCGGGCACGGCCTGGGCCATGCGGCACAGGAACCGGCTGCGCCAGCCGTCCCCGATAATGATCATCGAATATGGTTCAGCCATAATCGCTCCTTTCAGAACACGACCGGTGTCACGCAGGATGCGAGGATGGCGCGCGCGTCATCGCGGGTGATGTGGCGGTAGGAGCCGCCGACCTCGCCGGCATGGTCGGCGAGCTTGTCCAGCGTGGCCGAATCGGAGGGAATGCCGACCTCGGGGAGCGTGAGCGGGGCGCCGACCAGGCGCAGGAAATCGACGTAGCGCTCGATCCCCTCCTCGGCGATCTCCCGTTCGGTCTTGCTGGTGGAGTCCACGCCCCAGACCTTGACGGCCCAGCGGGCGAACCTGGCGGCGGCTTCGGGGCGGGAGGCGTACACGTACTTCATCCAGTGCGGATGGACCACGGCCAGGCCGGCGCCGTGCGGGATGTCGAAGTAGGCGGAGAGCGCATGCTCGATGCCGTGCGTGCCCCAATCCTCCTCCTTGCCGCGCGAAATGATGCGGTTGAGGGCAAGCGTGGAATCCCACATCGCGTTGCTGCGGGCCTCGTAGCTGCGCGGATGCCGGCGGCAGGCGCGCCAGGAGCGCAGGATGTGCCGCTGGATGGCCTCGGCCATCTCGTCGGAGAGGTTGTCGTCGCTAGGCAGCGAGAAATACTGCTCGCAGGTGTGGCAGAACATGTCCACGAACCCGTAGATGGTCTGTTCGACCGGCAGGGTGAGCAGATAGGTCGGGTCGAGCACCGAGAACTTCGGCGTCAACGGGAACGAGGTGTACCCCAGCTTGCGGTTGCGGGCCCAGTTGGTGAGCACGGCCGCGTCACCCATCTCGGAGCCGGTGGCCGCCGTGGTCAGCACCACGCCGAGCGGCACGAGGTTCTCAGGGGCGGGCTTGCCGGTTTCGACATAGTCGTCCCACAGGTCCTCGTCCTCGCCCAGGCCGGAGCCGAGCGAGATGAACTTGGCGCAGTCGATGACCGAACCGCCGCCGACGGCCAGGATCAGGGACACGCCATGTTCCTTGACCAGATTCACGCCCTCGAGGACCTTGTCGAGTCGCGGGTTCGGCGTCACGCCGGACAGTTCGATGACCTCGTTGCCGGCCTCGCGCAGCGCGGCCGTCACGTCGTCATAGGCGCCGTTGCGCTTGATCGAGCCGCCGCCGTAGACCAGCAGCACGGCTCCGGGGCGCGACTTGGCCTCCTCGGCCACATGCACGGCCTGGCCTTCACCGAAGTAGATCTTGACGGGATTGTGGAAGATGAAGTTCCTCATGCGTTCATTCCTTTCACGAACGGTTACGTCATGCGATGGGTTCGGCGAACGGCGGAACCGGCAGACCGTTCGACCCGCACAGCAATCCACGGTTCGGAGCGTTGCGCCACGCATACCGCACTGCCGTCGGTCTGCGCCACGGCACGGCGATGACCACGGTGTTGCCTTCGACTCGCGCCGGCACGGTGTGCCGAGAGCCGTCCTCCCAGACCAGTTCGAATTCGCCGGGATCGGCGCCGTCCAACGTGCCCAGGCCGCAATCGCCGGTGCCGTCGTCGAAGGTGATGGTCAGCCGGCCATCGGCTAGGCGCACATCGGTCGGCTCCGGCGAGCGCGGCGCGTCGTCCTTGCCGTACACGAGGCGCTGCGCCGCGGCGAACAGGCGGTCTGCGACCACGCTCTTGTTCCACGGGTGCAGGTCGTTCCAATCGCCCGCGTCGAGGGTCACCACGGCGGCGACGTCCTCGATCGACTTGGCGGCCTGCCACTGGTGTTTGCGGACGAGTGCCCAGCCGCCGTCCTCCACACCGTCGATGGAGAACACCGGCAGCTGCACGATGAGGAACGGCAGCCGCTGCTGCCCCCATGCCTTGCGCCAGCAGCCGATCATCGCGGCCAGCATACGGCCGTAGTCGTCCGCCACGTCGCCGGTGTTCGACTCGCCCTGGTACCACAGCGCGGCGCGCGCGGTGTATCCGGCGCAGGTCGCGGTCATGCCGTTGTACAGGCCGAGCGGCTTCCAGCGCACGAAATCTTCGCCGGGGCAGTCCGTGTCCGCGCACGCGCCAATGGCGTAGGTCCAGGTGCCGTCGAGATCGTAGGAGTCGTCGCCGATGTCGAGGTGCATGTGTTTGCCCGGCGTCACGCGACCCGTGCCGTGTTCGACGACCAGGCGCACGTCGATCTCGTTGCGTCCGGCCTTCAGCACGCCTTCGGGCATCATGTAGTCGCGGGAGAGGTACTGGTGTTCGGACTGGCCGACCTTGACACCGTTGACCGAGGTTTCGTCGGAGTCGACCATGGCGCCGAGGTGCAGCGCCGCCGCCCGTCCGGCCGCGTAGGCCGGCAGCGTGACCGTGCGGCGCAGGTGGATCACGCCGCGGAATCCATCCAGCCGCGGATCGGCGTCCTTCAGGAACGCCGGCAGTTCGAGCGTGCCGTGGCCCAGATCCTCGGATCGGGATTCGGCTTCGCGGACCCGCAGGTCCTCGTACCAGCGGTTCATCGCGGCGATGCTCTGCTCGCTGCGGGTGCGGGCCACCTCGTCGTCGCGGTAGGGTTCCAGGTCGGCGAGCGCCTTCGGCCATGCGGCGAGCGTCTCCTCGTCCATCCACGATTCGATCGGCGAGCCGCCGAGCGTGATGTTGAGCAGGCCGACCGGCACGCCGAGCCATGCGCGGACCATGCGTCCGAAGAAATATCCGACGCCGGTGAACTCGTCGAGCGTGTCGGCGGCCGCACCGACCCAGCGTACCGGTTCGTCGAAGTCGCGGCGAGGTCCGTGGAAGTCGAACCGGACGGGGACCTTGCAGTGGCGCAGCAGCGGGTCGGGTTCGCGCGTGTATTCCGACGGGTACCGCCAGCGCAGGAACTCCATTTGGTATTCCATATTCGACTGTCCCGCGCAGATGAACACCTCGCCCGCGTAGACGTCATGCGCGATCACCGGTTCGTCGCCGCCGTCGACCCGCACCTCCAGCCGGTAGGGGCCGCCGGGCTCCAGCGGATCCAGTTGTACGACCCAGGCTCCATCGTCACCGACCACAGCGTCGGCCGATCGATCGGCAATGGTAATCCGCACCTGCGAACAGGGCCTTCCCGTTCCCCAAATTCTCAACGGGGCACCTGACTGTAACACTCCCCCTTCGCCGAACAGCGGCGAAAGCGTTACGGTATCCTGCCCCTCATTCATCGTCTTCATCGTTCCTCCCACTCTTCCTTGTACCATCGATACTCTCAGGAAGCACCGCTATTATTGAAGAGTCATTCCATAGGCTTGCACCGCCAATGCCATGGCCTATGGAATGACAGGAACTGAGCGCTTACGCTCTCAGCTTGTGCACCCGCTTGCGGCCTTGTCGTCCGGCCTTGCAGGGACCGAAACGATTCGGCGCGCTGGCGGGTGTACAAGTCTCATCGACGCCGAGCGATGACCAGCCCGCATCCGGCGGCAACCAGCAGCAGCGCCACCACGGCGACTCCGATGACCGCGGAGCCGGTCTGCGGCATCTTGCCGTCGTTGTCAGCGTCGTCGGAAGGCCGCGGCTTCTCGTCGCCGGGCTTCTCGGCATCCCCACCAGGAGTCTCCTCGTCGCCGGGGGTCTCGGGATCTTCCCCGCCCGGGGTCTCGGTTTCGGAGGGATCGGCCAGCAGACGCAGCACGCCCCAATGGGACGCCGTCTGATAGCCGGCACCGGTCGGATCGGCCCAGTTGCGGATGCCGATTCGAGCACCGTTCTTCGCGTCGTTGATCTGGAAGTCGACACCTTCGAAGGTGCCGGCCTCAGCCGTTCCCAGATTGATGGCCATCTCGACGACATAGCCGCCATCGACGATCTTGCCGGCGGTCTGGACCATGGACTTCTGGACATCCTCCGACGCGCCGGAGCCGAAGCTCAGCTCCGCGCCATCGGCGGACACGCGAATCTGCTGGATGTCATCGGTGTACTGGCCGCTCTTGGTGTTGCCGCGGTCGATGTACACCTCAACGGAGTCCTTCTCCCACGGATTCGAGTTGGTCAGATCGATGTCCGCGTCGGTCACTTCCATGAGGACATACAGCTTGCCGTCCGACCACAGGGTCTTGGCGGTAGCGGTCGCCTCGGGGGAAGGCGTGGCGGCGGTCACCTTATCCACGGGAACCTCGTTGGCTTCCGCCCAGACGGAATCCGACGGGTCGGCGTCAACGACCGGAGCCTGGGCGTCGGCGGGAACCTTCACGGCTTCCGTGTAGCTCAGCGGCTCGGCCAGCGTGACGGCGCCGGTGTCGTTCGTGCTCCACGCGCTGGTCTCCGTGGTGGCGGAATCCGTCGCGATGACGTTCATCTCGACGATGTCCTTCTCTGCACCGGTGTACGGGATATCGGCCACGACTTCGTATCCGGCATCAGACGAAACGACGTTGGCCTGCACACCCTCGCCGCCGGTCACACCGTTGCGGCCGATCGTATACTCGGCGTCACCCACACGCACGGTGACGGTGTCGTCATCCGCCGCGCTGGCATCGGCGACATCCGCGTAGACGACCAGAGAGCCGTCCTTCCAATAGACATTGAACGAGCCGGAAACGGCGCCATTCGCAGACGGGGTCATCTCGACCAGCGAAAGACGTTCCCACGGAGAGGACGCGCCGGACTCGGCCACGGTACCGGGAAGCGCCGAGTCGATGCCCACGGCGTCATCCTTAAATGCGTTCATGCTCTTCAACGGCTCGGGAAGGTTGGCGCTATCACCGATGTAGCCGATGTACGCCGGCTTCTTCTCCAGGTTGTCGTCGAACAGCAGCGGCGCGCCCTCCTTGTTGCGCCAGGACTGGTCGTCGCTCAGCCCCCACACCGAAACCGAGAACAGCTGGTCGGCGTGCCTGTGGATGATCTGGTTGACGTCGTAGTAGTACCGTCCCTGCTCGATGAGCTTCGCCTCCGTAACCGGCGTTCCGGTGGCGACGTCCAGTTCGGTGATGGCCTGCTTCTTGCCGAGCGAGGACATATCGGTCAGCGCGTCGTCGAGATTCGACGAGGCCGTGGTCAACGACACATGGAACTGGTGACCGATGCCGTCAAAGGGAACCCCCTGCTGGATCATGCGTTCCACAAGCGCCTTGTAGCGGGAACGCTTGCCCGCCTGCTCGGTGCCGTAATCGTTGATGAACAACGTCACCGGATGCTCCGCGTCGTCGGCGGCGTAGACGTCGTTCAGATACGTATTCGCGTTCCGGAACGCGTCATAGATGTACTCCTCGCCCCCATAGGTCTGATACCACAGCGAATTGCGCATGCCATTGGTGTCGGGGTCGTCGCCGTCGTTCACGGTCTCGTTGACCACGTCGAACGCGACGACGGGATTGGTCGGGCTGCCGAATTTTCCGAATTTGTCGGAGATGGCCTTCGCCACGTTCTCGATGTGCCTGCGCTGGCGTTCCTGCATCGTGGCCTTGTCGGCAAGCGGGCAGCTGGTGACGCCGGGGTTGTCGTTGGTGTCATGGCACCATTCGTCGGCCTGGAAGAACCAGTCGGGCGTCTGCGAGTGCCAGACCAGAACATGGCCGTAGACCTTGATGCCATTCTCGCTGGCGAACGTCAGCAGGTTCCGCGCGTCCTCCGACATGCGGAAATTATGCTGGCCGTCGTACCAGCCTTCCGGCTTCAACGAGTTCTCCGGGGTGATCTGGTTGAAGTTCTCGACCAGGGCCTTCTCCTTGTCCTGATTGAGGGTGTATGTCTCGATGGCGACACCAGCGTTGATTCCCAGCGGATTGTATTCGCCCTTGATGCCGCCCGGATAGTCGGGGTCGGCCGCCATGGCCGTCGGGGCGAACGCCAGCGGCACCAGCATGGCTGCGGCCGCAAGCGCCGCGACGATGCCACGGCGCTTGGACGCCCCACGCTCATCGGTTGTATTGAACAATGTATCCATCACTTTCCTCATTGATAATGGTGTATTCCTTGTCCGGCCCGCGTATCGGGCCGTTCAGTTCGGCAGCCACTCTGCCCCGAACCCGTTTGCTCGCACCTCCTTCCCTCTTGTCTCTCGCTGACGCATTGGCGCGTCAGCCTTGTTCCGAACCCATCGAACGGAGCGGCTCCGCAACCGATGGGTTCAAGACTGTCGGCACCTCACCAGGTGCGGTACTCCCCCGCCAGCGCCAGAAACGCGAAGGCGTAGAGGAAGTTGTCGTAGTAGCGGCGCGTGCCGGTGCGGATCGGGGTGTCCCACAGCAGGCGCACCCAGCGGATCGCGTTGTCGAGCGCGTCCGGTTCCTGCGAGTGCATCGCGGCGAGCGAGCCTTCGGCGGTGGCGGCGATGAAGCCGACCGGGTGCAGCACAGTCTCGTCCACCGGCGTGCCGTCGACCGCGTAGACGCAGGTGCGGTCGTGTTCGAGGAAGAAGCGCTGCAGCCGCGCGTTCGCGTCGCACAGGTCCGGTACAACGCCGTTCCACAGGCAGTCCAGCCCGATGTTGCCGGCGGTGCGGTAGGCGTCGGAGTAGAAATGCCAGTGGTCGCGCTCGTCGACGTGCGGCGTGCCATCATAGTTTGAGTATTCGGGGTTTATGCCGGTTTCCGGATGGCAGGCGGTGACCAGATACCGACGGCTGGCGGCAGCGGCCTGCGCCCAGAACGGACGATCGGCCTCGTCGGCGCGCCCGGCGAACACCTCGTAGAAGTGCGGCAGGTGGTACGAGGGGTCGGTCCATTCGGTTTCCGGGATGAACTTGATCAAGTGATTCTCCGGATTCCACATCGGATACCCTTCGCCGTCCTCGCCCTGGTGCACGCACGTGTGCAGGATTGAGCGGGCGTGACGGGAGTACTCGTACACGCCTTCGCCATCGCCCCAGCGCGCGGCGGCCAGGAACAGATCCATCGCGAAATATTCCTCGCCGTCCGGGGCCGGGCCGTCGGCGTTCGGCACGCCGCTGGGGTCCACGGACCAGGCGAAGTAGCCCTTGTGCAAGCCTTCGGTCATGAACATGTACTTCATGACCCAGCCCCACAGCTTGTCGAACACGTCCTTGCGGTCGTACTGCACGGCGATCATCATCGCATAGCTCATGCCTTCGGTGCGCACGTCGTGGTTGCCGGTGTCCATCACGTAGCCGAGGCCCTCGTCGTTCTCCCAGTAGATTTTGTCCGGGCCTTCGAACATCTCATACCAGTTGCGCTCCAGGCGGGCCTGGATGGCCTCGCGGCTGTAGCCGCACTGTTCGAACAGGCTGGTCTCGGAAGCGTTGTGATCGGTCATTGTCGTTCTCCTTCGTGCTCTCGTGATTCAGTTGGTTGTTGCGCTGCCCCAGTGCAGCAACGCGTTGCGTTCGGCGTTCGTGCTCCAGTCCCGGATCATGCGGGTCCGCCGGCCGAGCTGCATGGCATCGTCGCCAAACGGGGCGTACCGCGTCCACTCCGGCAGCGGCGTACCGTCCGCGTCAGGGCCGTTCGGGTCGCCGGTGGCGGCGAAGTTGGTCCAGTAGGCCACCATCCGCCTCGACAGGTCGTAGTGCCATCCGACGAACGGCCGCCAACAAGTGGCCAACGTGCCGAATGAGAACCACAGTTCCGATGAATGGAACGCGCCCGCGTCATCCCCGGGCATGGCCACGTCGAACCGGTAGTAGTACGGCGCCTTGCGGCCGCCGCGGATCCACTCGGCAATCAGTTTGAGGTTGCCGACCTCGCCCGCGGGCAGCAGGGTGCCGTCGGCGTCGGTTTCCATGAATTCACCGGTGGTGTTGCCCAGCAGGATCTCGACCTCGTTCTGCTCTCCGCGCGCGATGGTCCGCGCATACTGGTCGGCGACGAACCGTCCGTCCACGCACGGCACCCAGTTGACCATCATCGACCAGTCGCCCTCGCGGCCGGATTCGGGCGGCACCGGCAGGTCCTCGGCCGCCTTGAGCAGGTCCGTGGCCGGCACCTGGCGCGCCTCGTCGAGCGAGGAGACGCCCAGCGCGGCGAACAGCCGTTCGGCGTTGCGGTGGGATTGGTCGAAGGACTGCTGCTGGCGGTTGAACATGCCGAGGCCGGCGCCGGACTGCATGATGGCCCGACCGAACAGGCCCTTGTTCATCGGCGAGCAGATCTGCGCGAGCACGCTGCCCGCGCCCGCCGACTGGCCGAAGATGGTGATATTCTCCGGGTCGCCGCCGAATGCGGCGATGTGCTCACGCACCCACTGGACGCCGGCGTGCTGGTCCAGGAGTCCGAAGTTCGCATACGGGGCATCGTCCTGACGCGCCTGCGACTCTTCGCGCAGCCACTCATGGGTCAGGAAACCGAATACGTTGAGCCGGTAGGCCACAGAAACCACCACCACGCCGCGACGCGCGAGCGCGGTGCCGTCGAATTCTTTTTCTGCGGTGCAACCGGTCTGATACGCGCCGCCATGAATCCACACCATTACCGGCAGCGGTCGGTCTGCAATCATCCGCACGTCCTCGCCGCTGCCGCGCAACGCCGGGGTCCACACGTTCACATACAGACAGTCCTCATCGAGGGCGATGGCAGGATCCGTGCCCCATTCACGGTCGTAGAATTCGTTCGAATCACCGGGCGTGGGCTGTGGACAGGCGGGGGCGAAGTCATGTGCCACCAGTGTGCCCTCCCACGGCTCTACCGGCTGCGGCGCACGCCAACGCAGATCGCCGACCGGAGGTGCGGCGAATGGGATGCCGCGGAAGACTGTGATCTCGGATTCCGACGCCGCGATGCCTTCGACGGCGCCGCAGCCGGTATGGACGATGCGTAGCATAATCAGCTCCTTTGCTTGTGGTTCCAAAACCCGATCAGCGTGCGCGCCGGGTGATTGCGAACCGGTTGGTTCCCGGATGCAGTTCGACGAACGGCCCCGGTAGTACCGTGTGATTCCGCTGCTCGCCGGTGATGTCTGTGTCGAATAGAATCGGGGTGCCGTCCGGGTTCTCGTACAATGCCTCGACGATGCGCGGCGTTCCCAAATCCGCGGTGCCGACGAGCGGCGTACGTTCGGTTACCAGCGCGGCGGGCACCTCCACGCTCACCATCGGACCGTCGTCACTCTCCTCCACGGTGATGGCCAGCGCCGCGTCAATGCCAGCCGTATCCCGTTCCTGCTCCGCCACCGGCACTCCGCAGTAGGCGTTGCCACCGACGTACAACGGCTGTACCGGGGATGGATCGCCTCCTCCCTGCAGTCCTTCGGCCACGGCTTTGTGAATATTGGCGATGTATCCCTCCATTGACGTCGGGTATCCGGCGTACGCTTCAAGCGCGACCTCGCCGGGGCAGTCCTCGCCGCCGTCGGGCTGGGTGAACACATTGTTGTAGTACCGGTCATCGCCGCCGGAGACGAACGCGCAGCCGGCCACCTCGGTGGTGTGTGGGAAATGGTAGGGCGTGGAACGGTCCATCACGCGGTGCAGGTCGATGCGTCCCGCGATCAGGTTGTGCACCAGCGCGGTGCCTTGGGCAAACTGCTGGAACGTGCACGGCGAGGCGAAGACGTTGTTGTCGAGCAGGCACGGGCCGTGGGTGACCTCGATCATCACGTCGCGTACGTTGTGGTGCATCACGTTCGAGCTGACACGCGTGCCCTGCGCCTGCCAATCCAGCCACAGGCCAAGCGAGCAGTCGTGGATGTCGTTGTGGTGGATCTGCGTGTCGAGCGCGGCGTGGAACTTGATGCCGGCCACCTCCCAGCCGAAGAATTCGCGTTTGAGGCCGATGTGGTGGCAGTGGTTGTAGGCGATCTCGCTGAACGCGCAGCCCATATGGCCGACGATAGCGTTCTGTCCGCAGTGGTGGATGGTGTTGCCGATGACCTGGTGGCCGCCGACCACGCCCTTGGCCCAGCCGACGCGCAGGCCCTTGAACACGGCTTCAAGCTGATACTGGTAGCCGGTCTTGCGTTCGGTGCGGTACCACTCGTTGTCTCCGGTGGAGGCCTCCTTGCCCAGGCAGACCGCCGAGCATTTGGCGTCGTGCAGGACGTTGTCGCGGATAATCCATCCGCGCGCCCAGTTGGGGCCGACCATGCCGATCTGCGGGGCCGTCGGCGGCGCCCACGGCGTGGCGGCCTGCGCCATCTCGAATCCGATGACGCTGATGTAGTCGATGTGGGTGCGCGAGGGGAAGAAGCAGCTGCGGCGCACGTTGATCTCGACCATCTCGGCGTTAGGGTCGGTTCCCTGGAAATTGGCCCAGATGGTGGTGGTTTCGGCGCGTTCGTCGACCTCGCAGTACCACACGTAGCGGGTCTGGTCGGGGTCGTCCACCGGACGGGTGACCTGCAGCGCGTTGTCGGTCAGCGTCGTGCGGATCTGCGGGTCGTCGAGCTCGGCGGGGTCGGTGACCTCGTAGAACGACCGGCCGTTGAGGTAGACGTCGCCCAGATGCTTCGGTGCGTCGGTGTTGCGGTCCGGCGTGTTCAGCCAGTCGCCGAAGATCGGCTCGCGGTACGGGTTGAACGCGCCGAAGAACGTGTGGGGCAGCGTCACCTTCCACACGTTGCCGCGATCGTGCTCCCAGGTGGTAATACGTTCGGATCCCTTGATGACGGGGCGCTCCCCCTCGGCCGCACGATAGGTGATGCGCTCCAGATTACTGACGCCGCCGTGGGCGGGATCGACCTGCTCG
>ERZ1673722.2437-NODE-2437-length-15303-cov-6.586897_pt1 | contig 15303 bp, 15 predicted proteins | sample MGYA00580222_ERZ1673722 | MGnify/ENA primary metagenome ERZ1673722 (study PRJEB41218, sample SAMN15661750) | gut metagenome | host: Homo sapiens | place: Canada: London | collected 2015-08-20/2019-03-30 | study: EMG produced TPA metagenomics assembly of...
AGGAAGCAAAATGACAAACGAAGAACTGAACACCGCCTTATATAAGAAGGTGTTCGCAGAACAGGAGAAGTATCGGGAGTGGCTGCTTTCCCAGCCGCCCGACGAAATCCTGAACCACTGCTACGAGTACACGGTACGGGAGGACATCGTGCTGGCACTGGAGGAATACGACCTATCCGATAAGCAGTGCAAGGCGCTCCTGAAGTCGCCCTGTCCGCTTGCGGATGTGTTCAAGGACTTTGAAAAGCGGGAGACCGACCACATGGACAACATCCGCGATACCATCGAGTGCCGTGCCAATGCGGTCATCCGGGCCGATTTTCTGAGAGACCGGCGTGAAGCGAGGTGATGCCCTATGCGCTATATTGCTGCGGAGGATATTGCCAGGGCAAAGGAAATGGACCTTTTGACTTACCTCCGCAATTATGAACCCCAAGAGCTCGTCCATGTATCCGGAAACACTTACTGCACCAGAGAGCACGACTCCCTGCGAATCAGCAACGGAAAGTGGTGCTGGTTCTCCCAGGGGATCGGCGGCAGATCGGCGCTGGACTATCTCATCAAGGTGAAGGGCATTCCTTTTACACAGGCAGCAGAAATTATTCTCGGACGGGAGGCAGAAAAGCCTCCCGTTTTCTATCGCCAGAAGGAACGAAAGCATACGAATTTGCTGATGCCGGAGCTGTCCGAAACAACGGACCGCGTGGAGAAATACCTGCAAGGCCGAGGAATTCACCCGGTTATTATCCGCTATTGCCTGGATAACAAGTTGCTCTTTGAGTCAACAGATTACCACAATGCGGTGTTTGTCGGGCATGACAAGGACGGCAAGGCGAGATATGGCGCTCTGCGCAGCACCGTCAGCAGCTACAAGGGCGAGTTGACCGGCAGTGACAAGCACTTCTCTTTTTTCTTGGAGGGAAAGCCGAATGCGGAGCACATTCATGTGTTTGAATCCGCCATTGACCTGCTGAGCTTCGCAACCTTGGCACTGCTTGCCGGGCGCGACTGGAAAAGTGAAACCTATTTATCTTTAGCCGGTGTGTTTCAGACTAAACGAGAGAATGTTGTGCCGGTGGCCTTGAGCAGATTTCTTGACGAGCACCCATCCGTCCGCAAAATCCATCTTCATTTGGATAACGATGCCGTCGGACGAGGTGCTGTGAAAGGAATTGTTGGCGGGCTGCAAGGAAGGTATCAGGTCTATGACGAGCCGCCCGCCCATGGAAAAGATGTAAATGACGAGCTGAAAATCCGTGTGGGACTTATGAGAGAAAGAAAGGAGCGGGAACGCACATGAAGATTGCAATTTATCAGATCAACCCGGACCGGGACGAGAACAATGTGGCCTTCTTGAACTATGAAAATCTGGAGCGCTTTCAGGGCTCTGCCGCACTTCGCAGCGAGATCTACGACAAGGTGTTCGAGGGCGAGGTGGAATGTGGCACCCTGGAAGAAGTGTACCAGATGTTCAACCTTGACCATCCGGACGGATACCGGGGCAGGTCCCTTTCCGTTTCGGATGTGGTTGAGGTCGTAGGTGAGGAAAAATCCACCTTCCATTTCTGCGACAGTATTGGCTTTCGGGAAGTGGATTTTGACCCGGATATGACCGAGCCCCTGAAAGAGAAGAAAATCAAGGTGGTGCTCTGCGAACCGGGCAAGGTCGCCAGAGTGGCGGAGATCGGGACGGAGCTTTCCGATTTGCAGAGGGTGGTCGGTGGGCTGATCGAGCCCTATTATCCCTTTGAAGAGCAGGTCTGCATCGTCTGCAACGATGAAGGCAAGTACAACGGCATGCGGCCCTGTCGAGCCATCTACGGAGAAGACAGGGAGATGATGGACATTATCTTCGGCCCCTTTTTCATCTGCGATTGCAGCACGCCGTACTTCGGCTCCCTCAACAAGGAACAGTTGGAACGGTATAAGAAGCAGTTTCAGAATCCGGAGCACTTTTTTCGGGTCGGCGGGGAAATCAAGGCCGTTCCCTATAAGCCCGAAAAAGACCACGAGCGCTGATGGAGGTGATGGCATGAAGATGATCGACGATGTAATCATAATTGGAATCGACAGCGGCTACGGCAATATCAAAACCGCAAACTGCTGCTTCCCGGCAAGCGTTTCCACCTATGCCAAGGAGCCGGTGTTCAAGGAGAATCTGCTTGTCTTTGAAAGCAAGTTTTACCTGATCGGTGAAGGGCACAAGGAGTTCCTTGCGGATAAGACGCGGGATTTGGATTACTATGTGCTGGCGCTTGCAGCCATCGCGCGGGAACTGAATATCCGAAAAATGACCTGCGGCAAAATCAGAATTGTGGCAGGTCTTCCTCTTACTTGGGTCAGTGGTCAGCGGGACGAGTTCAGGGACTATCTCTTGCAGAACAAAGCCGTAGACTTCTCGTTCCGAAATGTCTCCTACCATGTGGAGATCGTAGGCGTGGATGTGTTCCCACAGGGCTTTGCGGCGGTGGCCGACCGGCTTTCTGACTTTCGGGGCGTAAACATGATCTGCGATATCGGAAACGGTACGATGAACATCATGTTCATCAATGATAAAAAGCCGGTTTCCGGGAATATGTTTACGGAGAAATACGGTACACACCAGTGCTTGCTGGCCGTGCGGGAGAATGTCATGCGTGCGCATCACACCACCGTGGACGAGGCGATTATCAACAGGGTGTTCCGTTTCGGTACGGCAGATATCAAGGAGGATTATCTGAAAACCATTACCGACACGGCCGCCGATTATGTGGAGGGCATTTTTCAGAGACTTCGTGAGCACGAGTACAACCCGGAGCTGATGAGGCTGTATGTTCTCGGCGGCGGCAGCTGCCTGATCCGCAACTTCGGTGTGTACGATGCTTCCCGTGTGACCATCAACGATGACATCTGCGCCACGGCGAAGGGGTATGAATATCTCGCGTATGTGAATCTTTTGAAAAACGGGGGTACCGTATGAGCTCTAAGCGACTCTCCTTGAGGTTTAATCTCAACAATCCGGGCGATCTGGCGGCATGGGAATACCTTCATCGACTCGATGGTGACTCAATCAACAAGGAAATTATTTCGATGATTAACGCCTCAAAGCAGAATAACGACCTTCGGGAGCTTTTGAGACAAACCATTACTGTGGCAATGCAGGGAATGGCTCTTCAGCCGGTAGAGAAGAAGACAGAAATCAGCGAAAATGATTTGGCTGCGCTTGATTTTATCAATAGCCTGTGATGGCATCAATTTTGATGCCGCTTTTTTCTGCCCGAAAGATGGAGTGGCATCATTTTTGATGCCACATTTCCAAAGAATTGGAGGTGAAAACGATATGAAAAACGAAAAGCGCGCATTGTCCTGGCGGGAGTTCGTGGAGTCCGGCTTTGACGGTCGTGAATATCAGTTCCCTGATTTTGAGGGGACTTTTGCAGCGACGATCGCCTGTAAACGCTGGGATAGGAACAAAAACCTGTTGGCATATCTTGATTTCGATGACGGAAGAAAGATCATGACATCAGCATGGAGCGAAAAGAACTATTTGGGTTTGGCTGATATTCCTCTTAATACCCGTGTAAGTGTTTCGTTCCAATTCTCTGCAAAGGGCGTTTCGTACCTCAGAAGTGTCGAAGTAATTTGAATCGTGGGGTTGGTGGCATTGTCTTAACAAGCAACGAATCTGTCCGTACAGATTCCGCTTGTCTGGGGCAATGCCCCTGAAACCCCAACAGAAAGGATGAGTGTTTTTGAGAAAAAGAAATTGCAGAGTGGAGGTTTGCTTCACAAAGGATGAACTGTCCGTGCTTTCCAAGAAAGCCAAGAAAGCAGGGCTGTCCATCGGCGGCTTTGTTCGCCGCAGCGTAGCCGATAAGGAAATTAAGGAAGCGCCGCCAGCGGATATTCCCCTGCTGCTTCGGGCCATGCGGCAGGCAGGGTACAATCTGAATCAGATCTTAAAGAGATTCAACACCACCAATGTGCCGGATATGCCCCAGTTCAGAAAAGGATTGGAGGAAATCAGAGCCGCCACGAAAATGGTATCTGATGCGTATACCTCCGATTATCAGTAATGGCGGTTACATCAATCTGGCCCATAAAAGGACGGGTGGACAAAGTCATCAATTACGCCCGCAATCCAGAGAAAACGCATGACAAGGAAAGACTCTCGGAGCTTCATGAAATCGAAGGCGTGGTGGAATATGCCGCCGACGAAATGAAAACCGAGAAAAGAGCCTATGTCACCTGCCTCCATCTCCACAGTGAGGAAACGGCGGCGCAGGAGTTCATGGAGACAAAGCGGCTGATGCATAATGAGGGCGGCAGGTCCTGCTATCACGGTTATCAGTCCTTTAAGGCAGATGAAGTGGACGCAGATACGGCACACAGCATTGGAGTCGCCCTTGCCAGAGAGCTGTGGGGCGACCGTTTTCAGGTCGTGATCGCTACCCACTGCAACACCGGGCATTATCACAATCACTTTGTCATAAACTCCGTTTCCGATGTGGACGGTAAGAAGTTCTATAACTCACCGGCGGATTACAGACGGATGCGGGAGGTCTCCGACCGGCTGTGCCGGGAAGCCAAAATTTCCGTGATAGAGTACCCTGCCAACCGCAGAGCCAATTATGGAGAATGGCTGGCCGAGAAGAACGGCAAGCCGACCATGCGCGGCAGAATACGCGAGGATATTGACAGGGCGATCCTCGCTTCAACTACGGAGCGTGAGTTCCAGCGTGTCATGAAGGAAATGGGCTACGAGGTGATTAAAAAAACGCCGAAGGGTTCTCCGAGGGTCCACCCCATTGTAAGGATCGTGGACGGCGGGAAGAACTTCCGCTTGGACAAGCTGGGAGAATACTACGAGCTGGATTCCATCAAGCAGCGGATTCAGAACAATTATCGCCGCAAGGCGCCTTTCCTCGAGGTGGCAGAGGACACGAAAGCGCCCTATTACCAATACAAGGAGAAGGCAAAGAAGGCCACCGGCCTTTACGCCCTGTACCTATATTACTGTTATGAGCTTCACATCATCGTGCATAAGCCGGCATCTGTAAGAAAGGTGTCGGCTTTTTTGCGTGAGGATGTGACGAAGCTCGACAGATACATTGCTCAGGCGGATTTCCTTGCCAAAACAGGACTTGAAACTGTGGAGGCTCTTGACGGCTATAAGGCCGAAAAGGAAAAGCAGGTGGAAGCTTTGACGCAGCAGCGCACGGGACTGAAGAATGAACTGAAGCGGCACCTAAGAAAAGAAGATTTCCAAAGTGCCGAAGCAACAAGAGCCCGGATCGCAGAGCTGACCACAGAGCTGAAAACCTGCCGGAAGGATATTGTGCTGTGCGCCGACATTGCTGATCGGTCGGAACAGGTTCGTAAGAATCTTGAGCAAATCGAGCAGCAGAAAATCGAACGAAAGGAGAGAACGGAAAATGAGTTACTCGTCAGGAGAAGCAGCCGAGCAGGTCGTGAGGATGACACTCAACGGCGTTGAGGTAGCTGCAAAAATCAGTGGGAAAGCCGCTGAGCGTTTGGCAGTGCTGCTTTATGCGGTGCTGAAGGACCAGAAAAAGACGCGCGGGAAAACACGGCTCAACAGTATGCTCCGCAGCGGAAAGGAGCTCAAGGTCTTTGCCATTGGCGACAGAGACCTTGAAAAGTTCTGCCGTGAGGCAAAGAAGTACGGCATCCTGTATTGCGTTTTGAAGGACAAAACGGCGAACGACGGCCACACCGATGTGTTTGTCCGCGCAGAGGACGCAAGCAAGATCAACCGCATTTTTGACCGCTTCGGCATTGCCACCGCAGACATCGGCTCGGCGCGTACCGAAATCGTCAAGGCCAAGGAGGAACAGAAGAACGCGGACATTCCTGTTCCCGACCGAAGCACCACGGAAAAGGACAAGGAGGAAGCCTTCCTGGATGCGCTTCTTGCCCCTGCGCCCAATAAGGAGGAGGCGCAAACGCAAAACCCCACGCAAGGCCCGGCTGCGAAATCCCGTCCGTCCGAGCCTACATCAAGTCAGCGCGAGAAAGCCGTCAGGGGTATCTCTGATCCTACGGAACGCTCCCGCCCATCTGTCCGGCAGGAAATGAAGGAGATCCGGGAGGAGCAGAGACAGAGGGCGAGCTCCGCGCAGAAAACCAAGGACGAGCCCAGCAGGACACCTGAGCACAAGCCCGTTCCGAAAAAGAAGAAAGATAAGGAGAGATGACCATGGCAAACTATGATGATATTTTCAATGCCTCCTCGCAGAAGGGTACGGAGGATAAGAGCTTCGTTTCCTTCAACAAGGAGGAGTGGGCTGCACAGAAGAAGCAGGAGCGTGAGAGCGCTTTTGCCATGATTGATGAGACTGCACAGCACATGGCAAATGACGGCAGCCTCTTCCAATCCTATCTGGATGTGCAGGCGCGTTTTGACCGCTACTCTGTGGGCAATGCGGTTCTGATCACCGCCCAGAAAGCCGACGCCACCCAGCTTTCGGATTTTAAGGGCTGGAAGAATAACGGCGTGTTCATCAAAAAGGGCGAAAGCGGAATCGTATTGCTGGAGCCCGGCGAGGAATACACCAAGGAGGACGGCACCGTGGGTGTCAGCTACAACTCCAAGAAGGTGTTCGACATTTCCCAGACGACCGCAAAGGCCAAGGACCGCCCCGCAATGAAGCGGGACGAGCGGCTGCTTCTGAAAGCCATCATCCACAATGCACCTTGCCCCATCGAGATCAGCCAAAAGCTGCCGGAGAACATCAACGCGGTATATCGTCCCGACGACAAGAAAATCTATGTTAGGCCTGGACTGGAGGCCGGAGACATTTTCCGCGGCATTTCTCAGGAGCTTGCTCACGCGCATCTGGACGACGGCGCATATAAGCGCAGTGATCATGCATTTACCGCCTACTGCGTGTCATATGTGCTCTGCAGCCGGTACAATGTGCCAAAGGATATGTTCCGCTTTGACAGACTTCCCGAAGGATTCTCTACGATGGATGCCCGCAGTGTGAGAAACGAGCTGTCCAAGATCAGAGATGTGGCCAATGAGATCTCGTCCGACATGGCGAAGGTGCTGGACAAGAGCATGAAGCCCAAGGAACGCAGGGATGAAGCGAGATAAGGAGGTGCCCCCAATATGGCTGAGGAAAAGAAAGTCGTCACGCTGGACGATTTTGAGCAGCGTCTGATGGTCAGCGGCCTGATGGATTTTCGGAACGATCTTCTCCGGGACGAAAAGCCCACAGAAGACATTAACGATTTGATCCTGAAGGTCATTGATGCCCCAACAAAGAAAGAGAAACGGAGAGCCGACCGTGAGGCAAGATAAGCTCTCCAAGCAGAATGTGATCCTTTATCTTTGCGGCATAATTCCGATTGTGTGGCTCGGCCTGTTGATTGCTCCCTGCTTAAAGGATGGATTGCCCGGACTGGTTCAGCAGTTCGGATCGGTGATGCAAAACCCATTCCAGATACAGCTTTGTGAGGACAGTGTAAAAACTGTCCTCACTTTGCTTTTGGTGTACGGAATCGCCATCGGCGTCTATCTTTCCACGGAGCACAATTACAGACGGCGAGAAGAGCACGGATCGGCCAAGTGGGGCACGGCTGGTTCGGTCAACAAGAAATATGCCAACAAGGATAAGACGGAAAACAAGCTGCTGACGCAAAATGTCGCCATCGGCCTGGACGGAAGAAAGCACCGCAGAAATCTGAATGTGCTGGTATGCGGCGGTTCCGGTGCAGGTAAAACACGCTTCTACGCCAAGCCCAACATTATGAATGCGAATACTTCTTTCGTTGTGCTTGACCCCAAGGGTGAACTGCTCCGGGATACCGGCCATCTGCTGGAGGAGAAGGGCTATGAAATAAAAGTCCTTGATCTTATTGATATGGAGAAAAGCCATTGCTACAACCCGTTCGTGTATATCAGCAGCGATGATGATATTCAGCGGCTTACCACAAACCTCTTTAAGAATACAACACCCAAAGGATCTCAGACACAGGACCCGTTCTGGGATCAGACGGCGGCCATGCTGCTTAAGGCCCTTGTCTGCTATCTTCATTATGAGGCTCCGCCCGATGAGCAGAACTTCTCTATGGTTATGGAGATGATCAGAGCCGGCGATGTAAAGGAGGACAACGAGGAGTATCAATCTGTTCTCGATGAGCTTTTTGAGAGATTGGAGGAAAGAAACCCGGAGCATATCGCCCTAAAGTATTACCGGGCATATCACTCCGGAAGCGCTAAGACGCTGAAATCCATCCAGATTTCCCTTGTCTCCCGTTTGGAAAAGTTCAATCTGGATTCGCTGGCCGGCATTACCCAATGCGATGAAATGGATTTGGGGCAAATCGGCGAAAAGAAAACGGCGGTATTCGCCGTAATTCCCGATAACGACAGTTCCTTCAATTTCATCGTGGGTATGCTTTATACCCAGCTGTTTCAGCAGCTCTACTATCAGGCCGACTCCGTTCACGGCGGCAGATTGCCCGTGCATGTGCATTTCGTCATGGACGAGTTTGCCAATGTCGCTCTGCCGGATGAGTTTGATAAGCTCCTGTCCACCATGCGAAGCCGTGAGATTTCCGTTTCCATCATCATTCAGAACCTTGCGCAGTTGAAAGCTCTGTTTGAAAAGCAATGGGAAAGTATTGTGGGCAACTGCGATGAGTTTCTGTACCTGGGCGGTAACGAACAAAGTACCCACGAGTATGTTTCCAAGCTGCTGGGCAAGGAGACCATCGATACGAATACCTACGGACGGTCTCGCGGCAGAAACGGAAGCTATTCCACCAACTATCAGCTTGCCGGTCGAGAGCTGATGACACCTGACGAAGTGCGTATGCTGGACAACCGGTACGCACTTCTTTTTATACGCGGAGAGCGCCCTGTCCGGGACCTCAAGTATGACATCCTTCATCATCCCAATGTGGCGCTTACGACGGACGGTTCCGCACCGGCCTATACCCACGGCGAGGATACCAGGAGCATCGCTTCCATGGCGTTCAGCTTCGACAAGAAGGCTGTCAAAAACGCCGAAAAGCTGGAGGCAGAAAAACATGAATTCTTGCTCTACTCGGAAGAGGAGCTGGAAGAACTACTTGATGAAAAGGAGAAAAAAGACAATGAAGAAGCTTAATGTAAAGAAGAACACCAACAAGCCGGAGATTCCCGGCAAGGTCAAGAAGGGCTACCGCATTTATGTGATGGCTGTCCTTGCCCTTACGCTTACCATGAGCATGGGCGTAACCGCCTTTGCCGCAGGCGACCCCATTACCGTCGTCAACAACCTCAGCGACTTTATCTTCGGCCTCATCCGTGCGGTCGGCCTGATTCTGCTTGGCTGGGGCATTGTGCAGGTCGGCCTCAGCTTCCAGTCCCACGATCCCAGCCAGCGTTCCAACGGTTTCCTGACCCTGGCCGGCGGCGTCATCATCACCTTTGCAAAGGAAATCCTCAACCTCATTGTTGGCTGATCCGGTTTCCGCAAAAGGGGCGGTCGTAAAGACCGCCCCGAAGGGAGGTGTAACGAATGTCGGATAACTGGGTTGTGCAGAACCTTGAAAATGCACTGGAGGTTTGGAACGATAAGCTGTCGGAAATCTGGCAGCTAATCACGCAGTCACCGCAGACATTCAAAGGTGGCTCGATTTGGTCGATTATTTGCAGCATCCACGGAGCGCTGCAGGCCATCGGCTATGCGTTGTTGGTGCTGTTTTTCGTAGTGGGAGTTGTGAAAACCTGCGGCTCCTTTGCAGACCTGAAAAAGCCGGAGCACGCAGTGAAGCTGTTCGTTCGCTTTGCGATTGCTAAGGGCTTGATTACCTACGGCATGGAGCTGATGATGGCGATTTTGGAGATAATTCAGGGCGTGGTCAGTACGATTATGAATTCTGCTGGCTTTGGAAGCCCACAGGCAACGGTGCTGCCGCAGGAGATCATCACAGCGGTGGAGGATTGCGGCTTCTTTGAGTCTATACCCTTGTGGGCGGTGACGCTGATCTGTGGCCTGTTCATTTGGGTGCTGTCCTTCGTAATGATTCTGAGTGTCTATGGCCGCTTTTTCAAAATGTATATGTACACCGCACTTGCGCCTGTTCCGCTTTCGGCCTTTGCCGGAGAACCCACGCAGAATATCGGAAAGAGCTTCTTAAAAAGCTATGCGTCGGTATGCCTAGAGGGTGCAATTATCGTTCTGGCCTGTATCATCTTCTCGGTGTTTGCCTCCAGCCCGCCGGTTGTTGATCCGAATGCAGCTCCGGCTTCTATGGTGTGGAGCTACATCGGCGAGCTGATTTTCAACATGCTCATTCTGGTCGGCGCAGTGAAGATGGCAGACCGGCTTGTGAAGGAGATGATGGGCATTTAATTCGAAATTGAGAAGCAAAAATCAGAAATTTTGATTTTACAGGTTGTATTTCTGAAAAATCGGTGGTATACTATAGATGAAATATACGGAGGTGATTTTAATGCTGATTGAATTTCGCTTCAAAAACTATCGTTCTTTTCGGGATGAGGCGGTGCTTTCCATGGAAGCGACCGGACTGAGTTCCTTCAAAAGTTGCTTGATTCCGCTGTCGTCTACAGTAAAGCTGCTTCCTGCCATTGCAATTTACGGCAAAAACGGCGGTGGTAAGAGTAATGTGATTCGTGCCTTCTGGCTGGCCGTTCAGTTTATCCGAAATGCGCAGAGAACGCAGCACGAGCGTGCTGCGATTCCTGTCAATCCATTTGCACTGAATGACTATTCCAAGGATGAACCTACGGAGTTTGCATTTGAGTACACTTCGGGCGGCGTGAAATATTGGTATGGCTTCGCCGCTACGCGCGAGAAGATTTACGCAGAGTATCTCTACCATGCGCCGAAGGGGCAGAAAGCTTTGGTGTTTAAGCGTACAGAGCAGCACTTCGATTTCACAGAGGATAAATCAAAGCGAGCGCTGATCGGCGAAATGGTCGCTGAAAACCAGCTGTTCTTCTCAGTGGCATGCACCATGAACGATGCGGCTTGTGTTGCTGCTATGCGGTGGTTCCGGGATCAGGCGTTCTTTTCACGGGATTATTCTGATATTCCCCGGCAGTTGATCGAGTATTCGGAAGATAAGAATATGCTGAGGGCAATTTCAGATTATGCAAAGGCAGCAGACTTGGGCATCTTGGATATGCAGTTTGAGTTCAACAGCAATGAGATTCAAGATGACGAAAGCCTGCCGGATAACATCCCGGAGGGGATCAAGGCTGCACTGGTGCAGTTTATGCATACTCTCGCCGAAACCTCCAACAATGGAGAAGTACACTTGAAAATGGGTGAGGTTTCCGCAAAGGCCAGCCACCAGGGTGAAAACCGGGATGGCCGGAAGGCGACCTATTCGCTGGAGCTTTCTGATGAGTCGGACGGTACCAGAAAGCTGATGGCACTGGCCCCTGCAATCGAGTCTGCGCTGCGTACTGGCGGCATCTTACTGGTGGATGAGCTGGAGCGTGAGCTTCACCCCATGCTGGTGAACTATATCATCGCAAAGTTCCAAAGCAAGACCACAAATCCGAATGGCGCACAGATCGTTTTTACGACACACAATACGGAGCTGATGAATCTAGAGCTGCTGCGAAAGGATCAGCTGTATTTTGTCGATAAGCGTGACAAAGATGGTGCTTCTGAGTTGTATACGATCAGCGAGTTTTCCACCCGCACGACAGAGAATATCCGTAAAGGGTATCTTGTTGGCAAATACGGTGCAACCCCAGATGTTGAAATCGAGGAGGTGGAGTAAATGCCACGTCCTACAAAAAAGAGCAAACCATATATCGTGGTGTTCTGCGAGGGGGAAAGTGAACAGGTCTACACGGACTTTCTGAGAAAAGAATTCAAAGATGTTGCGTCCATCAAGCGGCCAAGCTCCACCGGGCTTTTTGAAGAAGCGGACAGCAAATTTCAAAAGGACAAAGCCTATCAAGGCTACGCCGAAGTCACAGATGAGATTTGGTTCTTTTTTGATGTGGAAACAAAGGATATTGGCTCATGGGATGCCCGCATGAAGATCATCAAGCGGCTTCGCTCACTGCGAAAAAGGCTTGGGATCAAGGTCCGCCTTCTGATGACGACAGGCTGCATTGAGTATTGGCTGATGCTGCATTACGACATGTATGCGCCATCAATTCAAACCGTTGCCGAAAAGCAGCGGGTGATGGATCGCTTGCTGGCCAAAGAACCGAATTACCGGAAGGGTGATGCTGCGGTAACAGCGAAGATTGCGCAGAATTATCCTACGGCAGTTATCAATGCGCGGCAGACGGTTTCTAATTTGCGTCAGCATGGGTTACCCGGCTTGGAGGACACAGACGAGCGAAACCGCTGGCTTTGTCAGAAATGCCTGACTTTTTCCACTGTCTATGAAGCAATCGACTTTTTAACCAGCCTGCAATAATCATTTATCAAAGTGCCATAGGAGAAATCCGATGGCACTTTTTCTGTTTAAACCTAAACCGCCCGATAAAACCATGTAGGGAACTGTTGACTCCGTACTTCTACAGTAAAGTTCCCTAACAGAACCGGATTCGAACCCGGTTTTTGACTAAAAAACACGCTGTTCTAACGCAAAAACGGCCAATTCTAACGCCGTTCCAACGCGAAAATCGAAAAATTCAAGGAGCCGGACAAAAAAGGAAAGTCCAGCAAACCCTTGAGTTTACTGGACTTTTTGGCGGAGAGGATGGGATTCGAACCCATGTGCGATTGCTCGCAAACTGATTTCGAGTCAGCCCCGTTATGACCACTTCGATACCTCTCCGTGTATGTCAAACACGGTCAGAACACCTTGAACCTCAAAAAAGAGGAAAAACCAAAATGTTAGAACGGCGTGTTAGAACAGCGAAATATTTAGTTTTTAGAACCCGCGAAAACCCTTGAAAACAAAGGGAAACGGGTGGACGAAAAAGCCTAAGCTGCGGAGGATTTCGAGTCAGGGCCGTTATAACCACTTCGATACCGCTGCATATTTAACTTTCGTCTGACAAAAATACATTATACCGGATTGTTCCTCAAATTGCAAGGCTTTCTTGGAAAAGTTCCTGCAATTTTATTTACACATTCTTAATATAAATCGCGCATTTATTTATATAAATATATTGACAAAAGTTTCTGGCGGGTGTATGATATGGACAATGAAACAGGTGGGAGGGCGGTGCCGGTTGCGGACGCGCACGAAAACGGCGCGTGGATCGGCTGGCGCTGCACAATCCCTCCGGCTCGGCTTACGCCGACCCACCTCCCTTTACATCCCCAAGGGGACTAGCTTCGCGTCGCAAATGGAGGCAAGAGACTGGATTTTGCTCGGTTCTGTCTTTTCCACCCCGCTCCAGTCTCACCTCTGGCGACCCCTCAGTCGCTGACGCGACAGCTCTCCTAAGAGGGGCGCCGCTTCGCGGTGAAGATTAAAAAACAAGCGCCGATTTCAAATAAAGCAAGGTACAACACAACGGGACGGCACGGAGGCCGTCCCCTACGAGGGGGAATTTTAAGTGCGTCTTTTCTTTTCCTGTCTGCTCCAGTCTCGACTCTGGCGACCCCTCAGGCGCTAACGCGCCAGCGTCTCGCTGCGGCTCGGTCACGGCGCGGCTCTGACATGCCACCGGCATGTCATTCACTACCGCGCCGCCGCTTCGCTACCTAGAAGGGGCGCCATATACACACAACGACTACTACTGCGGCGCGGCCGCATGGAGGTTTTACAATGAAAAAAACACTTTACAGCCTGATGCTGAACGACGAGGTCGTGCGCGAGGTCGACGCGCTGGCGCACCGTATGGGCACCAACCGCTCCAACCTCATCAACCAGATCCTCGCCGAGTACGTCAACTACACCACTCCCGAACGACGCATCAACGACGTCCTCTCCACGATCCAGCAGCTCATGTCGCCATCGCGCGACTTCGTGCCCTTCTTCGCGCCGAACACCTACAGCATGTCGCTGAAGAGCTCGCTCGAATACAAATACCGCCCGACCGTCAAGTACGAGGTCGAGCTGTACCGCGCGGGCGGCGACTCCATCGGCGAGCTGACCGTCATCTTCCGCACCCAGTCCACCGCGCTGATTCAGGCGATGACCAACTTCTTCCGCCTCTGGAAGCGCATCGAGGACGCGCATCTCGCGCCGCGGCTCAACGCCCCCGTCAGCTACGCGCTCTACGACGGCAAGTTCGTGCGCAGCATCTCGATGCCCGACGTCGACTGCTCCGCCGAGGAGCTGGCGCAGGCGCTGTCCGAGTACATCAAGCTCTTCGACAAGCTCATGAAGGGCTATCTCGGCGGGCGGCTCGACGACCACGAGGTCGAGGCCGCGTACTTCTCGCATATGAGGAACGAGAAGATCCATGTGTGAGGGGGAAAAACCAGATGTCATTCACTACCGCGCCGCCGCTTCGCTACCCTAGAAGGGGCAGCGCTTCGCGGCGAAGATTTAAAAACAAGCGTTGATTTTTAAATAACGCAAGGCGCAGCACAACGGGACGGCACAGGGGCCGTCCCCTACGGAAGAAATTTAGCAAGCTCTGTCTTTTGCACACTGCTCTAGTCGCCACACTGGAGACCCCTCAGTCGCTGACGCGACAGCTCCCCTAAGAGGGGAGCCATATCACGCAAAACAATCACCCCAGCACAAGTTTGACAACGAAAGGAGCGAACATTATGAACGCTCAGAATTTCACTCAGAAAACCATCGAAGCGGTGCAGACCGCGCAATCCATGGCGCAGGAGAACCGCAACAGCTATATCACCCCGGAGCATCTGCTCTACGCCCTCGTCGATCAGGACGGCGGCCTCATCCCCACCCTCTTCAAGCGCATGGGCGTCGACTGCGACGCGGTGCTGTCGGAGCTGGACAGCGCTATCGCCGCGCTGCCCAAGGTAGGCGGCGACAGCAGCGAGGTCTACATGTCCTCCGAGCTCAGCCGCGTCCTCTCCGCCGCCGAAAAGGCCGCAAAGTCCATGGGCGACGAGTACCTCTCCGTCGAACACCTGATGATCGGCATCTTCGCCGCCGGCACCGCCGCGACAAAGCGCATCCTCGCCGACCACGGCATCACGAAGTCCGCGTTCACGACCGAACTGAGCAAGGTCAAGTCCGCGCCCGTCACCGGCGACAACCCGGAGAGCACCTACGACGCGCTGAATAAATACGGCACGGATCTTGTGCAGCGTGCGCGTGACAACAAGCTCGACCCCGTCATCGGCCGCGACACCGAGATCAGAAACGTCGTGCGTATCCTCTCCCGCAAGACCAAGAACAACCCCGTCCTGATAGGCGAGCCGGGCGTCGGCAAGACCG
>ERZ1673722.2451-NODE-2451-length-15230-cov-10.971862_pt1 | contig 15230 bp, 9 predicted proteins | sample MGYA00580222_ERZ1673722 | MGnify/ENA primary metagenome ERZ1673722 (study PRJEB41218, sample SAMN15661750) | gut metagenome | host: Homo sapiens | place: Canada: London | collected 2015-08-20/2019-03-30 | study: EMG produced TPA metagenomics assembly of...
CAGTAATCTGAAAAAGGAAACGCTGGTAGAAAGAATAAGGTATCAGGGATAGCAGGTATTGCTGGGATATCCTCTTTTTCATCAATTATAATAAATTTGATTCAGCAGCCTGCGTGTTAAATCCGGGGGGCACTTCACGCTGCTTCCAGAGCGTCGCTCCGTGACGGCCGCACGCGTCTCAAAACGTTGTAAAGCTAAAAAGTTGCAGAGTTATAACTTTACAACGTTATAACTCTGCAACTTTCTATTTATTGATACCGCGTCCAGTCGGGGACGCTTGTCAGCTTCGTCCAGCTTTCGCCGACCTCGCCCTGACGGTTGAAGTCATGGCTGTTCGTGGCCTCCTGCACGGAGAGATAGTGCCAGTCGGACGGCTTGTTGTCCGGCCACGTTACCATGCTGTCCAGCAGGTCGCTTTCGCTCTGCGGCATACGGCAGAGCACGCGGTTGATCATCGTCATAGCCTCAGCGCGGGTGATGCGGGCGTCGGGGCGGAACGTGCCATCCGGATAGCCCGAAATCCAGCCGAACGCCGCCGCTCTCTCGATCTCGTTTTCCGCCCAGTGACCGGAAATGTCGGAGAAGCTGCTGCTGTTCTCGACCGGTTTGGTGTTGAAACGCGCACAGATCGCCGCAAACTCCGCACGGGTGATCGAGGCATCGGGGTCAAAGCGGTCCGCTCGGCGGCCCTTGACGATGCCGAGCTTCGCCATCGTGGAAACCGCCTTGTTGTGCCACTGGCCGTCCGAAACATCGGAAAAATCGTTGTCGGCGGTCAGATTTCCGTCGCGGATGTCCGCTTTGAGCAGGCGGAAGAAAATCGTCGCGGTCTCTGCGCGGCTGATATTGCCCTCCGGGTGCACCTTGCCGTCCGGGTAGCCAATGACATAGGCGAAATGGTCGTCGCCGTTGAGCTTGTCCGGTACGCCGGTCGCCTCCCAGCCTGCATAGACCGTCTTGTCGCTGTTCATCGTCACGCTTGTGGTCTTCTGCGTCAGCGCCTTGTCCGCATACCAGCCGGTAAAGGTATAGCTCTCGCGGGTCGGGGTCTTGTCGAGCGTCACCTTCGTGCCGGAGGAACAGCGCTCATCCTTGTAAGCCGTGCCGCCGTTCGACTCATAGTGCAGCGTGTACCGGGTCGAATGGCCGGAAGAGCTGCCGCCGCCGGTGCTGCCGAACCGGTAGACATAGGTCACATCTCCGGTAATGCCGTTCGGGTCGGTGTTCGGCGTCTGTTCCCAGCCGCCGGCGATATTTTCGTATCCCGGCGCCGGGAGCATGATCTGCGGTACATAGCTTGCGTCCAGCGTGCCGCTCGCGGTGCCGTCCGCCTGCGGATAGAGCACGACCGTTACGGTCTTGTCCTCTGCTGCGCCGCCCGACCATGTGCCGTTGACGATGCGGAACGTGACGGCGGCATTTTTTGCCCAGTGTGCATACAGGGTTTTGGGGCCGTACACCTTTTCTTCAAAATTCGCCCGATCGCCGCCGTCGGCCGCCGTATACCAGCCGAGGAAGGTATAGCCGTTTCTGACCGGCGTACTTTCCGCCGCAACCTTCTCGGTATCCGTCTGGATTTTCACATAGCGCATGGCCTCGCCGCTGCTCCATGCGCCGCCGTTGGCGTCGAACGTCACGATCGGCCACCACTGGGCGACGAAGGTCAGATTGGAGCGCACAGGCATATTCAGAACATCCGGATCGGTATAGAAGGGGTTATTCGAACGATCCTCCTTCAGGTCCCAGTCCTTGAAAAACCATTTATTTTCCTCATCGGGAACCGGTGTCGGCAGGCTTTTGCCTGCATTTTTCAGGGTAGAGCCGTAGGGAACCGTATATGTAAGAACAACGGTCTGTTTGTTCGCATCCAGGTATCCGCGTTCGGCCCCTTCATAATCCGCGCGAAACGTTACGGTACAGGGATTATGTGTCCATTTGCCGTAGAGGTCGATGTTTTGATCTTTGATGTTAATTTTCTTGTCTACGCGCTTACCTTCGCAGGCCTCGTTATCATACCAGCCAGAGAACGTCCAGCCCTTTATGTCGGGAACCGTTTCGACCGGATAAGACGTATTCTCGGTCACTGTCGCCTGCTTCGGGAGGACGGCGGAATCCGGGTTCTCCGTGCTCAGCCAGTGATAAGTTACCGTGCATTTGTTCTTCGGAGGGAAGGTATAGGTATAGACATAGTTTCCCGTCTCACTGATGCCGTTCGGGTCGGTGTTCGGGCGGATGTCCCACGAGCCGGTAGCCTTGTATTCGTTTGCGTCGACCGGAGTCATACCCGTCGGCACGTCATCCGCAGACAGCGTTCCGAGGCCGTTGCGCAGCTCGACGGTAACGGTCTTGTCCTCTGCTTTGTCGTCCGACCATTTGCCGTTCTGCACCTTGAAGGTCACGGTCTTCGTGCCGAGCCTCGTCCAGCGGCCGTAAAGGTCGGTGTTTGCGGTCAGATCCTCGCCGCCCTCTTTGAATTTCTGCGTGCAGTCGGAATCCTTGTACCAGCCGTCGAACTCGAAGCCGTCCGCCGTCGGCGCAGTCGCCTGATAGTAACGTTTTCCGTCTCCGTTAAGCGAAAGGCTCAGCGCGGACGGCGGCGCGATTTTATTGCCGTCCCCGTCCACCGGGATGACCGAGCCGGCCCAGTGAAACGAGACCTGAATCTCGGGCAGCCAGCGGCCGTACAGCTTGAGGTCGCTGCCGAACGCCGGGAACACTCTTCCGGTGTATTTGACGTAGGTCTTTCCGCCGTATTCCCACGTTGGCTTTCCCTGGTCGATCGTCTCGTCCCACAGGCGGTACCAGCCGTCGAATTTCAGGTTCAGGTCGTCCACGGCCACTGCGTTCTGCGTCGGCGCGGCAGGCTTGTGCGTCGTTCCGCGCGCGGCGTGCTCGTGTTTGGGCGGAGCAAGGTTCGCCGGCTTCCAGCGCCCGATTCATTCATAGTCGATGCAGACCGGGTCGGTGATGGTGATGACGACCTTCTCGCCGTAATTCGCGCCTCTGATCTCGCCTGCCTGCGCCTGCGGCGGAATCGGCAGAATGTTCAGAGAGGTCTGGATGGCATCGCCGCGGCCGATGTCCGCAAGGTTCTGTTCGGTATGGCGGGAGGGCGTCGACGCGAACAGCGGCGTTCCGCTGCTGTCGTCATAGCCGGTGAAGCGGTAATAATCCACCGACGCGACCTCACGGATGCTGCCGGCGGACAGGATATGGTGGCCGTCCTTCAGCTGGCTCCAGCTGTATCCGCCCGCGCCCTCGGTGAAGTGGTCCACATCAATGCTCAGCTCCTCGGATGCGCCCTCGCCGACATTGGCGTCGATTTTGGTCATCAGCTCGTTGAGCGCCTCGTCGATGTCGTGCACCTGACTGAGTCCCTTGAAATAGTCCGCGCCGCTTGTAGACGAATTGCCGCAGATGGACGCCATGGTGTCGTTGAAGTTCTTCCGCTGCTCGTCGGGGTCGTTCAGAGGATTACCGCTTTCCAAGGTCAGCTTGTTGAAATCGCCCAGACCGAAAATGGTCGCGCTATAGGTTTCCTTGAGCGTGTTCGCCGCCTCGATCGCCGCGTCCGGGCGCAGCTTCTGATAAGTGCCGCTGTTCTGGTAGGGGAGCGAGCTGGCGGCGATGCAGACGATCAGATTTCGTTCCTCACCGACTGTCTCGTGGTGCTCCTTGGCGATCTCGGCAAGCCGCTCCGTGATGGTCAGACCGGCGTCCATGCGCGCCGCACCGGCGTACCACGGCACCATTTTATCGGCGTCGATGACCTGCTTGGCGTTGTCGACCGACAGGAACACATCGTCATATTTATCTGTCAGATAGCCCGACGGCAGCTGCGGCAGGGTCGCGTTAGTGTGACCATCTATCCTGTCCCATTCCGTCCAGCCGCTCTGCGAATGAAAGACGGCTTTGGTGCCGTCTTTGGTATAATAGCCGGTGTTCAGGCTGTCATTATTGTCCGACGGCGTGCCGGGGTAGAGCGCGGCATTATAGCCGTCGCTGCGGCCGGGGTTGTTGATGCGGCCGTAGCCCGCGATCGCAATGCGGTGCGCGCCGCCGGTGGTCGGCTGCGGCAACCCGTCCAGCAGGCGGTCTATGGCGCTCAGGATTTCCGCGCGCTCGTCGCCGGAACTGGCCGAGCCGTTCTGCGTATTCATGAATTTTGACTGCTCGATCAGAAAAATGATGTCGCAGGGCTTGACCGTCCGGGTCTTGTTGGCCGAATCGGTCATGTAAGCCTCGATCTGCGCGGTGATCTGTCCGGTCTCCGCGTGCTGCACGGTGGCCGTGACGGTCGGCGTCGCGTTTTCTGCGCTCCCTGCCGCCTGCGCCGGTGCCGGAAGCAGGGCGAAGATCATGCAGAATGCCAGAAAACAGGATAAAATACGTCTTTTCATATCCATATCATTCCTTTCTCAGCATGAAATATACTGTGTATTTCCCAATTATAGCACCGGAGCAGAGCGTATTCAAGGAATAAACTGGAAGGAAACGATGCAGAAAAGCCGCAGAACGTGTATTTTTCTGCACGGCGGCTCTCCCGTATCCGCTTTCCCTGTTCCGCGCGCGGCGCACAAACTAACAAGTTGTTAATGGTTATTTTTCAGGTTCCGCTGTATCCTACAGGTACGGTGGAACCCTTTTATCTGCATTCTGAGAAAGGAGGGGAGGGCAGATGGAGCGGAAATATATCGAGGCCGTCCGTCCGCTCGGCGGTCATGTGCTTCAGGTCGATTTCGTCTCCGGGAGCAGGCTCCTGTTGGACATGGAGCCGTATCTGGACAAGTTCCGATTCCGGTCTCTTTCCGACCCGCAGATCTGGAACAGCGCGGTGACGAACGGCATTTTTGTCCGCTTCTGCGACGTGGAGCTGAGCCACGACGAGCTTCTGTCCATGGCGGAGCAGGAACACCACAGAAAAGGAGGAAAACAGTATGAGTAAAAAGCGAACGATACGGCGGCGGGGACTGAGCGCAGTTCTGGCGCTGTCGGTGTGCTTCGGTCTGCTGCCCCCGACAGCAGGGGCGGCGGTGACGGCGGAGCACGATTGGGAGATCTTCGATGCCTCGGATACCTACAACCTGCCGGGCACACAGGAGCAGATCCTGCAGGAGATGATCCAGAATCCCGAATTTGCGGATAAGTGGGCGGCTATTGCGAACAATGTCCTGCCAAAAACGTACGATAACGACAACAATGAACACAACTATCATGAGCCGTATACCGCTCTGACGGCGGCAGATTATGCGAAGGTACAGTATACAGCCAAGGGTCTGCGGGATGCTGTCAGCAGCGTCGTTGACCAGAGTGCGATTTTGAGCGGCTCGGGTGTTTTGAACAGACTGCCGGAAGAAGAAACCCAGGTTTATTATGTCTCTACCAGAGCGGAGAGGGAACGCGATGACCATCACTCTTATGTAAGTACCGGCTACGGCTACTATGTGCAGGCGTTCTACGACTTCGAAATTCAGGGCATTGCGGACCGATTTGAGACGCCCTCCATCGAGGCGGATGACACAACGGCGTCGCTCGAGCAGAAGGGCTACCAGTTTAATCTGGGCGGCAGCTCGGACAGCTACAAGGTGACGGCGGAAAACCGCAACGACTTCGAAAACACGGTCGAGAAAAGCTATACCTATGAAAAGAGCACCACGACCTCGACCACGGTCTCCAATACCTATTCGCAGAACTGGACCGAGGAGACCACGATAGGCGTCGAATTCAGCGTGCCCGTTCTGGCCGCGCTTTCGCCCACCGCCAAGGTCGAGCAGAGCTTTTCCTACTCCTACGGCATGGAAAAGACCTACGAGAGCAGCAAGGAGGAGTCCTACGCGCAGTCCATTACGGATACCATTTCCGTACCGCTGCCGGCGCATACGGGTCTCGACATCAATGTCGATGTAACCGACCTGCAAACGACCATTCCTTATACCGGCGCAGTGCGCATCAAGTATAAGACCATGCTCCTCTCGGTTACCGGCTATCATCGAACCAGGAATAATGGTACCTCGGTGGACAGCTGGAAGGGCCGGGGGTTTGAGCAGTACACCTTCGGCCGGAACGGCCTCAGCGCGATCGAGGATCTGGATGCCCGCATCCAGAACCGGACTGTCACCGGTTACGACCCCGACGGTCTGGATATGAACACCCTGTATCAGGGCGCATTCAAGACGGCCGCCGATCAGCTGCGCTCCGGTCAGCCGGTCGCGCCGTACTTCGGTTCGTTCCACTATACATCTAAGAACACCGTCATCACCCCGCAGAAGGTGTACCCGATCTATGCGCTCGACCGTCTCGTACCCGACACCGAACAGGTCTCGCTGTACGAGCAGCAGAGCCTGCGTCTGGACAGCATCAAGGTCGAGGCGAAAAACGAGTTTGACGTCGACTGGTACGGCTTCAATCCGCGCCTGAGCGGCGAATGGACGGTCGTGGACGAAAACCTCGATGATGCTTCGGAGTATGCAGAGGTCACGACAAACCGCAACGGCTACCCTGTTCTCAAGGCGCAGAAGCCGAATGACGGAAAGCCGCTGTTCCTGCGCTATCAGCCCAAGGCTTCGATTGAGACCACGGCTGACTTCAAGAGTGAGCTGGTCGAGCTGACCATCCTGCCCGTCAAGCTGTCCTCTGTCACCGTAACCGGCAGCTTTGAGCCGTTCTACTTCAACGACGGCAGCAACACCGCCGACGTTTCGGGTCTGACCGTGACCGCCAAGGACGAGAACGGCGAGGACTTCGACGTGACCGGCAGAGTCAAATGGAGCGTGGAGGACAACGACGGCCTGACCATCGACGAAACCACGGGCGACATCGAATTTACCCAGCCGGGCAATTATCAGATCTACGCCATCGTAAACGACACCGAGTCCAACCGCGTGCCGCTTCAGGTACTGCCCGAGCGGCAGCTCGAGACGCTGACCGTGAACGGCACGATCCCCGATCTCATCTATAATGATGATACGGCGAACACCTTCGACCTGAGCACGCTCGACGTGGAGGCCAAGGATCAGTACGGCGAGGACATGACGCTCGACGAAAGCCTGTTCGAGTGGCGGCTCGCCACGGACAAGGGCTATGCCGAAATCAGCGGCAGCACGCTCACCGGCCTTGTCGTCGGCACGGATACCGTTACCCTGTATTACCCGATCGGACAGGACGAGAACGGAGATCCGGTTTACAAAACGACGCAGCCGCTGGCCGTACAGGTGACAGCAAAGCCGTATCTGAACGAGCTGTACTACAACGGCGGCGCTCCTGCGGCTGTCGAGGGCGCGTCCTATGACCTGTCCCGCATCCCGCTGCTCGCGCGCGACCAGCACGGCAATCCCTGCGCGGTCCCGTCCGACATCGAGTGGACGCTCGCGGCCGCCAACCAGACCGACGCCGTGATCGAAAACGGCACGCTGCTCGTTGCGGCCGGCAGCGTCCCGGAGGCGTCCTATGCGGACGTCATCCTCGAGGCGGCCTCGGCTTCTGCCGGAAAGACGGCGAAGAATGTCGTTGTCAAGGCCGAGCAGCAGCCCGTCCTCAAGACCATCCGCGCCGACAGGAAGGACGGCTTTGTCCTGCGGCTGGATGAGAACGCGGTCCTCGCGGACCAGTTCACCGCCACCGGCTTCGACCAGTACGGCCGAGAGATGACCGGCGGCAGCTTTGAATGGGTCAGCTCCAGACCGGATGTGGTTTCGCTCGAAAACGGAACGCTCAAGGCGCTGAAGGAGGACTCGACCGAGATCTACGCCCGTTCCGGCGGCATCGAAAGCAACCATATCACCCTGACGGTCACGGCGCCGAGACGGCTGACCGCGATCACCGCAGACGGCGTCCCCTCGTCCGTCCGAAAAAATGCCGCGCTCGACCTGTCTGCGGTCAAGGTCACGACGCTCGACCAGTTCGGCACGGCCTTTACTGCGGAAGAGCTGGCGGCCTACCCGGCTTCGGTACGCTGGACGCTGGAAAAGAATGATACCCACGCCGTGATCAGCGGAAATACCCTCAGCTTCGGCGATCAGGAGGGCACGATGACCCTGATCTGCGCCGCAGTCAACGCAGATACCAGTGTGATCGCTGAAAAGAAGATCAGCATCCGCATCACAGACAACACCTCCGGCGGCGGTTCCTCCGGCGGCGGCGGTGGAGGAGGAGGCGGCGGTGGCTTCTCCGCACCCAGCTATTCGGTATCTGTAGATGATGTAAAGCACGGCACCGTGACCGTTTCTCCCGAGTCTGCCTCCAAGGGCGACACTGTGACCATCACCGTGACTCCCGACAAGGGCTACACCCTCGAAAGCCTGACCGTGCTGGACAAGGACGGCAAGGCGCTCGCGCTGACCGACAAGGGCGGCGGCAGGTACACCTTTACCATGCCTGCGGGCAAGATCACGGTGAAGGCGGTCTTTATGGACGACAACACCATGCTCAACTTCTTCACCGATGTGCACGCGGAGGATTACTACTATGACGCGGTCCTCTGGGCGGCGCAGGAGGGCGTGACCGGCGGCACGAGCGATACGCTGTTTGCCCCGAACGCCGGCTGCACCCGTGCGCAGGCTGTCACCTTCCTGTGGCGTGCGGCAGGCTCGCCCGAGCCGAAATCCGCTGACCTGCCGTTCACCGATGTCCCGGCGGACGCTTATTACGCGAAGGCAGTCGCGTGGGCGGTCGAAAACAATGTTGCGAAGGGCGTGAGCGAGACCGCATTCGCTCCAAACGCCAGCTGCACCCGTGCGCAGATCGTCACCTTCCTGTGGCGCGCGCAGCAGTCCCCGGCATCCGGCGGCGAAAACCCGTTCGCTGACGTTCCCGCGGCTGCGTACTACTATAATGCAGTGCTCTGGGCGGTCGAAAGCGGCGCGGCCAAGGGCGTGAGCGAGACCGCATTCGCCCCGGACGATAACTGCACGAGAGCGCAGATCGTGACCATGATTTACAGATGCAGGAAGTAAAACAAGCAGAAAACGGCATAGAATGCGAAAAAACGGCAAAGGAGCGGCGAAAGCCGCTCCTTTTTCCGACAGACGAAAACGAGACCGCTTAAAAGCGGTCTCGTCTTTTATTCCTGTGAAGTTTCGCGACAGTCTTTTATCCCAGTACGCGGAACACGCCGAATACGAGGGTGCTGACGGCCAGCATGGCGAAGCCGTTGATGGCCTCGTAGCCGAGCAGCTTGAGTCGCTCGTTGATGCCCATGTTGACGCCGCCTGCGCTGACGTGGAAGAACGAGCCGTGCGGCAGACCGTCAAAGACGAATACGCTCGCGTTGGTCATGGCTGCGGCAGCCAGCGGCGCGATGCCGCTCGCGACTACGGTCGGCCCGAAGATCTGGCTTGCGAGGGTCGTGCCTGCGGTAGCGGACGCGGTCGCCGCGCCCATCATCATGCCGGCGATCGGCGCGAGCATGAAGGCGGGCAGGCCGAGCGTTTCAATGCCGGAGATGATAACGTCCTTGAGCGAGGAGTTGGAGATGATACCCGCGAGCGCGCCCGTGCCGACCAGCAGCATGGCCACGCCGCTCATCTTCGCGAGACCGGCGGTGAAATAGTGACCCATTTCCTTTGTCTTGCCCATCGCGATGGTGCCGACGATGCCGCCGACCGGGAGCGCGATCAGGGGGTCGATGGTGATGCCGGCGATCGGGCGCAGGACCAGGATAGCGATGGTGACGAACGGACCGGCGAGCGCCGCCCACAGGGGAGGCAGATCCTTGCTGTCGACCGTGTTGACGTCGCTGTCCGCGATCTCGGTGCCGCGCATGCGCAGATGGTAGGCGAGGAGCGAGGTGACGATCAGAGCCACGACGGCCGGGATGATGCCGACCGCGATGATCGAGGTCAGCGGCACGCCGAAGCCCTCAGCCGCCGCGATGTCGTTCGGGTTCGGGCTCATGACGTTGCCCGCGCGGACCGCGCCGAGCTGCGCCATCAGAACGCCCATCTTGTGATAGCCTGCACGCTTCGCCATCTGAAGGGCGATCGGTGCGACCGTGATGCACGCGACGTCGCCGAACACGCCGACGGCGGTCAGGACCCACGTCGCGAGCGTGATCGCGATCAGGCAGCGCTTCGCGCCCAGTTTATTCATGATCGCTTCCGCGATACGCTCGGCCGCGCCGCTCTCGATCAGCGCACCGGCGAGGATGCCGGCGGTCACGATGCGGATGATGGCGGAGACGATGCCCTGCGTGCCCGAGATGATATAGTTTACGGTTCCGGTCAGACCGGCGCCGCCGATAAGGCCGCCGGCGACCGCGCCGATCAGCATGGCGTAGGTCGGCTGGACCTTTTTCAGAATGAGTACGATGGCCACGACGAGCGCGGCCAGAGCGCCCAGAACGGATACGGTTACTCCATCCATAGTGAAATTCCCCTTTCTGTCGGCTTACAGGTGGTCGAACTTCATGACGCCGCCCTCAGAGCCGGAGGCTGCGAGCTTGCAGTACAGGCCGAGCCAGCCCTTCTTGAACTTGGGCTCGGGGCGCTTCCACTGCTTGAGACGCGCCTCGATCTCCTCGTCGGGCACGAGCAGGTTGAGCTGCTTGTTATCGACGTCGATCTCGATGGTGTCGCCGTCATGGACGATGGCGATCGGGCCGCCCTCTGCCGCCTCCGGGGAGATATGGCCGACGAAGCAGCCGTTGTTCGTGCCGGAGAAGCGGCCGTCGGTGATGAGCGCGGTGGTCTTGGCGAGGCCGCGGCCGTACAGGTACTTCATGGCCTTGAACATCTCGCGCATGCCGGGGCCGCCCTTCGGGCCCTCGTAGCGGATGACGACGACGTGGCCGTCATGGATCTTGCCGGCGAGGATAGCCTCCTCTGCGGCCTCCTCGGAGTCGAAGCAGATGGCCTCGCCCTTGAAGTGATGCAGGCTCTTGTCGAACGCGCCGGGCTTGGTGATGCCGGTGTCGGGCGCGAGGTTGCCGCGCAGGACAGCGACGCCGCCGGTGTAGCCGAACGGGTCGTCGAGCGTGTGGTTGACCAGACCGGTCGCCGGGTACAGGTACTTGTGGCTGTCGATATTCTCCGCGAGGGTGTGCGCGGTGACGGTCATGACGTCGGTCTCGAGCATGGAGCGCAGGTTCTCCATCAGACGCGGAACGCCGCCGTCCTTGTAGAAGTCCACGATGCTGTACTTGCAGGACGGGTTCATGCGCGCCAGCTGCGGCGTGGTGTCGGACAGGCTGTCGAACTCGTCGAGCACCTTGATGCCGAGCTCAGCCTCGTAGGCGATGGCGGTCAGGTGCATGACGGCGTTGGTCGAGCCGCTCATGGCCAGACATGCCTTGATGGCGTTGCGGATGGAGCCGTCGGTGATGATCTGGCGGGCGGTGATGTTCTTCTCGACCAGCTCCATGATCTTGACGCCGGTCTCCTCGGCCTTCATCATGCGAACCGCGGAGGTCGCCGGAGCGGTGCCGCCGTCCGGCAGGGTCATGCCGAGCGCTTCCGCGAGGGCGCACATGGTGTTCGCGGTGCCGAGGTAGGAGCACGAGCCGCAGCCCGGGCAGGCGGTATCCTCCAGAGCCACATACTCCGCCTCCGTGATCTTTCCGGCGGAAAGCATACCATAAGCCTCGGTGGCAGAGGTCTGGTCGGCCTGACGGCCGTCGAACTCAACGCCGCCCTCCATCGGGCCGCCCGGCAGGAAGATGCACGGGATGTCCAGACGGGCCGCCGCCATCAGCATGCCCGGAACGATCTTGTCGCACGAGCCGAGCAGGACGAGGCCGTCGAACAGGTTGATCTGCGCCATGGACTCGATGGAATTGGCGATCAGCTCGCGCGAGGGCATGATGAAGTGCATGCCGTCGTGGCCCTGACCCATGCCGTCGCAGCCGCCGATGACGCCGAACTCGATGGGCGTGCCGCCTGCGCGGTAAATGCCGTCCTTGACGCGCTGCGCGACCTGACGCAGGTTGTAGTGGCCGGGCACGCACTCGCTCCAGGCGTTCGCGATGCCGATGAGCGGACGCCCCAGATCCTCGGTGGTAAAGCCCATGGATTTGTAGGTTGCCCGGTAATACTGGTTGCCCAGACCCTTCAGAATATGTTCGCTGCGTAACATAACGCATTCCTCCTGTAATATCTTTTCACCCGAAAATTTTCTATGCTGACCCCTCGGAAACGCCGGCTGTTCCGGATCAGGTCTCTATACTCAGCATTATAATTTTTGAAAAGATGTGTTTCAAGTTGTCCAAAATGCTTTCTACTTTTGCAATAAAATTTTTTTATAAAATCGTGCAAAACCATCAAATTACGTAAACAGCTTGCGTATTTTTGCAGGAAATGCGCGGGAAATAAGAAAAAGCGAGAAAAAAACATCGGACCACTTTAGACTGCGCGCAAAAAAAGCGCCTGCATTGCAGGCGCTTGAGAGACTGTCGAAAAAGTCTGTATTCACGATGCTGCCGCTGCCGCGCGGCAGCGCGCATAAAATAGCGTTTGCTGCGCAAACGCATAAAAACCGGGGGCGTGTACCTCGGTTTTTATACTCCCAGAGGGAGAAAGTTTCCGCATGGGAACTTTCGGACGTCCGTGTTTTGCGAAGTCAAAACACAGATTGTCGGCGAAACGATAGTTTCGCGACAGTCTCATCGCGCCGTTTTCGTCTGGCGGATGAAGATGCGGTTCGTGTCGAGATGCACGGACATGGCGCTGCGGGCGGCCTGCGGGTCGCGGTCACGCACGGCATCCAGTATCTCCTTGTGGGTGTCGATGGTCATGGTGAGCAGCTCCTTGCGCGTGATGTTGGCGATCGAGATCACGGCCGCGTCGATAATCGGCATCAGCGGCTCGACGACCATGTTGTGCGAGCATTTCGCGAGGTACCAGTGAAAGCGCATATCCTCGATGAGGTAGTCCTCCCCGGCCTCGATCTTTTCGCGCACCGCGTCGCAGTATTCGGCCAGCTGCTCGACCTCCTCGTCCGTGCGGTTCTGCGCCGCGAGCGATGCGATGGACGGTTCGAGCATGAGCCGAACGTCGGTCAGATCGAGCGCGAGCTGCAGCTTGTCCTCCACCGCGTCCAGACCCAGCGGATTGGCGTGGAGCGGGAACAGGGACGCGACGTAGGTGCCCGAGCCATGCTTGACGCGCAGAACGCCGCGCGAGACGAGCAGCTTGACCGCCTCGCGGACGGTGCCGCGGCTGACCTCGAAATGCGCCGCCAGCTCATGCTCGTTCGGCAGCTTCGCCCCGACCTTCAGATGGTTGTCCAGAATGTACGCAAACAAACGCTCCTCAATCCGTTCGGTCAGCGCCTGATTTTTGATGCTCGACAGCTCCGACATACCGAAATCTCCCTTTCCTTTTTCTGTCTGTGCGGTATTTTTCTGAGATAAGAATATACTGCATTTTCTCCGGCTGTCAATCTTTTTTTCGCCGGGCGACGCAAAGCTGTAACTGCATAACGTTAAAACGTTGCAACTTTACTCCGCATATCGGTTCGCAGAACGCGAAAATCCCGGCGGAAAACGTCCTGTTCCGCCGGGATAGATTGCATCAAACGTTATAACTTTAAAACGCTGTGACTTTATAACTTTACAGCTTTTCCGGTGCGCCGGTTTTTTCTTTACAGCACCTTGACGCCGCGCGGACGGCGCTCACGGCCGCAGACGGGTAAAGCGCACCTTCGGGAGCAGCGCCTCGACGGCCTCGCGTTCGGCGGCCTGCGTGCCGCTGCACATGACGTTCGCCGCGCCGGCGGCGGTCGAGAGGCGGACGGCCTCCTCCTCGCTCAGTCCCTGCGCCTCGGCATACGCGAGCGCCGCGACCACGCTGTCGCCTGCGCCGACCGTGCTGCCGACCGGGACCCTGAGACCCTCGGCGTAGATCGTGCTGCCCTTTCGCAGATAGAGCGCGCCGCGGCCGCCGAGCGAGATCACAACCCGTTCGATGCCGCGCTCGAGCAGCTTTCTGCCCTCGGCGGTCAGCTCCTCGAGGGTCTCGAGCTTTTTCCCTGCCAGCCGCGACAGCTCGCCGTCGTTCGGCTTGATGAGGTGCGGTGCGGCCTTGATCCCTTCCGCGAGCAGCGCGCCGTCCGCGTCGAGAAAGACCCGTGCGCCCGCCTTTTTGCACGCGGCCGTCCAGCTGCGGTAGGTGTCCTGCGGCGCGCCCTTCGGCAGGCTTCCGGCGAGAACGACGATGTCGCCCGGCCGGAGCTCCTCCAGAAGCTCGCGCAGCAGCGCGTCCAGCTCGGCCGCCGTGACGGTCAGACCCGGCTCGTTGATGTCGGTGTTCGTGTGCCCCTCGCGGTCGATGATCTTGAGGTTGGTGCGGGTCTGTCCCTCGACAAAGCGGAACCGCGTCGCGAATGGCTCGCCCTCGAGCAGCTTTTCGAGCATTTTTCCGCTCCCGCCGCCGAGGATGCCGACCGCGCAGCTCTCTCCGCCGAGTTTGGCGATCACCTTGCTCACGTTGATGCCCTTGCCGCCGGGATCGGTGCGCATTTCGGTGATGCGGTTGACGGTGTCGAGCGCCATGCCCGGAATCTCCACCGTTTTATCCAGTGCGGGGTTGAGTGTTACCGTGTAGATCATGGAATGACCCCTTTCAGACGTTTGAAACCAAAGCTGTAATCCGGACAGCCGCCGCTGCTTCCGCAGGTCATGCTTCGCCCGCCTGCTCGAGCCGCAGCAGCGCCTTTTTCATTTCCGCGCCGCCGGCGTAGCCGCCCGGCGAGCCGTCCGCGCAGATGACGCGGTGACAGGGGATGACGATGAGGATGGGGTTCGCGTGATTTGCCATGCCCACCGCGCGGCAGGCGTTCGGCCGGCCGATGGCCTCGGCGAGCTGTTTGTAGCTGCGCGTTTCGCCATAGGGGATGTCACGCAGCGCCGCCCAGACCCTTTGCTGGAAGGGCGTGCCGTGCAGGCGGCAGGGAAAATCGAACGTCCGGCGCGTCCCGGAAAAATACTCGTCCAGCTGACGGAATACGAGTGCGGTCAGCGCGTTCGGCGCTTCCCCGCAGGCGCCGAACGGGGCGAGACGCAAGGCCGTGACCGCGCCGTCCTCCCAGTCCAGCTGCATTATCCCAAACGGCGAATGATAAACGGCTGTTCCTTCCATGTACGGTTTTCCTCCTGTAAGACAGGTTTTTTAGCGAAATCGGAGCGTTTTCGCGATGTTAATGCAGCCGCGCGGCAGCGCGCATGAAATAGAAATCGCGCAGCGATTTCATAAGCCCGTAGGCCTCTATCCTCAAAAACATTTCATGAGAGCAACCGGGGG
>ERZ1673722.2456-NODE-2456-length-15184-cov-4.525018_pt1 | contig 15184 bp, 11 predicted proteins | sample MGYA00580222_ERZ1673722 | MGnify/ENA primary metagenome ERZ1673722 (study PRJEB41218, sample SAMN15661750) | gut metagenome | host: Homo sapiens | place: Canada: London | collected 2015-08-20/2019-03-30 | study: EMG produced TPA metagenomics assembly of...
CATGCTCTCCCGCAGGCTCATCCCCCGCGCCAGCCCGTCGAACAGCCGCGCCTCCAGCGAAAGGGTACTCTTGGGCGCCTCAGGCGCGGGGATGTCCTCCCCGGCCCATTCAAACACCAGGCAGTATTCGCCCTTTTCGGCCTTGGGGTTTTGCTCGATGGCTTCCAGCACCTGCGCGACCGGGCCGCGCAGGGTTTTTTCGTACTTCTTGGTCAGATCGCAGCTGGCGCTGACCATGGTGTGAGGCAGCGTCTCCTCCACCGTGGCCAGCAGCTCGCGCACGCGGTGAGGCGATTCGTGCACCACCGCGAGGCGCGACCTGCGCGCCATGTCCAGCAGCTTTTCCTTTAACTCGCCCTTCTGCCGGGGCAGAAAGCCGAAAAACGTAAATTCACTGATTTCATAGCCGCTCACGCTCAAGGCCGCTGCCATCGCCGTCGGGCCCGGCACGGCCACCGTCTCGATACCGCTTTCCACCGCCGCGCGCACCAGCGCGCTGCCGGGGTCCGAGATGCAGGGTGTGCCCGCGTCGGTGGTCACGGCCACATCGATGTCCTCCTCCAGCATGCGCCGGACAATCTGCGCGGCCTTACCGCGCTCGTTGTGCTCGTGGCAGCTGGTCAGCGGCGTGTGGATGTCAAAGGCGCTAAGCAGCTTCTGGGTCACGCGCGTGTCCTCGGCTGCAATCAGCGATACGCTTTTGAGCGTTTCGATGGCGCGCGGCGTCATATCGCCCAGGTTTCCGATGGGAGTTGCGACCACATACAAAGTCGGCATGGCTTACCTCTTTTCAAACACGCGCAGCTTGGCGCTGCGCGCGCGGGGATTGCTAGCGACCTCCTGCGTCGACGGCTTGATCGCTCCGCCCGCCAGCACGCGCCCCAGCGGCTTTTTGCCGCAGGTGCACACGGGCGCCCTGGGCGGACAGGTGCAGGGGTTTTGCAGCTGGCGAAACGTCTGCTTGACGATGCGGTCCTCCAGCGAATGGAAGGTGATCACCAGCAGCCGCCCGCCGGGGGCCAGCAGGTCCACAAAGTCGCAAAGCGCCTGCCTGAGGGGGTCCAGCTCGTCGTTGAGCGCGATGCGCACGGCCTGGAACGTGCGGCGGGCAGGATGCCCGTCGTCCCTGCGGCGCACGGCTTTGGGGATGGCGGCGTCCACCACCGCGACCAGATCGCCCGTGGTCAGGATGGGCGCTTTTGCCCGCCGCTCCACGAAGATCTGCGCGATGCGCGCGGCCCATTTTTCCTCGCCGTAATCGATGAGAATGCGGCAAAACGCCTCCTGCGAGATCCCGGCCAGATATTCTGCGGCCGTGGGCCCCTGGGAAGGGTCCATGCGCATATCCAGCGGCGCGTCCTCATGGTAGCTGAAGCCGCGGGCCGCCTCGTCCAGCTGATGGCTGCTCACGCCCAGGTCCACCAGCGCGCCGGTGAGCGGCGGCGCGTCCACCGCGCCGAGCAGCGCCTTTGCGTCGTGAAAGTTTCCGTGAATCGCCCGAAAGCCGGGATAGGCCCCGAGGCGCGCCGAAGCGGCGGCAATGGCCTCGCCATCGCGGTCGATGCCGTACAGCCGCGCCGTGCCGCCCGAAAGGCGCAGAATGCCCTCGCTGTGGCCGCCGCCGCCCAGCGTGCCGTCCAAATAGACGCCGTCGGGCCGGGGCGCCATCCATTGCATGACCTCGTCAAAGAGGACCGGCACATGATGAAACGCGTTATCCATGCATCCTCCGTAAAAGCGGGCCGGTTTCCCGGCCCGCCGTCCGTTCTTACGCCTGCTTCAGGTCCTCGATGCGCGCCTTGAGGGCTTCGAGCATGCTTTCCGTGGTTTTCAGCTTCTCGCGCTCCTGCTCCACCAGCTGGGCGGGCGCTTTCGACAGGAAGCCCGGATTGTTCAGCTTGCCCTGCGCGCGGGCGATTTCGCCCTCCAGGTTCTTGCGTTCCTTTTCCAGGCGCGCAAGCTCCTTGTGCAAATCCACCAGATCGCCCAGCGGGATGCGGATCTCGCCCGCGGCGCATACGGCGCTGACCACCTTTTCGCCCGCGAGCGCATCCTTGCCGCCGATGGCCACGTCGCTGGCGTAGGCCAGGCGTTGCAGATACGGCTCGGCCATCGCAAGGGTGCTCTCCCAGCCCAAGTCGGGAATGAGCGTCACATGCGTGCGCTTGCCCGCCTGCACATTCATCTCGGCGCGCAGGTTGCGAATGGCCCGGATGATTTCCATCAGGCCCTCCATCTGGCGCTCCTCGGTTTCAAAGGCGTATTCCGCCTTGACCTCGGGCCAGTGCGCCAGGATCAGCATGCCGTCATGGGCGGGCAGGTGCTGGTACACCTCCTCGGTCAGGAAGGGCATGAAGGGATGCAGGAGCTTGAGAAGCCCCTCCAGCACGTAGAGCAGCACGCCGCGGACGTTGCGCTTCTGGTCCTCGTCCTCGCCCATCAGGCGGCCCTTGGACAGTTCGATATACCAGTCGCAGAACTCGCTCCACGCGAAGTCGTAGATCTTGTTGGCGGCCATGCCGAAGTCGCCGTCCTCCATGTGGGCGCTCACCTCGGCGACGGCCTTGTTCAGCCGGGAGAGAATCCACTGGTCCGGCAGCTGCAAAAGCGCCGGGTCGATGGTTTCGCGGGTCTGCGTGTTCATCAGCACAAAGCGCGAGGCGTTCCAGACCTTGTTGGCGAAGTTGCGGGCGCTTTCCACCTTTTCGTCGGAGTAGCGGGTGTCGTTTCCGGGGCTGACGCCCATGGCCAGGGAGAAGCGCAGCGCGTCGGCGCCGTACTTGTCGATGACCTCCAGCGGGTCCACGCCGTTTCCGAGGCTCTTGGACATCTTGCGGCCCTGCGCGTCGCGCACCAGGCCGTGGATGAGCACGGTGTCAAACGGGCTGTCACCCATCTGCTCGATGCCCGAGAAGATCATGCGGGCCACCCAGAAGAAGATGATGTCGTAGCCCGTCACCAGCATGCTGGTGGGATAGAAATACTTGAGATCCTCGGTCTCTTCGGGCCAGCCCAGCGTGGAGAAAGGCCACAGCGCGGAAGAGAACCAGGTGTCCAGCACGTCCTCATCCTGACGCAGATGCGTGCAGCCGCACTTGGGGCAGGCCGCGGGGGCCTCGCGCGCCACGATGGTCTCTCCGCATTCGTCGCAGTACCACGCGGGGATGCGGTGGCCCCACCACAGCTGGCGGCTGATGCACCAGTCGCGGATGTTCTCCATCCAGTTGTAATAGGTCTTGGCAAAGCGCTCCGGCACGAACTTCGTCCGGCCCGAACGCACGGCCTCGATGGCGGGCCTGGCCAGCGGCTCCATCTTCACAAACCACTGGGTGCTGGTCACGGGATCGACGGTATGGTGGCAGCGGTAGCAGGTGCCCACGTTGTGGGTGTAGTCCTCGATCTTGACCAGATAGCCCTCCTGCCTGAGCTGCTCCACCACCGCCTCGCGGCATTCCAGCGCGGTCATGCCCTGGAAGCGCCCGGCGTTCTCGTTCATGGTGCCGTCGTCGTTGGTCACGCGGATGACCTCCAGGTTGTGCCGCTTGCCCACCTCAAAGTCGTTGGGGTCGTGGGCGGGGGTCATCTTCACCGCGCCGGTGCCGAATTCCATGTCCACATAGCTGTCGGCCACCACGGGAATTTCCTTGTTCATAATGGGCAGAATCACCTTCTTGCCCACCAGGTCCGTGTAGCGCGCGTCGTCAGGATTGACGGCCACGCCGGTATCGCCCAGCATGGTTTCGGGGCGCGTGGTGGCCACCACCACGCCCTCGCCGCCGTCCGCGCCGGGATAGCGGATGTGCCACAGGTGGCTGGCCTGCTCCTCATACTCCACCTCGGCGTCGGAAAGCGCGGTCTGGCACTCCGGGCACCAGTTGATGATGCGGTTGCCACGGTAGATCAGGCCCTTTTCGTAGAGCTTGACAAACACCTCGCGCACGGCGCGGTTGCAGCCCTCGTCCATGGTGAAGCGCTCGCGGCTCCAGTCGCAGCTGGCGCCCAGGCGGCGCTGCTGGCGGTTGATGCGGCCGCCATACTCCTTCTTCCACGCCCAGGCGCGCTCCAGGAAGCCGTCGCGGCCCAGCATCTCCTTGGTCAGGCCCTCCTTGGCCATCTGCTCCACCACCTTGACCTCGGTGGCGATGGAGGCATGGTCCGTGCCGGGCAGCCAGAGGGTGGGGTCACCCTTCATGCGGTGATAGCGGATGGGCGCGTCCTGCAGGAGGCAGTCCATCGCGTGGCCCATATGCAGCTGGCCGGTGATGTTGGGCGGGGGCATGACGATGGTGAAGGGCTTTTTGCCCTCCTTGCGGTGCGCCACAAACGCGCCGCTCTCCTCCCACATGCGGTAGAGCTTGTCCTCGATGGCCTGGGGGTTATATACCTTTTCCATTTCAAAATCCATGGGGTTTTCCTCCCTTTCTCATCCGGCTTACAATCCGGGGAACACATCCAGCAGAATCAGCGCGCCCAGCAGCGCCAGCACAAGCCCCGCGATTCTCACCGGCAGCACGGCGCGCTCGCCGCGGTCGCGCAGCACGAACCTGCACAGCCGGGTCGCCTGCACGCACAGGACCGCACCCGCCAGCAGCAGCGTAATGCCCGGCACGCTCAGCCGCGAAAGCACCTTTTCCCAATCCACGGCAATCGCATCCTTTCCTGGCAAGCCTGAAACCAAAAAAGCCGCCCGCGTCCAAAGGACGGAGCAGCTCCGTGGTACCACCTTAGTTCGCGGCCTGAAGGGGCCGCCTCCATGCGCTGTAACGCGCGCACGCGGCAGGGCTATGGCACAGCCGTTCACCCCGCGCCCTCCCAGGCGACCTTCCCCTTCCCGTGCATCCGGACCGCCTTTCAGCCGGCGAGCGGTCCTCTCTTGGGCGACGGGGGAGGGTACTCCTCCTGTTCTCAGGGCCATACGGCGCAAGGCCGCCCGAACTTTCAGGCAGCCTTGCAGCCATGGAGGAGACGCTTACGCATTCTCCTTCTTCTCGGTCATGTCGATGACCTGAACGCCGTTGTAATAACCGCAATGCTTGCACACGCGGTGGGACAGTTTCTTTTCGTGGCACTGCGGGCACTCGACGATGCCGGGCAGGCTGAGCTTCCAATTTGCGCGGCGCTTACGGCCACGGGCCTTGGACACTTTTCCCTTGGGAAGAGCCATGGTTACACCTCCTCATTCCGCGCCCCGTCGCTGACGGGGCTTTCCAAATCGTTCGCCTGGGGAGGCGAACCAGCCTTCCGGGGAATGACGAGGCAGATGCATTTGCCGCTCCCTGCGCCCGATCCCGGCCATCATAGACAAGGTATTCATCCTTTGCAACGCTGCGGCGGCGCCTCCTTGCGCAAACGCCTGTCCACAACGTGACCAATTTGTATTATATGATGGAGCAATTTCTTTGTCAAGCCCTTTTTTGCACCTCTGCGCACGATCTGTCCTCCCTGACAGCGCCGAGCGCCCGCAAAGCGGAACATCCTGCAAAAACCGTTACGGAAAGCTGCTTGTACGTCATCCAGAAATGCAGCCGCGAATGATTCTGCAACACGCAATACCATATAACCGGCCACAGGGCCACCGCCGCCAGCGCAAGCGCCTGCGGCCAGTTTTCCAGCCGTCCTTTGCGGACTGCATAAACGCCTTCCACCAGCAGCATCAGCGCAAACGCGCCGATGTTGGCTCCCATGAAGAAGGTTTCCAGGTTGATGAGCACCGCGCTGCGCATGCTCACATCAACAGCGCCTGTATCCGTATAGAAGGCTCCCGTCGTGCGGAAGGCGGCCTGAGACAGGATATCGCCCAGGACGTTTTCTCCCGTCAGCAGCGTCCCGATTATGCCCTTTGCAACCCAGGTAAGCCCATATCCCAGGACCCACGCAGCCGAGAGCAAGAGCGTCTTTTTCCAGATCGGAGCCGGTCCCTCTCCATCCCCAACCATTTGCAGCAGGCAGCACGCCAGCGGATAGCCCAACGCCAGGACGGGAAAGGTCAGGAAATCAAAAAAGCAGACGAGAGACCCCAGCAGGAAAAAGAATTCATACAAACAGCCGCGGACGGCCTTCCACCCGCACAGCACGGCGGCGCTGCCCGCCAGGGCCAGGAAGGTCACGGGCATATACTGCTGGCAGAACGGCGCAATGAGCAGAAACGACATCAGCAGCCCGGCGCAGAAATGCACCGCGGTTCTCCAGCCGAACCGCTCGCGGCACTTCCATCCGCAGACAAGGAATAGCGCCATCAGGGCCATCATGTTCAGATAGCGGATGTTGACGATGCTCATCACGATCATCAGCGGCCGCAGCACCACGGCGTAGCCGTGCCAGTATCGCGCATAATCCGTGCGCATCGCCGCGTCCGTCACGCTTCGCCCGTCGCGCAGCAATCCCTGATAGATCCGCATATCCGTCAGGTTGTCCGTGATGCTGAAGCCCGTATGCCAAAAATAGTTGGCATACCCGCCCACCATGTTGCCTTCTTCTGTAAGCACATTGACTGCGGCCCCGACATTATCGCTGATCCATTCGTCAGGAAAGGCATAAGCGGCCAGCAGCAAGCCGGTATACAGGCAAATGGCGGCCAGCAGCAGCGCCGCCAGGCGCGCTCCCCTGCGCAGGACCCTTTGCATAGTTCCCCTCCGCTCTAGTGCGTCTGCTTTTGAGCATCCAGCAATTCGTTCAGGCCCTCGAAGGGACGGTAGGTTCCCTCGCCCTCCGGCTCCTCCTTCCATACCTTTGCCTCTTCGTTCCAGGCCTTCAGCTCCGAGGCGGCATGGCAATCCGGCCTGCCGCACACAAAGCGCATGGGCAGATTGAGCATCGCAAGCGTCAGCGCCATGTGGTCCAGCGGCACGGATTTTCCCTCGTAGCGGAAGCACTCGTCCTCGGTCTCGTTAGCGTCCTTGCGGAAGGTTTCGTCAAAATTGATTTCAACGCGCTTCTCCGCCGGCGCCAGGCACACGGCGCAGGCGGCGTGTGCCCTGGTCGTCAGCTTCCCCTCCAGGCGAACGGTATCGTCCACCACAAAATAGGTTCCTTCCAGCGCCACCGGATCAAAGGTCACGGTTTCGCCGCCCACGTCCTGCGCCTCCAGCGTCAGGCTCGCCTCAAAGGGAAAGGGCGTCGCCGGGTGAATGAAACCGCGGGATACATCCAGTTCCATACTGCCACCTCCGTTTGCAAAACGCGGCTTTACCGCGCCTCTCCATTATAGGGACGGCCGCGCGTCCTTGTCAAGGCGCGGCGAGGTATAAGCCGCCAGCCACAGGGGCACGGTACCTACCATCGGCAAAAGATAGCGCAGATATACCACCGGCAAAAACGGCCCTGCTATTCCGGTAATCAGCGCCGGAATCATCACCATTAGGGTTTTCCGGCGATGGTTGACCACGCTGAGATAGGTTACCGCCAGCATCAGCAGCATGCAAAAGCCCATGCTGGCAAAGGGACCTATGAGCGGAAGATCGCTGAAGCGGAAGTACCCTTCCGTCAGCGCGCGCTGAAGGCTGTTGAGCGCGCGCAGCTCCTCGCTGTTATAATACCACAAGTCGTTGAAGGAATACGGATAAACATAGCTGTCGTTGCTATTATCCGTCAGCGATACATATATAGCCTCGTTGCTTTGCAAATCGAATAAAACTGCATTCATGGCCAACACTGCATCCACATACTCCACAGGATACCTGACAAGCTCCTTCGCCCATACCCTTTCCATGTATGCCATAAGGTCCTCCGATGACCGTCCGGCATTCTCGCTCCAGCGGATGTTGTCCGAGGAACCCGGATTATAAAGCTCGGGCGCCTGATCAAAATCCATGATCCGGTCGATCAGCGCGACTTCCTCCTGTGGCAGCTCGTCCCCGTGCAGCTTCACCACCCGCGCCGTCTGCTGAAAGGGGAGGGAGAGCCAGTCATCCTGACTTACGCGGGCGATGTCCATCGTGCGAATCAGGTATTCCTCCGCGCCAACGCTGATGCCAATCACCACCGCCGCATACAGAAGCGTCAGCACGCCCTGCCTGCCGCGCCTGCGAACCAGAAAGCACAGCGACATCGCTGCCAGAAGCAGCGCCGCTACAAACACGCCGTTATGGCGGACCAGCATCATTAAAATCAGGTCCGCTGCCAAGACTGTCATGCGTTTCCAGCTACGGATGAAAGCGTCCATATTCCACACAAATTCCAGCGCCATTGCAGCCGCCAGGATGCACAGAATCAAATAGGAGCTATCCTTGGATAGAGTGGTGGTCCAGCCCACATAGATGGGCGAAACCGCGTACAGCGTCAGCGCCAGCAATCTGATCCAACCCGGCACCGCGCATTTTTTCATCACCAGAAGCGAATAGGAAAGAATGGCGATGAATCCCGCCGTTTTCACCAGCGTAAAGGCAAAATACGTCAGGTTCTTATAGCCGGTGGTCATCGCAAAATCAATGAGCTTCCCGTAGATCACGGTTCCAAACGGGGGATGCGGCGTGGTCCGAGGCCGCCAGAGGAGATACTGGTGGGCCTGCAGAACCGTGTCGACGGTCAGCTGTCCCGGATAGCGGATAATCAGATGCGGCAGCCATGCAGCGCACAAAAGCAGAAAGGGAAACAGGAAGGGCCGCTTTTCCCACATTCTGCGGCACCATCCGGCGCAGGAATACCCTTCCAGTCTTCGCAGGGTGAACCCGCTTTCCAACGCATCGCCCAGCCCGCGCAGCAGGCACAGCAGCAGCAGATACATGCCAAGCAGATAGAGTGCCGCTTTCACCAGCTGAAAAGCGTTTTCCCAAAGCACCGCCACCGTGCCCGCCTGCCGGGTCACGGCGCAGAGAAGCTGCATACCGCTGAAAAAGGCGCACAGCAGGTATTCCCCGATGCCCGTATGCCGTGGCTTGTGAAACAAATAGCGGTTTAGCAGCCAGACGCATCCCACGAACATGACCGTCAGCGTTACCGCGTCCGTCTGGACCGCCTCGAACGTGCGCCCGATGAGCTGATGCAGATAGCCCCCAAAATCAAACGCATCCGGTTTGATTTTTCTTTGTACCTCCGTGCTCAGCCCGGGCGCGGACGCAGCGAGCAGCGCACCGAAAAGAATGGTCAGCTTTTGAATCATCCGTTTCAATGACTCATTTCCTCACTTTCCATACGTGTGGCGCACGCCGCCAGCCCCACCGGCATAGCGCCGATGAGGGGCAGGGCGTATCGCAGATAAACCACCGGGGAAAACAGGCACACCAAGAGCGTTGCCAGCGCCGGCAAAAACACCGGCAGGATGCCTCTGCGGCCGCCGGTTGCACAGAGATAGAAGAGAGCGAGCGTCAAAAGCACGTTGAAGCTCATGCTGGCGCAAAGCCCGACCAGCGGCAGCCTGTCAAAATCCATGTACCATTCCGTCAGAGCGCGCTGGACGCTGCTCAGCGGCACCAGCGCCTCCCGGTCATACATGGTCATGTCGTTGAACGACCAGGGATAAACGTAGGTATCCAGCGCCATGTCGCTGAAGCTGATGTACATGGGTTCGTTGTCGCGCAGGTCAAAGAGCACGCCGTTCATATGCAGCGCCGCGTCCAGATACTCCGTGGGCCAGCGCCGCAGTTGCCGCCACCACACGCCCCAGTAGGCCAGGCGATCCTCCGCCGTCGCCGTCTGGCGGTAGGTGTCCTTGACGGCGTCGGCATACCAGTCATTGTATCCCTCCGCCAGCGAATCGTAGTCCAGCACGCGGTCGATGATCTCCCGTTCCTCCTTTGGAATCTCCTCCCCATGGAGCTTCACCACCCGCGCCGTCTGCTGAAAGGGCAGGGACAGAACATCCTGCATGTAGCGGTCCCGGATGCCCAGCGCCGCGCTGATGGCGGCTTCCACGCCTACGGCGAGCACGAGGCTCAGCGCCCCGCAGGCGAGCAGCCGCGCGGCCGCGCGCCTGCGTTCCCTTCCCCGCAGGACCATCATCAGCATCACCGCCAGCACCGCCGCCGCCAGCGGCAGCCCGTTGTGGCGGCTCAGCGCCATCACCAGAAAGCTCAGTCCCAGCAGCGCCGGCCTGTGCCAGCTTTCAAAGAACGCCTCCCGTTCCCGCGCGAACTCCCAAAGCAAGGTCACCATCAGCAAAAACGGGATCTGGAACATGGTGTCCTTGGCGATCACCGTCGCCCAGCCCGCGTAGCAGGGCGAGAGGGCGTAGAGCAACAGCGCCGTCAACCGCACCCAGCCCGGCGCGCCCAGCCGGCGCATGACGCACAGCGTATAGCTCAGCACCGCGATGTAGGCGGCGCACTGGAGCAGGGTAAAGCCAAAATAGACAAGGTTGCGGTTGCCCGCGGCCTCGCCCAGCCAGGCCAGCAGCCCGTACACCAGCGTGCCGAACGGCGGATGGCTGGAGATGCGCTCCGCCTCGCCCATGAACTGCTTGATCTGCATGTAGCTGTCCCACATGAGCACGCCCGGGTAGCGGATCAAGATCTGCGGCAGCCACGCCGCCGCGATCACCGCAAACAGCCGCCAGAAGGTATCGTATCTCCTCAAGCCTGAAAGGCTTGAGGGCAGGCCCGCCTGCCGCCCCTTTTCCAGCCCCTTGCGAAGCGCCCTGAGCAGCATGAGAAAGATCAGATACATTCCCGCCAAAAACAGCCCCGCCTTGCACACCTGAAAGGCGTTTTCCCAGAGCACCGCCACCGTGTCCTGCGTGCGCACGGCCGTGCACAGGAGCGTCATGAGGCTGAAAAACGCGCACAGCCCATACTCCCCCACGCCCGTTCCCGCCGGTTTCCGAAACAGGAAGCGCCGGCACAGCCACAGACATGCCGCCAGCAGCAGCGCCGCCGCCAGCCGGTCCACCTCCAGAGAGGCAAAGGTCCTTGCGACCAACTGATACACATAGCCAAACAGGTCCCCCGCATCCGGCAGGGCCTTTCTCGCCGGAGCCAGGTTCAGCCACGGCGCGGCCGTCATCAACCCCGCACAGCCCAGCATGCTCGCCCGCCTGATCCATCCTCTCATCATCGATGCACCTCACCGCATTTTGTCCAAAACCAAATTCGGCGCAGATGCCCACGCACCCGCGCCGAATTGGTATTTCGGAAGCTTATTCGATCGGCTTGCCGGTCACGATGCACAGGGTGTCCCGCGCGATGACGATTTCCTCGTCCGTGGGGATGACGCAGATCTTGACCTTGCTGTCGTCGGCGGAGATGACGCTCTCCTTGCGGTTGCCCTCGACGTTCTTCACGGGGTCGAGCTTGGCGCCCAGGAATTCAAAGCCTTCCATGACCTTCTCGCGCAGCTCCGCGCCGTTTTCGCCGATGCCGGCGGTAAAGACGATCACGTCCACGCCGTTCATCACCGCGGCATAGCTGCCGATATACTTGCGGATGCCGTGGATGAGCATATCGCGGGCGATGATGGCGCGCTCGTGGCCGCTGTCCGCGGCGGCGTCGATGTCGCGCATGTCGCTGCTCAGGCCGCTGATGCCAAGCAGACCGCTCTTTTTGTTGCACATGTTGAGGACCTCGTCCACGGTCATGTGCTCGTTATTGGCGATGTACTGCACCACCGCGGGGTCCATGCTGCCCGATCGGGTGCCCATGATCACGCCCTCAAGAGGCGTGATGCCCATGCTGGTGTCCACGCACTTGCCGCCGTCCACGGCCGCCATGGAGCTGCCGTTGCCCAGATGGCAGGTGATGACGCGGGTCTTTTTGCGGTCCAGGCCCAAGAACTCGCATACGCGCTTGCTCACGTAGCGGTGGCTGGTGCCATGGAAGCCGTAGCGGCGCACGTGCAGGCGCTCGTAGTACTCATAGGGCACGCCGTAGAGGTAGGCCTTGGGCGGCATGGTCTGATGGAAGGCGGTATCGAACACGGCCACGTTGGGCGTGCCGGGCATGACCTTCTCGCAGGCCTCGATGCCCATGAGGTTGGCGGGGTTGTGCAGGGGGCCCAGGGGGATGTTGGCGCGGATGGCCTCCTTGACCTCCTCGTTGATGAGCACGCTGGCGGTGAACGCCTCGCCGCCGTGGAGCACGCGATGGCCCACCGCGCCGATCTCGTCCATGTGCTTGACCGCGCCCTTCTCGGGATCGGTCAGGGCCTTAATCATGAGGGAGCAGGCCTCGGTGTGGTCCTTGATGGGCTGCTCAAAGACGATCTCCTGGCCGCTTACCTTCTGGGTGAGCTTGCTGCCCTCGATGCCGATGCGCTCCACCAGGCCCTTGGCCATGAGCTTTTCGCCGTCCATATCCACCAGCTGGTATTTCAAAGAGGAAGAACCCGCGTTGACGATCAGAATTTTCATTGGTCGCTCTCCTTATTCTGTTGCTTACGCCTGCGCCTTGACGGCGGTGATGGCCACCACGCTGACGATATCATCCACGGAGCATCCGCGGCTCAGGTCGCTCACGGGCTTGGCCAGGCCCTGGATGATGGGGCCGATGGCTTCCGCGCCCGCCAGACGCTGCACCAGCTTGTAGCCGATGTTGCCGGCCTGCAGGTCGGGGAACACCAGGACGTTTGCATGGCCCGCCACGGTGCTGCCGGGGGACTTGAGCTGGCCCACGCTTTCCACCAGCGCGGCGTCCGCCTGAAGCTCGCCGTCAAGCTGCAGTTCGGGCGCGAGCTCGTGGGCCATCTTCGTGGCCTCCTGCACCTTGGTCACGTTGTCGTGCTTGGCGCTGCCCTTGGTGGAGAAGGAAAGCATGGCTACGCGCGGATCGATGTCCACCAACTGCTTGCCGGAGGCGGCGCTGGCGATGGCGATGGCGGCCAGCTCCTCGGCCGTGGGGTTGGGGATCACGGCGCAGTCGCCGAAGATCATCACGCCGTCGTCGCCCCACTTGTGATCGGGCAGCTCCATGATGAAGCAGCTGGACACCACCTTGATGCCGGGGGCCGTCTTGATGATCTGCAGCGCCGGACGCAGGACGTTTCCGGTGGAGTTGATGGCGCCGGCCACCATGCCGTCGGCGTCGCCCGCCTTGAGCATCACCGCGCCATAATACAGCGTGTTCTTGGTCACAAGCTCGGTGGCCTGTTCGGGGGTCATGCCCTTGGCCTTACGCAGCTCGTAGAGAAGCTCGGCATAGGCGGCGCTCTTTTCGCTGGTCGCGGGGTCGATGATGGCCACGCCCGTGAGGTCGGTGCCGGTTTCGGCGGCGACCTTGCGCACCTCGTCGGGGTTGCCCAGCAGCGTCACGCGGGCCACGCCCTCCTTAAGGATTTTCGCGCTGGCCTGCACGGTGCGGGGCTCGGTGCCCTCCGGCAGTACGATGTGCTTTACGTCAGCCCTGGCCTTGGCTTTGATTTTCTCGATCGCGGACATGTTCTTTTCCTCCCTGATGTGCTAAAATACAGAGGGTGTATCTGTTTTCAACCCTTATAGTATACAACTTTTTCTACTTAAAGGGAAGGGGGAAAGCCCAAAAAAGCGTGCCGGAAACCCCTTTTGCGCGCATGGGCGGGAGCATGGAAGCCATCGTGGGCATCATCTGTGAATACGACCCCTTCCACCGTGGGCACCGGCGGCAGTTTGATCTGATCCGGGCGCAGCTTCCCGGCGCGCGCATCGTCTGCGCGATGAGCGGACCGTTCACCCAGCGCGGCATGCCCGCGCTCCATTCCCCCGCCGACCGCGCCCGCGCCGCGCTGGAGGCCGGGGCGGACCTGGTGCTGGAGCTGCCCTGCGCCTTCGCCGTGCGCGACGCCGAGCACTTCGCGCTGGGCGGCATAAGTATCCTCACCCGTCTTGGGTTTGTGACGCATCTTTCCTTCGGCGCGGAGGACGGACTGGATGCGCTGATGCCCGCGGCTGCGCTGCTGGATGCGCCCACGCCCGCTTTTCAGGAGGCGCTCCGGGCCGCGCTGGCGCGGGGGGCCAGCTTCGCCGCCGCACAGGGCGAGGCGCTTGCGGCCTGCCTTCCGGCCCCGCGCCCCGCGCCCTGGGAAAAGCCCAACAACATCCTCGCCCTGTGCTACCTGCGCGCCCTCCGGCGGCTGGAAAGCCCGCTCATCCCCCTGCCAGTCAGGCGCGAGGGCGACTACCACGCCGCCGCGCTGGAGGGGCGGCGCTGGCCCTCCGCCACGGCGGTGCGCGCGGCCTTTCTCGGCGGCGATCTGGCGGCGGCCCGCGCGGCCTGCGGCTACGACCTGCCCGCCGCGCCCGTGTGCCGCCCGGAGGCGCTGGACCGGGTGCTTCTCTACAAGCTGCGCGCGCAGAACGCGGAGGCGCTCGCCCGCCTGCCCGACTGCACCGAGGGGCTGGAAAACCGCCTCAAAGCCTGCGCCGCCCGCGCGGCCACACGCGAGGAGCTGCTTTCGCTTCTCAAGACCCGCCGCTATGCCTACGCGCGCCTGAGCCGCCTGTGCTGCCACGCCCTGCTGGACGTGACCGCCGGCCTTCTGGCCGCGCATCCTCTGCCCACCTATGCGCGCCTGCTGGGTCTTCGGCGCGGAGCGCTCAACGGGGAGCTGCGCCAAAGCGCCCTTCCCCTGCCTGCTCGCGCCGCCGAGCTGAACCCGGATGACCCGCTGGCCGCGCTGGACCTGCGCGCCTACGACCTGTGGGCGCTGGGCGCGGGCCTTGCGCAGGGGATGCTGCAAAGACAGAAGGTATGCGTCCTGTGACGGTCGCTTGCACATTCCAAAAGCTGTGCTACAATAGGGAACGTTCCGATTTTATCCATGAGGAGATCTGCCCATGCGAACGCTGCTTCCCTTTCTCAAACCCTACCGCAAGGAATGCGTGTTTGCCCCGCTGTTCAAGCTTCTGGAAGCGGTGCTGGAGCTGTTTGTGCCCCTCATCATGGCGGCGATCATCGACAACGGCATCCAGGCGCGCGACACGGGCTACGTGCTGCGCATGGGCCTTGGGCTGGTGGGGCTAGGCCTGCTGGGCTTTGTCAGCTCCGTCACGGCGCAGTTTTTTGCCGCCAAGGCGGCGGTGGGCTTTGCCGCCAAGCTCAAAAGCGCGCTGTTTGCGCATATTCAGGGGCTTTCCTATACCGAGCTGGATACGCTGGGCACGCCCACGCTGATCAACCGCATGACCACCGACATGAATCAGGTGCAGACGGGTGTGAACATGACGCTGCGCCTGCTTCTGCGCTCGCCCTTTGTGGTGATCGGCGCGATGGTGATGGCCTTCACGGTGGATGCCAGGGCCGCGCTGATCTTTCTGGCGCTGATCCCGCTGCTCGCTCTGGCGGTG
>ERZ1673722.2468-NODE-2468-length-15128-cov-5.563989_pt1 | contig 15128 bp, 10 predicted proteins | sample MGYA00580222_ERZ1673722 | MGnify/ENA primary metagenome ERZ1673722 (study PRJEB41218, sample SAMN15661750) | gut metagenome | host: Homo sapiens | place: Canada: London | collected 2015-08-20/2019-03-30 | study: EMG produced TPA metagenomics assembly of...
CGACACTTACAAAACAGCTTGTAAATCACTTTGGCGATCAGATTACTGTGCTTAAGCATGATGATTATTATAAGGCGCACGATGAAATGACGTATGAGGAAAGAACACATTTAAATTATGATCATCCGAATGCATTTGACACCGATCTTATGCTGCAGCATCTGCGTCAGTTAAAAAAAGGTGAGCCAATCAACTGTCCGATTTATGATTACACAGTTCACAACAGAAGCCGTAATTTTCAGGTGATTTACCCGACAAATGTGATTATTGTTGAGGGAATCCTGATTTTTGAAAACAAAGAGCTGTGCAAGGAAATGGATATTAAGATTTTCGTTGATACAGATGCTGATATTCGTATTATCAGAAGAATCCAGCGTGATGTAATTGAGCGTGCGCGTTCATTAGAGTCTGTGATTTCACAGTATATGAATACGGTAAAGCCAATGCACGAGGAATTTGTAGAGCCGAGTAAGAAGAATGCAGATATTATTGTGCTAGAGGGTGGTATGAATCTGGTAGCAATGGATATGATTAAGAATCGCATTCGCCAGCATCTGTCTGCACAAACACAAGTTTAATATTTTTGCTTTCAAATGTAAAATAAAAGAAGAAATTTTGAGAAAAACACGTAAGGTGACTGTTGACGACACAAAAGCAACGTGTTACAATGGACAAGAATCGGAGCGTTATCAAAAAACGCAGCATCTAATAAGGAGGAGTCGACGATGAGAAGGAAACAACTTTTTGCCGTTTTGATGGCAGGTTCTATGGCAGCATCTCTTGCTGCTTGTGGCAAGACTGACACAAAGAAAACTACAGCAGCAACTGAGAAGAAGACAGAGGTAGCTACTACTGAGAAAAAAACAGAGGTAGCTACTACTGAGGCAAAGACTGAGAAGGCTACTGAGAAGGAAACCGAAGCGGCAACTGAGAAAGAAACAGAGGCAGCAACTGAGGCAAAGACAGAGGAAGCATCTAGCGAGGAAGCAACCGAGGCAAAGACCGAGGAAGTGTCCAGCGAAGAGGCATCTTCTGAAGAGGCAAGCAGTGAGGACGTTTCCGCACAGGCAGAGACAGAGGAAGAGTCCAGCGAAGTAGCAACTGAGGCTAAGACCGAGGAAGCATCTAACGAGGAAGTATCTATTGAAGAGGTATCTTCAGAGGAAGCATCCAGTGAGGAAGCATCCAGTGAGGAAGCATCTAGTGAAGAGGTATCTTCAGAGGAAGCATCCAGTGAGGAAGCATCTAGTGAAGAGGCATCTTCAGAGGAAGCATCCAGTGAGGAAGCATCTAGTGAAGAGGCAACCGAGGCTAAGACAGAGGAAGCATCTAGTGAAGAAGCATCTTCAGAGAAAGCATCTAGTGAGGAAGCATCTTCAGAGGAAGAGACCGAAGCAGAGACTGAGGAAGATATCGATGGAACTGGATTTAAGATCGGTATGGTTACTGATGTCGGCGGTGTAAATGATGGTTCCTTCAACCAGTCCGCATGGGAAGGCTTACAGAGAGCAGGCGAGGCATTCGGCTGTGAAGTTAAGTATATTGAGTCTAAGGGTGATGCAGATTATGTTCCGAATATCGAGAGCTTCTTAGATGAGGATTATGATCTTATTGTATGTGTTGGATACATGATGGCTGATGCTGTTCGTGATGCAGCAGAGCTTTACCCGGATCAGAAGTTTGCTATCATTGATGATGCTTCTAATGCAGATCTGGATAATGTAACATGTATGATGTTTGAGCAGGAGCAGGCTTCCTACTTAGTAGGTCTGGCAGCAGGCTATACAACCGAGAGCAATATCGTAGGCTTCGTTACTGGAGCAGCAAATGAGACAATGAACTCCTTCGGTTATGGTTACTGTGCAGGTGTTCTTGATGCAAATCCAGATGCAACTATCCTTCAGTACAATGCAAACAACTTCGGTGATGCAAGTGGTGGAAAGACTGCAGTAAATACCATGGTAACAAAGGGCGCAGATGTAGTATTCCATGCAGCAGGTGGTACTGGTATCGGTGTTATCGATGGATGCAAGGAAAATAAGATCTGGGCAATCGGTGTTGACTCTGACCAGAGCCCACTGGCACCTGAGACTATCCTGACTTCCGCTTTAAAGAGAGTTGATAACGCTTGCTACGATGCAACAAAGAAGACTATTCTTGGAACACTTGAGGGTGGTGTTGAGACATACGACCTGGCAGCAGGCGGTGTTGATATCGCTCCGACCACAGACAACCTGTTTAAGGATGTTCTTGAGAAGATCGAGGATGCAAAGAAGGATATCATTGCTGGTGATTTGGTAGTTCCAAAGAATCAGGAAGAGTTCGAGGAAAAGTACGGCGACGTATACGAGCTGGACTAATTGGTGGATAATGCCATAACGAGGTGGCAGTGACGTGGTCACTGCCATCTTTTTTGCACAGTAACTTATAAGTTGCTGTGTGCAATTACGGCTGGGTGGTATCGTGATTAACGATAAACAGCCAAAAAGAGGAGAATAGATTATGAGAAAAATATTTGCATCAATGACAGCAGTTTCAATGGCAGCAGCAGTAATGCTTGCAGGATGTGGCTCAAACAGCAGTGATAAGAAGACTACTACAGCAGCTTCAACAAAGGCAACAGAGGCAGCAACCGAGAAGAAGACCGAGGCTGTGACTGAAAAAGAGACAGAAAAGGTATCTTCAGAAGAGGCTTCTTCTGAGGAAGTTTCTTCTGAAAAGGCTTCTGAGGAAGCATCTAGCGAGGCAGCTTCTAAGGAAACAGAAGCAAAGGCAGATGAAAATGCAAAAGTCCGCGTTATTGATATTGACCTGACAAGTGAGCAGTATGCATTTGGCGTAGATAAAGAGCAGCCAGAGCTGTTAGAGAAGACAAATGAGTTCATCGCAAAGATCATGGAGGACGGAACATTTGATGAGATCTGTAATCATTACTTTGGCGATGGAGAGCCGGTTATGGTAAAGTCTGCAGAATATGATGAGTCTAAGGATCAGTTAGTCGTAGCAACTAATGCAGGTTTTGAGCCATTTGAGTATATGAAGGGCGAAGATTACTGTGGTATCGATATGGAGATGGCAGCACTTCTTGCTGATTATTTAGGCAAAGAGCTTGTAATTCAGAACATGGATTTTGATGCTGTATGTCTGGCTGTTGGACAGCAAAAGTGTGATATCGCAATGGCAGGACTTACTATTACTGATAGCAGAAAAGATCAGGTAACATTTACTGATTCTTACTATAATGCATCACAGAAGCTGATTGTTGCAGCAGATGATACGACGTTTGACGCATGCAAGACAAAGGAAGATGTAGAAGCTATCTTTAAGACCTTTGACAGCAAGACAAAGGTTGGTGCACAGAACGGAACAACAGCTCAGTTTTATGTTGAGGGAAGTGCAGATCTTGACTTTGCAGGATTTGATATGACACTTGTAGGATATAAAAATGCTTCCTTAGCTGTACAGGATCTTCTGAATGGAAACTTAGATTATGTCATGGTTGACGCAGCACCAGCAGCTAGCATTACAGCAGCAATTAATTCACTGTAAGGAGTAACAGGATGGGAGATTTTGGTCGTAAAATAGACCGTTTTATTGAGATTTTCGTGGAGCAGCGTGGATATGTCCGTGTGCTTGAGGGCCTTCAGAATACTGTTATGATTGCGGTAGTAGGTCTATTAGTTGGTGTTCTGATTGGAACATTGATTGCTTCGGTAAGAGTAATGCCAAAGTATAAGCTTCTTCCGCGTGTATTGAATGGCTTTTGTAGCTTTTATGTGGGGCTGTTTCGCGGAACGCCAATGGTTGTGCAGCTTCTGGTGTGCTACTATGTACTGCTTCCTCTTTTGGGAGCGCATATGACAGGTGTGCAGGTATCTATGCTTGTCTTTGGCTTAAACAGCGGAGCTTATATTTCAGAGATGATGCGTGCGGGCATTGAGTCCGTCGATCCGGGACAAATGGAGGCAGGAAGAGCAGTCGGACTTAGTTTTTCGGTCACTATGATCAAAATCGTCATCCCACAGGCTGTAAAAAATATTTTGCCGACACTTGGAAATGAGTTTATCGCACTTGTCAAGGAGACATCAGTTGTAAGCTTTGTTGGAGCTGCCGATCTTTATGTTGCATTCAACTATATCGGAACAAACAGCTACGAGTTTATGGTACCATATCTTGTAATGGCACTTATTTACATTGTGATTGTACTTTTGATCAGCCTTGGTATTAAATTAATGGAAAGGAGCCTGAAGAAGAGTGATAGACGTAATTGATTTGAAGAAAAACTTTCATGATCTTGAGGTTCTCAAGGGAATTAACTTTAAAGTAGAGAAGGGTGATATTGTTGCAGTTATTGGTCCTTCTGGTTCTGGAAAAAGTACATTCTTACGATGCCTGAATTGTATGGAAGATCCAACATCAGGAAAGATCATTTTTAATGGTGTTGATATTGCAGATATGAAGGTAGATATTAATGTTCATCGCCGTCATATGGGTATGGTATTTCAGCATTTTAATTTGTTTAACAATAAGACAGTGTTGGAAAATATTATGCTGGCACCAGAATATGTACGCTGTAAAGAAGCAAAAAAGCTAAAAACAGGAAAGAGCAAAAAGCAGATCCACGAGGAAGTAAAAAATGAGGCAATGGAGCTTTTAAAGCGCATTGGTCTTGAATCCAAGGCAGATGTGTATCCATCAACACTTTCTGGTGGTCAAAAACAGCGTGTCGCAATTGTGCGTGCACTTGCCATGAATCCGGATGTAATTTTATTTGACGAGCCAACAAGTGCGCTTGATCCAGAGATGGTAGGAGAGGTACTTGATCTTATGAAGAGCGTTGCTGCAGAAGGTATGACCATGATCGTTGTCACTCATGAGATGGGCTTTGCAAGAGAAGTTGCAAATCGTGTTATCTTTATGGATGATGGCCGTATTTTAGAGAGTGGTGATCCTAAGGAATTTTTTGCAAATCCGAAAACACAGCGTGCACGTGAATTTTTATCTAAGGTGCTGTAATATAAGGCAAAGAATCGTCACATGACATAGTGACGGTTCTTTTTTCTTGAAAAACTCTTTACTAAAAGCAAAAAACAGTATAGAATATAAATGAGAAAGTAGCGTTTAATACTAAACTCTGAAATATAACAACACTTTAATGCGGCAACAAAAGCAGGCTGTATTAAAGTGTTGTACCAATTTAAGTAAGCTTAAGAAAGGATGGTGCCATTTTGAGACCAATATCAATGGAACGTGTGGAAAACACGAGACAGGAAATATTAAATATTATTACAAGCCGTAAACTGACACATGAGCAGAAGCTGACTAACCTTGCAGGACAGGCAGACTCTTTGCTTGAGGTACTGGATCTTCCAGACGGACTTGAAGAGCTTCTTGAGCCGGTTGAGGGAAAACAGTGCATCTGTGATCTGTTTGAGGGTCATGCACCGGTAAGACCGAGATACATTGTCCCAGACTATGCAAAGTTTATGAGAGAAGGAAGCAAGTTCTTACAGCTTGACCCGCCGAAGGATATCTACGAGGCAATCAACTCTCTTCTGATTTTCTATAAGAATGTTCCAAGTGTCACCAATTACCCGGTTTATTTAGGAAACATTGATGAGCTGCTTGAGCCATTTATGGATGATGTGGACGAGGCACAGGCAAAGAAGCTGTTTAAGCTGTTTTTTACCCATATAGACCGCACCGTTCTCGATTCCTTCTCCCATGCGGACATCGGACCAAAGGCTACACGAGCAGGACGCTTGATATTAGAGGTAGAGCGTGAACTTTTAGATGCAGTACCAAATATTACGATGAAATATGATACTGATATCACACCGGATGATTTTGGTATCGAGTGTGTGAAAACAGCACTTAAGACAGCTAAGCCGAGCTTTGCAAATCATAAGATGTTTAAAAAAGAACTCGGTGAGAATTACGTCATTGCCAGCTGCTACAATGGTCTTTTGTTAGGCGGTGGTTCCTATACGTTGTGCCGTCTGATTCTTGGCAATATCGCAAAGCGTGCAAAGGATAAGAAGGACTTTTTCGAAAATCAGCTGCCATATGTAATGGAGCGCATGGCACTTTATATGGATGAGCGTATTCGTTTTGAGGTGGAGGAGAGCGGCTTTTTTGAGAGCAATTTCCTTGCAAAAGAAGGCTTTATCCACAGAGATCGTTTCACCGCAATGTTTGGTATGGTTGGCATGGCAGAGTGTGTTAACACACTCATGGAGCTTGAGGGCAAAAAGGCACGTTTTGGCCACGATAAGGAGGCAGATGATCTTGGTGTTGAGATTATGGAGGCAATCAATGCGTTTAATAACGCACATGTAAATCCATACTGTGAGGCGACAGGCGGTCATTTCCTTTTACATGCACAGGTCGGCATCGCACAGGATAAGAACATCACTCCTGGAACTAGAATCCCGATTGGTGAGGAACCGAAGGAACTGATTGATCAGCTGCGCCACTGCAGCCGCTTCCACAAGTACTTCCCATCTGGTACAGGCGATATCTTCCCGGTAGATGTGACAGTACACAAGAATCCGCAGTTCGTGCTCGACATTGTAAAGGGGGCATTCCAGGCCGATCTTCGTTACCTGTCCTTCTATGAGAGCGACGGCGATGTGATTCGTGTCACCGGATACTTAGCAAAGCGTTCTGAGATTGAAAAGTATCAAAAGGGTGAGAGTGTGCTGCAAAATACAACGCAGCTTGCAACAGGTGCAACTGAAAATGGTCATGTTCAGGAAAGAAGGATTCGGTAATGATCACGGCGCCGGTCAATAAAATTATTCCATTTAGCAGCGTAGATGGTCCGGGAAATCGCACGGCCGTATTTTTTCAGGGCTGTAACTGGGACTGTCGTTATTGTCATAATCCAGAGACAAGAAATATGTGCACAGGCTGTATGGCCTGTGTGCATGTCTGTCCTGTGGGGGCACTTCAAAATGAAAACGGCAAGGTGCGTTTCTTCCCAGAGCGCTGTGTAGGATGCGACACCTGCATCAAAACATGTCATTTTGGAAGCAGTCCCCGTATATGCAATTTGACACCAGAACAGACCTTTGAACAGATCAAAAAGCAGATTCCATTTATAAGCGGTGTCACTGTTTCTGGAGGAGAGTGCAGTCTGTATTGTGAGTTTGTTGAATCATTATTTAAGCTTTGCAAAGAAGTTGGTTTAAATACGATGATGGACAGCAACGGCAGCACACCGTTTGCAGGAAAAGACGATTTGTTAGCGGTTACAGACGGTGTCATGCTGGACATTAAAGCATTTAGTGAGGATGATCACGTAAAAGTCACAGCAATGCCAAATAAAAACACACTTGAGAATGCGGTATTTTTAGCAAAACTAGGAAAACTTTTTGAAATTCGTACCGTCATTGTACCAGGTCTGTTTGATATTGAAAATACAATTATTAAAGCTGGAGAATTGTTAAGGCCATATCAGAGTATTCATCCAGTGCGCTACAAACTCATCTCATACCGTCCTTTTGGCGTCAGGGAAGAGTATCGGATTTATGAAAGTCCGTCAAAAGAGTATATGGAACAGCTCGAAGAACTTGCACATAATAGCGGTTTTATTGATGTTGTTACCACATAAAGAAAAAGCATCGACAAAGGAGCAATTAATTTTGAGTGCTTATAATATGACGAAGGAGGAGGAAGAGATGGAGAGAATCAGTCATATGGACGTGACGAAGCCAGCCATCGAAATGCGTGAGATAGTCAAGAAATTTGGCGATTTTACAGCAAATGACCATGTTAATCTGCTCGTTCACAAGGGTGAGGTTCATGCAATCCTTGGTGAGAACGGAGCTGGAAAGAGTACACTTATGAATGTGCTCTATGGTCTGTATCAGCCAACATCCGGACAGATTTTTGTTGGCGGAAAAGAGGAAGTGATTCACAGTCCAAGCCGTGCTATTGAACTTGGAATTGGTATGGTTCACCAGCATTTTATGCTTGTACAACCATTTTCTGTCACAGAAAACATTATCCTTGGAATGGAGCCGATGAAAGGTCTTACGGTAGATCTAAAGACAGCGCGCAAGAGGGTAGAGGAGATTTCAAAGCGCTACAATATGCAGGTAGATCCGGATGCCAAGATTGAAGATATTTCTGTTGGTATGCAGCAGCGTGTGGAGATTTTAAAGGTTCTCTATCGTGGTGCAGACATCCTGATTTTGGATGAGCCGACTGCATCGCTGACGCCGCAGGAGATCACAGAGCTTATGGAGATTATTTCCAATCTGACAGCCGACGGAAAATCCGTTATTTTGATTACTCATAAGCTAAAAGAGATTACAAGCTGTGCTGATTATTGTACGATTATCCGTCAGGGAAAATATATTGATACAGTCAAAGTCAGTGATGTTAATGAAAATGATCTTGCAGCCATGATGGTAGGCCGTAAGGTTGAGTTTAAGGTAGAAAAGAAGGATATCAAGCCGGGAGAGGTTGTTCTTGAAGTGAAGGATATTCATGGAAAGGACTACCGCGGTGTTGAGATTTTAAAGGGACTTAATCTGTCAGTTAGAAGAGGTGAGATTGTAGGTCTTGCCGGTGTCGATGGAAATGGACAGACAGAGCTTGTTGAAATTTTGACAGGATTGAAAAAGGGCGATTTCGGTGAAGTCCTCATTAACGGCAAGAATGTTTTCAACAAAAAACCAAAGGAAATCTTTGAGAGCGGCATCACAAGTATTCCAGCTGACCGCCAAAAGCATGGTCTGGTGCTGGAGTTTTCTGTTGCTGAAAATCTGATTTTGCAAAATTACATGAAGGAGCCGTACTCAAAGAAAGGTGTCTTGAAAAAGGATGCCATTATGGCTCATGCAAAGGATCTTGTAGAGAGGTTTGATATTCGTCCGGCAGGAAGTGAGTCTCGTCCGGCAGGAACGCTTTCAGGCGGAAATCAGCAAAAAGTTATTATTGCAAGAGAGATCACAAATGATAAGGATCTGTTGATTGCTGTTAACCCGACTCGTGGTCTTGACGTTGGTGCTATTGAGTTTGTACATCGCTACTTAGTCGAGCAGCGAAATAAAAATAAGGCTGTGCTTCTCGTTTCTTTTGAGCTGGATGAGATTATGAGTGTATCTGATCGTATCGAGGTTATCTTTGACGGACAGATTACAGGAAGTATGCCGGCGGCAGGTGCAGATGAGAAGACCCTTGGAATTATGATGGCAGGAGGAAAGCAGCATGAAGCATAAGAAGAGCATATTAGAAGGAAATATTATCTACACGCTGTTTGCAATCCTGATCGGATTTTTAACAGGTGCAATTATTCTGGCAATTGCAGGGATGAATCCAGGCGTTATTTACGCAAAGCTGTTTACTGGAATTTTCGCAAAACCAAAATTTTTGGCGTGGTCAGTTGTCTATGCAACACCTTTAATTTTTACAGGTCTGAGTGTAGCTTTCTCTTTCCGTACAGGTGTATTTAATATTGGTGCAGAGGGTCAGTTTGTAGTGGGAAGTCTTGCAGCGACTGTAATCGGAATGTTTTGTCCGTTGCCAGCAATAATTACAGTTCCGCTTTGTCTTATTGCAGCAGCTGCAGCAGGTGCTGTGTGGTCTGCATTTTGTGGTCTGTTAAAGGTGAAAAAGGGAATCAATGAGGTACTTTCCTTTATCATGATGAACTGGATCGCCTACTATCTTTCCAACTATATTGTAAATCTTCCTGGAATTAAGGCACCGTCAAAGGAAGCGACCATTGATATTTTGGATAATGCCAAGATGCTGCTGCCGCTGTCAGTGCGTCAGATGACAGGCTGTACAACAATAAATTATGGAATTATTATTGCAATTGTTGTAGCCGTGATTATATGGTATATCATCAATAAGACAACGCTTGGATATGAACTTAGAAGCGTTGGATTTAACAGTCACGCGGCTGAGTACGGCGGTATTAATTCTAGTGCATCTGTTATGAAGGCACTTGCTATCTCTGGTGCGTTGGCAGGTCTTGGCGGTGCGGTACAGATTCTTGGAAATGCAATGCATATCGCACAGTTTGCTGGACAGGAAGGCTTTGGTTTCCAGGGAATTACAGTTGCGTTAATCGCAAGCTCTAATCCAATTGGCTGTATCTTTGCTGGACTTTTCTACGGTGCAATGAAGTACGGTGGTTCTAAGTTAAACCTTGTTGGTGCACCAAAGGAGGTTCTTGATATTATCATGGGTGCGATCGTTTTAATTATTGCGATCACACATGTATTCAAGGCATTTGCTCAGAAGAAGATGCAGAAGGGAGGAAAGTAAGATGAATGAATTTATAAAAGATCTCGGACTTTTGATCAACGCTATGCTGATCGCAACGCCTCCGCTTCTGTATGCGGCGCTTGGTTCTTGTATTTCAGAGCGAAGCGGTGTTGTAAATATTGGTATTGAGGGAATGATGACAGTAGGTGCATTTACAGGTGCAGCGCTTTGCTATTTTGTTCCAGGAGCACCATGGTTAGCCTTTGTTTTAGCAGGAGTGGCAGGAGCACTTGTTGCAGTGATTCATGCATTTGCCTGCATCACCTGCAACGCAGATCAGACAATTTCTGGTACTGCAATTAACTTCTTGGCACCTGGTATTGCAATTTTTATTTGTCGTGTGTTGTTCGCAGACAGTACTGATACACCGGCAATTACTGATGACGCAAGTCGTCTTCCGAAGCTTCTTGACGGTGTATTCCCGGCAGGTTCCTTCTGGAATAACGTATTAAATATCCATGTGGCAGGCTACATTTGTTTTATTTGTGTGGCAGTTGTCTGGTTCTTATTCTACAAGACAAAGTTTGGTCTTCGCCTTCGTGCAGTTGGCGAGCATCCACAGGCTTGTGATACCCTTGGAATCAACGTAACAAAGACACGTTATATTGCTGTTATCCTATCAGGCTTTTTCTCTGGTCTCGGCGGTGCTTATATCACGATGGCAACTACAAACCAGTTTAAGCCGGCCGTTATCGTAGGTCAGGGCTTTATGGCAATTTCTGCTGTTATTTTTGGTAAGTTTACACCTCACGGAGCAATGCTTGCATGTATGCTGTTTGGTCTTTGCAGCGGCATAAAGGTTCTGGCAGGAACAAGCAATATTGTTTCTCCGAACTTAATTTCAATGATTCCATATATTGTAACAATTCTGGCACTTGTATTGTTTGTCGGAAAAGCAAGAGTCCCGGCTGCAAACGGAAAGCCATATATCAAATCTAAGTAATAGGAATAAGTATATGAATATTGATGCAGAAGTTTTAATTAAAGAAGCAATTGAAGCTAGAAAAATGGCCTATACGCCGTATTCTCATTTTAAGGTAGGCGCTGCGCTTCTTACAGCTGATGGAAAAATTTATCGTGGCTGCAATATTGAAAATGCAGGCTATACGCCGAGCAACTGTGCGGAGCGTACTGCATTCTTTAAAGCTGTCAGCGAGGGAGAACGCTCTTTTGCGGCAATCGCAATTGTAGCAGGTCCAGAGAATGGCGATCTTGTGCTGACTGCACCATGTGGTGTATGCCGTCAGGTTATGATGGAATTTTGTGATTATGAGACCTTCCCAATTATTCTGGGAACCTCACCGAAAGATTATAAAATCATGACCTTAAAAGAAATTCTTCCGCTTGGTTTTGGCCCGAAGAATTTAAACATTGAGCTTTGACAAATGAATGAATTAAAAAATGCTGACCTGAGGAAAAAATCCTTAGGTTGGCATTTTTTATTTATTTTTAGAATTTATTCAATGAAATTGGTAAAATTGAATTGAATTGTTTGAAATTTTGTGATATGATAAGTGCAGAAATTACATAGAAAAAGCTGCACGGCAGCGAAAGAGAGGTAACAAATGGCAGAAGAAAAGATGCAGGCAGCAAAGGTTCTGCTTAAAAATCCATACAGACAGGTAATACTTCAGGATTATAATAAGACATTAGAAAGCCATAAATTCCGTAAAAAGGCAGAAGAAATTGAAAATGAGATTTCTTGGTTTACAGGAAAGAGCAGCCAGTACAGAGTAGAGGATCGTCAGGGTTTCTTTAAACATTTTCAGGAGCATTATGCAGGCAAAAAGCATGCACCATTAGCACCTATGTATCGCCCACTTAGTTCCTACAAGTTTGGCGAGGAACCGCAGGTTGTTTATTTCATGATGCTTTTTGTAAAGAAGGATGAGGAATTAAAGCAGTTCCAGAATGATCATCCGAACCGTCAGGAGGTGCTTTCTAGTGATGTGCTTCGTATCCGTTATCTGAAGCTTCGCAATGAATATCGTCTGCTTGGAGCTTTGCTTGACAGCTTAGATAAGGGTGTTGGCGCAATTGAGGTAACTATTGCAGAGCATTTTGTAACTGATTATACTCAGAACATGGATAAGCTAAGCGTATCACAGTTAAACAGCCGTTTCTTCCGCTCATTGCGTGCACAAAAGACTGATCAGAGTTTTGCTCTGTTAGAGCTTTTAAAGGAGAAGGATGCACCGGATACAGATTATATGGAGCTGCTTGCAACATATAATGCAAGAGACTTCGAAAAGTTAGTTGAGCTTGCAGATAAGTTCCCTAAGGAAAACAGAAACTATCAGCCAGTTATGGTACTTCGCACAGAGGCACATGCTCGTCTTGGAAATATTCAGGGATTTATTGACAGCTTTAAGGCAGTTGACGATGAGGTAGTTGATACAGTTCATTTCCTGTTCTTATTACAGGAGCTGATCACTCATGCTGATTATAAGGAACTGGATAATGATGAGTTTGATCTTTCTATCCAGGAGCTGTTAAAGAGCAAGTTTAAGCAGGTAGAATCCTCCACATTTGCAGGTCCGGTTAGCAGAAACTTTGTAAACTTCCTGCTTGAAGGTCTTCCAATTGCAGAGGAGCTTGCTGCAGTGAAGAAGGAAAAGGGTGAGGATGCAATCCCGCAGGATCGCTTAGATCGTCTGTATCAGCTGCAGATGGCACTTGATCTGTATCCAAATGAGGATGTCAGCAGCTTAATCGATATTGAAACTATCGAGGAAAATGGATCAGCAAAGAGCAGAGAGAAGATTGGCCGTCTGGCACTGAGTCTGCTTCTTGAGAAGAGCCAGGATAAGAGCTTTGATAATATTTATCTTGCATTCCAGGCACTGGCACGCATGGGACTTCAGAAGGCATTTGTAAGCAATGTTGAGAACAATTTGCCAGCACTTGTTCAGTTTGGAAGAAGCGGACAAAGAAGAGCATTTGATCTTATTAAGGCCGCTTATATCGCAAAGAAAGGTGCAGGTCTTGATACAGCAGAGCTTGAGAAGATTCTGACAGAAAATAATATTAGTCTTGAGACAGAAGAGAAATAAATCCGCAGCTATGCTGCCGGAATGCAAAAAGGGGCAGCTGCTTTTTGAGCAGCCGCTCTTTTTGTTACCATGATCTATGGATAAACGCCTTTTGATTCGTTCCCGGGCACGGCAAAAGACGATATGAAGACAGTATGTACAGAATATCTTGTTTTATTCTGTTTGACACGAGATTTTTCACCGGCATTTGTGACTGAAATAAAAGGCACAGGAAGATATGAGGATTTAAGAATGGAAGAACGATATTTGCAGCTTTTGGCAAGAGAATACCCAAACCGTCAGGCAGCGTTGTGCGAAATCGCAAATTTGACAGCAATGAGCAGCCTGCCAAAAGGAACAGAATATTTTTTTAGTGATCTGCATGGTGAGTATAAGGGTTTTTCAGAGTTGATGAATGGTGCATCGGGAGTAATTCGCGAGAAGATCCGTATTCAATTTCAGGATGTACTGACTAATCCACAGCAAAATCAGCTTGCCAATTTGATTTATGATCCGGTTAAGGTACTTAGTTTGATGCATGAGTATGGCAGAGATACAAATGAATGGATGAAGAATACTATTTTTTATCTGACGCAGCTGTGCCGCAGTGTCAGTGCTAAATATTCACGTGTGCATGTGAGAAGCAAAATTCCGCATGAGTATGATTACCTTATGGAAGAACTTTTATATCCAGGTCAGGACGAGGGCCGTTTAGAATATGGAAGCAGCATTATTGAGGCAGTTGTGTCAAGTGGGCTTGCAGATACGTTTATTCCCCAGTTTTGCAAGTTGATCCGCAGTCTGACAATGGATTGGATTCATGTAATTGGTGATATTTTTGACAGAGGACCACGCCCAGACAGGATCATGGAGGAATTAATTGAATATGGCGATGTTGATATTCAGTGGGGAAATCATGATATTTCATGGATGGGTGCTGCATGCGGAAACCGCGTATTAATTGCAAATGTTGTGCGCATGGGAATTAGCTATAACAATTTTGACTGCCTTGAAGATGGTTATGGAATCAATTTGCGTCCTTTATCAGATTTTGCATCAGAGGTTTACCGCGATGATTTATGCGAGCGCTTTTTGCCAAAGGTATTAGATGAAAATGTCTATGATAAGGTGGCAAAGAGTCTGTCGGCTAAGATGCATAAAGCGATGGCTGTTATTCAGCTAAAACTCATTGGCCAGATGGTGCACCGTCATCCAGAATATCATATGGAAGACAGAAATTTGCTTGAACATATTGATTACGAGAAAGGACTGTATAAGTATAATGGAATTACGTGCCCGTTAACTGATACGAATTTTCCAACGGTTGATCCACAAAATCCGCTTGAGCTTACACAAAAGGAAGCGCAGCTTATGGATGTGTTAGCTGCATCATTTGCACACAGCGAAGCTTTGCAGCGTCATGTGCGTTTTCTTTACAGCAGCGGAAGCATGTATTTATGTATGAATGGAAATCTGTTGTTTCATGGCTGTATTCCGATGAATGAAGATGGAAGCTTTGAAAGAGTCGAGGTGGATGGAGAAAAATATGCTGGCAGGGCGCTGCTTGATCGTCTTGAGCGGGCAGCGAGAGAAGCCTATTTTCTTCCTAAGGATCACCCGGATAAGCAAAAGAATGTTGACAAGATGTGGCTTTTGTGGTGCAGTGCACAGTCACCTTTATTTGGTAAGAGCCGAATGTCTGCATTTGAACGATATTTTACAAAAGAGAAAGCACTGCATGAGGAGGTATATAATAGCTATTATCGTCTGAGTGCAGATTCACATGTGTGTGAGCAGATTTTAAATGAATTT
>ERZ1673722.2474-NODE-2474-length-15106-cov-6.457445_pt1 | contig 15106 bp, 13 predicted proteins | sample MGYA00580222_ERZ1673722 | MGnify/ENA primary metagenome ERZ1673722 (study PRJEB41218, sample SAMN15661750) | gut metagenome | host: Homo sapiens | place: Canada: London | collected 2015-08-20/2019-03-30 | study: EMG produced TPA metagenomics assembly of...
AAACTGGCATCCAGAAAGTATGGAAACCGAAAAGGAAATCACCATATGACCCTGTTTGCGTATCAGAGGATTGCATCCAGTATTGAAAATCAGAGTTTGAGACGTGAAATCGCCTTTTGTAAGATTGATCCTGCTTATACCAGTCAGATGGGCAAGTTTTTGTTCATGCGAAGATATGGAATGTCCATCCATCAGGCCGCAGCCTATACGATTGGCTTGGTAGGAATGGGTTTGTATGATAAACTGGCACCAGATTTACGGATGTTAAATCTTCTAAAAACAAAAGAAGGTATTGTACCGGAATTTTCGCAGGAAACTTACAAGACGATCTGGGCAAGAATTACAAAAGCGTTTTCAGGCATTCAAAAGCATTTCTTCTACCGAAGGATTCCATATGAAGTGTTAGAAGAGAGAAAAAGGCCAAGTTTAAGAACGTTAGCCGCTGAAATGAAAGTAAGGTATATGCCGGATGCAGCAAATTACAAAAGTTGTGAACAAATATAAAAATTTGCAGCAGTGAGTAATTTGTCAACCAATAATCAGAGTAACCCGATAACAATATAGATTTGTAACTGTAAACCTTGCTCTTTTGTTACCACTTTCTGGATGTGTGTCAATAGTATGATACAATGTGGGAGTGGATGGACGGCACTGGAGCAATCATGTTCCTGTCTTGCGAAGCACCGAAAGATGTCTGAGGAGTCAGGAAAAGCGTAACGCTGGACTAAATCGCGATTCCAAAACAGCCCGAGGTGAGAAATCCTGACGGCTGCAATGGAATCCTCGTCCGACACGTCGGGCGGGGTTGTTCAAGATTCTTCCACCCATACCACAAAAATGCTAATAGCGCAATTATTAAAATTGCCAAAATAAATACTGATAACACATTTTTAACCTCCTCTTATTTTTACATAACACTTGTTACTTTTAATATATCAGACTTTTTTTAATTTACAAGGATATTAACTTTACATTTTTCTTACAGAAGTGATGGATTTTTCGCTTGTTTTGTTGTACTATTAAGTAAAAGATAAATGAAAAGGATTTTAAATATTATGCTTCGATCTGTTTCTATGGATGAAATTTCGGACGGTAAGCTTTACTCGTCCTCTGATATGGTGCGTGCTGACAGCCTTGGCTGCGATGGCTGCCATGAATGCTGCTGTCATATGGGCAATTCGATCTTATTAGACCCATTTGATGTTTACCAGATGTCACAGGGACTGCATGTTCCTGCGGCTGCTCTTTTTAATGGTCAGCTGCAATTGACTCCTGTTGACGGAATTGTTTTACCTGCAATTGCCATGACTCCCGATAAGAATCAGTGTTCTTTTTTAAATGAAGCTGGGCGCTGCTCTATTCATATGTTCCGCCCTGGCTTTTGCCGCCTGTTTCCTCTGGGACGCGTCTATGACGGCACTGGATTTTCCTACTTTTTACAGACAGGACAATGTAAAAAAGAACACCTAGCTAAGGTAAAGGTACGCCAGTGGATTAATATTCCAGAGTTAAAGCGCTATGAGCAGTTTGTCTGTGACTGGCACTACTTTTTAAAGGATCTTGCCAAGACATCACAAGGATTATCGCCAGAACTAATTAAAACGCTTCATTCCTATATTTTAAAAGTCTTTTACCTGACACCATATCAGGATGGATCTGATTTTTATGATCAATTCTATGTGCGTCTTAAGGCGGCAAAGGATTTACTACTGTAAGACAAATTTTGTTTCAAAAATAGGGGGCAGATCTCTCTGCCCCCATTTCATCTCTTATTGAATTTCTACAAATCTAAGTCAGTTTCACACATTACCCAAATTTTGAAATCAGCATTTATTTCACAATCGTAACGCCGCCTACAACCAGATAAGTGACACCATTTTTTTCAACGGTTCCATTGTAATTCCAGTTGATTGCGCCATTCTGTACATAATACCATGTTCCATTATACAACACAAGTCCGGTATAGTTCCAGTTGATTGCACCATTCTGTACGTAATACCATGTTCCATTATACAGCACAAGATTGGTGTACTTCCAATTGATCGCACCGTTTTGCACATAATACCATGTTCCATTATAGAACACCAGATTGGTGTACTTCCAATTGATCGCACCGTTTTGCACATAATACCATGTTCTATTGTAAAGCACCAAATTGGAATACTTCCAGTTGATCGCGCCCTTTTGCACATAATACCATGTTCCATTGTAATAGCAAAGTCCACTATATTTCCAATTTAATGCGCCTTTTTGTATGTAATACCATGTTCCACTATAATAGCAAAGACCTGTATAGTTCCAGTTCAGTGCACCATTTTGTACATAGTACCAAGTGCCATAATAATAGCAAAGGCCAGTATAATTCCAGTTTAACACACCTTTTTCAACGTAATACCAAAATACCAAGTGCCGTTGTGCAGCACAAGACCAGTATAGCTTGTATCGTGCGTTCCATTTACGATGTAATACCAACTGCCATCTGCTTGCTGACGCAAGCCAGTGTAGGTATCTACCTTAATAATTTCCCGACGCTGCGTTAAAATATTGTAATACCATTTTCCACTTTCGGACAACTCATCGTATGTCCAGCCGCTTGTCTTATTGCAGGATTGGCTGATTAACGATGCACTCTCATTTTTATTGGAAAGCTGCCACATGCAATAGCTGATCTGGTTTTTATCTAAAAAATTGATCCACGTATTTCCTTCATTTTTGTCAAGTCCACCATTTCCGGAGGCATCACATATACCAAACTCGGTGACAAATAGCGGAAGACCTGCGTTGATCGCGTTCTTCGCCTTCTGGCGATACCAGTCGCGATGCGTGTTGGCATAAAAATGAAGTGTATACATGATATTCGTGCGGCTGATCGGATCGGCCGCTGCGGTATCGACATCCTGTGACCAAGTTGGTGTTCCCACGATTATGATGCCATTTGGATCGTTTGCACGAATTACATCGATCACATCGACTGCGTATGATTTAATGGATGACCATGCCGGACCATTTGGCTCATTGCAGATTTCGTAGAGTACATTGCCATATCCAGCAACGGCTGCCGACATTTCTTTAAAAAATGACAATGCCTGTGTTTTATAGACATTTGGGTCGCGCTCGTTTAACACATGCCAGTCCAAAATCGCATACATACCAAGATCATAGGCATCTTTGATAGCCTGAAGCAAACTCGCACGGTAAGACGCCTGCTGCGATTCGCTTACGGTACAATAGCCATTGTATTCATGAGGATACATGACAATGCGGACTACATTTGCGCCCCAATCATCACGCAGCGACTGAAATGAAGCTTTTGTGTAATACTGCGGATACCATGCCAGGTTAAAGGTACTGACACCGCGAAGCTGATAGACCTGACCACCCGCATCGACTAATTTTGTGCCAGATACGGATAATCTTCCATGTGTAGCAAATGGCGTGCCAGATGCCGCCTGTGTTTCTTTACTGTGCATGATTGTCATTGTGCAAACTAGAACTACGGATAAAATTACACTCAAGGCTTTACGCCATCCATTCTTTCCTCCCATTTTTTCTCCTGTTCCCGATCAGACATTATACTGTTTTTCTCCCTCTTCTAGTACCTTAATCTGACCATCTTTTACTTCCACCTTTGTTACGGAACAGTTTTTCTTAAGACCACTCTTCCAAAAATCACAAATTGGCTGTTTGTTCACCCACAGCATCATTGACTGCAAAGCTGCACCATGTGTTGCAATTAAAATAGATTTGTCCTGAAGCTCTTCTCTTGTTGTGATATCCTCAAGGAAGTTCCATGTACGCGCGCAGAGCATTTTCGCATCCTCACCGTTTTCTGGTGCCTGATACTGCTCTGGATGTGCAAAGAACTCAGCAAAGCATCCAACCGGCTGCCCATTTTCATCTCTTCCTTTCATGCCTTCACAAATGCCAAAACAAATTTCTTCAATTCTTTTATCCTCGATAATAGGAATATCTCTTCCTGCCAATACAAGCTCTGCCGTTTCCTTTGCACGCTTTAATGGGCTTGAAAAGGCAAGGTCAATATGGGTATTTGCTAGTGTTTTTCCAGCCTCAATTGCAGATTCGCGTCCATTTTCATTAAGTGGAATATCGGACTGTCCCTGCATTCTCATGTCTTTATTCCAGTCTGTCTGTCCATGTCTGATAAAATATAAAAGCATTGTTTATCCTCTCATTTTCATAAAATTTCCAATGAATACATTATCACAAAAGGAAGGTTCCTACAAGATAAATACCAAGTTTTGCCACACCACTTAAAACCATGACAAGCACTGGGTTCATCTTGCGAAACTGAATCAGATACACAGCAGCAATAAATATAATTACCATATCAATCTGTGTCTTCTGAATCAAAATTATACCTTCTGGCCAAAACGCCGTAACTAGAATAGAAACACCTGCTGAAGCTATAAGTGCAACAACTGCCGGACGAAGCATTCCTAGTATTCCCTGTAACAGATCCATTTTTCTGTAACGAAGATAAAGCTTTGCAAGAAGCGTAACTAAAATACATGAAGGAAGGATGCATCCCGCTGTCGCAACAGCCGCTCCGCCAAGACCTGCAACCTTTAATCCTACAAATGTTGCACTGTTTACCGCAATCGGACCAGGTGTCATCTGTGAAATCGTGATCAAATTAGTAAATTCTGCCATGCTAAGCCATTTGTGACTGTCAACCACCTGACTTTGAATAAGTGGCATCGCAGCATATCCGCCTCCGAATGAAAAGGCGCCGATCTGAAGAAAACTTAAAAATAACTGTAAGTAAATCATTTCTGCACCTTCTTTCTCTGTGCTAGTGTAAGAACTGCACCTAAAGCACCGCAGGCTAAAATAATCAATACTACATTGACATTAAATACATAACCTGCTACAAATGCTGCAATCATAATACACATAGATAATATACTTTTTGAGCGGACAATTCCGCTCCCCATATCAAATACAACACATGCAATTACTGCACCAACGCCTGCCTGCATTCCTGTCAGCACCTGCTGCACATATACATTTGAAGCAAACAGCTCATAGAAAAATGAAATAACAGAGATGATTACAAATGGCGGAATAATTGTTCCTGCAATCGCCGCTATAACTCCAATAATACCTTCCAGCTTATAACCGACTACAATTGCACCATTTACAGCAATCGCGCCAGGTGTGGACTGAGCAATTGCAACAAGATCGAGCATCTCTTCCTCGTCAATCCATCCAAGTTCATCCACAAATTTCTTTTTCATTAATGACACGATGACATAACCACCACCAAATGTAAAGGCACTCAGATATAGAGTAGACCAAAACAGTTTGAGCAGACGCATCTTTTTTGATGCTGTCTGCTCCAGATTTTTTTCCAATTTTTCGCTCATGACTTCTCCCATTGTCCGCCTGCTGCCAAACGATTTTTGACTGCTTCCATACGCTGATCTAGTGTATTGATCATCTGTGCACATTCAAACAATTCTTTTTGAAGAGAATCCTTTTCAAATTCCGGAATCTCCTTTTTGTAGCGCAGCTTGTGCTCAAGGCTTGCCCAAAAATCCATTGCTATAGTACGCAGCTGTACCTCAACCTTCATAAAACACTTTTCATTCTGAAGAAAAATTGGAACACGTACAATCAAATGAAGACTGCGGTATCCGCTTGGCTTTGGATTTTTAATATAATCCTTTGTCTCAAGCAGCTCAATGTCATCCTGATCAAGCAAACATTTTGCCAGTGTATATATATCTTCCTGAAATGAGCATATTACTCTCACGCCGGCAATATCATCAAGATTTTCCTCCATTGACTTTGCACTAAAGGATTTTCCTTTTTGAGCCAACTTACGACTGATACTCTCCATTGACTTTAATCTCGTCTTTATCGTTTCAATTGGATTACGATCATACTGAAGTGAATACTGTTCATTCAACACTTTAAACTTTGTCTCAATCTCCATAATCGCACAGCGATATTTCGACATCAGTTCATCAAATGGCCGTTTGTTGTCCTGAATCACATCGATTACATTTGAATTCAAAATCGCACTTCTAAGTACACGATCCATAATCTCTCCTGAAAATTCGATATGTTCAGTTCTTAGTTCTCTTATATCCATAGAAACCCCATTTCTGCACACCAAATGCGCTGTTACTCTTTTTATTACCCTTCTTAAAGAAAGCTGCCAGCAACTGCCGACAGCTTTCTACTTATTTTTTTAATCAACTTAGATCAGAGACTTGTACAGCTCTGCAATTTCCTCTACACTTGTCTCTCTCGGATTTCCTGGTCTGCATGCATCATCATATGCGGACTGAGCTAAGAACGGAATATCCTCTTCCTTAACAATTGCCTTTAAGTCAGCCGGAATACCAACATCCTCAGACAGCTTGCGAACTGCATCGATTGCAGCCTTGCGGTACTCTTCCTGAGTCATGCTGTCAACACCCTGAACGCCCATTGCTCTTGCAATTTCACGATACTTCTCGCCAGTAGCCGGTGCATTGTACTCCATAACTGTCGGAAGGATAATTGCGTTTGCAACACCGTGCGGTGTATCATACAGAGCTCCTAAAGGATGTGCCATAGAGTGAACGATTCCAAGACCTACATTAGAGAATCCCATACCTGCAACATACTGTCCAAGAGCCATGTCTGCTCTTCCCTCTGGTGTATTTGCTACTGCATTGCGAAGGCTTCTGGAAATAATCTCTATTGCCTTTAAGTGGAACATATCAGACAGCTCCCAAGCACCTGCAGTGATGTAACCCTCAATTGCATGAGTAAGTGCATCCATACCAGTTGCAGCTGTCAGTCCCTTTGGCATACTGGACATCATCTCCGGATCTACAAATGCAACAACCGGGATATCCTTAGGGTCTACGCATACCATCTTACGATTCTTCTCAACATCAGTGATAACGTAGTTGATAGTAACCTCTGCTGCAGTACCAGCTGTTGTAGGAACTGCAAAAATCGGAACAGACTTATTCTTTGTCGGTGCAACACCCTCAAGGCTTCTGATATCTTCAAACTCTGGGTTTGCAATTACAATACCGATACCCTTTGCAGTATCCATAGATGAACCACCACCGATTGCGATCAGGTAATCAGCACCAGACTTCTTGAATGCCTCAACACCAGTCTGTACATTCTCGATTGTTGGGTTTGGCTTAATGTTGGAGTAAATCTCATAATCAAGACCAGCTCCCTCAAGTACATCGATTACCTTCTTTGTAACACCAAATTTAATCAAATCCGGGTCAGAGCATACGAATGCTTTCTTAAATCCTCTTCCCTTTGCCTCTGTAGCAATATCCTTAATTGCTCCTGCGCCATGATAAGATGTCTCATTTAACACAAATCTGTTAGCCATTTGTTTCTTTCTCCTTTAATTTTATTTTTCGTAAAGGAACTCTTCTGGAAGAGTTACCTTAAAATCAACCGCTAAATCGCGGAAATTCTGTGGTGTGATTGTCTGACGCTTGTTTGGCTGCATGGACAGCATCTTTACAAGAATCTCTGCCGACTTCTCTACAGTATGCATCAGACCAAATGTCAAATCAAAGTCCTCACCTGCTGCAAACATACCATGATGAGCCCAGATTGCAACATCGTACTTCTTCATCAGCTCACTTGTAGCAACTGCAATGTCTCTTCCGCCTGGAACCATCCACGGAACAACACCTACACCATCTGGGAATACAACCGGGCACTCGGTAGCCATCTCCCAAAGCTCTCTTGTAAATACCTTATCCTCTAATGGAAGAACAAAGGTCAACGCAATTACATTAGTGGTATGTGCATGATAAATAACACGATACTTACCATTTGTAGCAAGCTTCTTTACCTCATGGTTCATCAGATGGGATGGCAGCTCACTTGTTGGTCTTCCACCATTTACAAGACCCCATACGATGCGGTAATTTTCACCCTTATCATCTACCTCGATCATGCAGATGGAATCTTCTGGCTTAATGATAACATTGCGGAAATACTTGCCGCTTCCTGTTACAAGGAAATATTCTCCTGCCAGATTCGGAACGCTAGTACCGATTGGCTTCCACTCTTTTGCTTCAAAGTTTTCCTTAACGGACTCTACCTCTTCTGGCTTTACACGATAAGAAAGGTTTCCGCCATTTCTCTCATGCCAGCCCTGCTCCCAGCCGTCGTTTGCCATACGAATGAATCCCTGAACAAATTCTGCATCTAAAAATCTCATGATTGTATTCTCCTGTCTGCTGTCAATAATCAATTTGTCAAACGCAAATTTCACTCTGCGCACTTGCCTACAGTATAGCCTATTTTTCACTAAAAAAAAAGTCTTTTTTTGACAAATATTATTTAATTTCGACTATAATAAAGCTCTGCGGTGCCATTTTGATCTTGCCGCTGCATTCAACAGTTTCCTTCGGTGCAACACACATCGGGTTCTTAGCACAGTTGTAATCAGTAAGTGCTGCGCACATAACAGTCTCTTTAACTGGTGTCAGTGCCTTTCCTTCCTCATTCTCAAGGTCAATGCTTACTTCATTGTCTGTTGTATTTACAAGCTTAACTATTGTAGTTTTATCTTCAGTTTCGCCTGCGCTGCAATAAATTCCCTGTGCGCGAAGCTTTTCAATCTGATCTCCCAGATCAAGTGTGCTCTCTGCACGGAATTTTGAAAACAGTTTCTGTACATAATAGCTTGGTGTTCCCCAACTAGTATTTTCATCCATCCAAATCAGATCTGGTGCCCACTGCGTATAATTTACTCTTGCAAACAGCGGTGCATATGAGGAAAGTGCAACTACATCGGCATTTCGCTCAATTCCTGTCAAAAATGCTGCTTCACTGATACCGGCCTTCCAGTTATTCTTGCTGACATGGGCAATATTAATTTCCGGATCATGAGCTGCGTACTCACCGGCAAATACCTTTATATCTCTCGGATAATTATCGTAAAAATCATTGTGCTCCAAGAACCACTGCGGCGGCATATAATAATGCTCATCAATTGCATAAACAAAGTTTGGATTGTTCTTCTTTTCCTTGCGGTAGAACTCCCATGCATCTGTGTAATGGTTTGAGGTAACATCCGGTCCTGCTGAACCAATAAGCTTTATCTCTGGATACTTTGCATGGATACGCTGTTCGAAAATCTTATAGCGTGCAAAGAAATCTGTATTATCCATCTGCCACTGCTCATTTCCAATTCCAAGATATTCAAGTCCAAACGGCGCCTTATGACCAAGCTGTGCTCTAACCTTTCCCCACTTACTTGACTCATCGCCATTTGCAAACTCAATTAAATCAAGCGTATCCTGAACCATCTGTTCAAACTCTGCACTTCCAATTTCCATGTACTCATAAGACTGATACTGACATGCCATTCCTACATTCATAACAGGAAGCGGCTTTGCACCAATCAGATCACACAGTAGGAAAAATTCATAATAACCAATTCCAAGTGTCTGGTTGTAGTGAGAAAATTCACTGTGGAAATCGTTTTCCTTGCGGTTGTTATGTACAGCCCAGCGGTTCCAATTGCACTTTCTATCTTCAATGCGCTTTAATGTATCCTTGAAACGATAGCGGTTGGACATTGTATTTCCTTCTACAATACAGCCGCCTGGGAAACGCATAAATGCCGGCTTTAATGACTTTAAAATCTCAAAGGTATCCTTTCTAAATACACCTGCAACGGCATCTGCCGGAATCATGGAAACAAAGTCAAACTCAGCTGTTCCTTTTTCTGCAAGTGCCAATACAAACAGCGCACCATTTACGTCATCTGATGCAGTTACAGTAAGTGTATACTTGTGCCAGTAGTGCATCTTATCTTCCTCTGCCATATGCACACTGCCCTCTGCATATGTTACGCCATCCTTTACAACCTTTGCAGTAATCTCTCCTAAAAAGCTGACTGCTCTTGCATAAAAGGAAACGTTATATGCAGCACCTTTCTTTAAGGTAATTCCGCTGTATGCCTGATTGGAAAAGCCAGCACCTGCCTCATTTGCTGTAAAGCGAAGATAATGAGGATTTTCATCAGAAACAGGACTTCCACAAACGACCTGCAAGCGAGCGCTGTCCTCTGTCGGGTATGCCTTCCAGCCATATCCCCCATCAAAAATTGTATAATAATCACCCTTATCACCATAGCAATCTACAAATTCAAAGTTACGGTTTTCAATAAGCTCTGCATAAATGCCGCCATCTGCACCATAATTAATATCCTCAAAAAATACTCCGATCAGATCCTTTGAAATTGGTGTTGTTTTTTTCTGTGATACTGTTAATTTCATGATTTCGTATCTCCTTTTCCTTTATGTTGATATTTTCTATTTTTGTTTTGCTTTATGCTTCGTTTTGTTTTTGCAAAAACTTAGCTGTTTTCTTTGCCTTTATTTGCTGTTTTCTTTTTCGACACCATTTTTTTCGCATATGTCATTTAAGCAGCAGCGATGACAATATGGCGATGTTCTTGCCGTACATATCTCTCTTCCGTGAATAACAAGTCGATGACAAAAATCACTGCCTTCTTCTGGAGGAATCAGCTTCCATAATGCCATCTCAACCTTCTTTGGCTCCTTTATACCATCTACCAGACCAATGCGATTCGAAAGTCGAATGCAATGTGTATCAGTTACAATTGCCGGCTTTCCAAATACATCTCCCATAATCAGATTGGCACTTTTTCTGCCAACACCCGGAAGCTTCAACAGCTTATTAAAATCATCTGGTACCTTGCAGTCATACTCATCGCGAAGCATTGTCATGCAAGCCTTTATGTCTCTTGCCTTACTTTTTCCAAGTCCACATGGACGCACAATCTCTTCAATATCTGATTCATCTGCGTCTGCCAGAGCACTGATTGTTGGAAATTTTTCATAAAGCCCTGGAACAACCTGATTTACTCTGGCGTCTGTACACTGTGCTGCAAGACGCACGCTGATTAAAAGCTTCCATGCATCCTCATACTCAAGCGTACATCCTGCATCAGGATATTCTTTTTTTAAACGTGCAACTGTCTCAAGCGCAAGTTCTTTTTTTGTCATATGTTCCTCCCAAAAACCACAGCAGTTTCCGCATCCTCATAAGCACGAAGAAGCTCTGCCACGCTCCATGCCTGCGCAAAGCAGCCTCTTGATTCAGCAGGACATTCACCATCATAAATCTCAGCAATTTGTCCCAGACATCCTTCTGCAAGTGCTGCATTTAGCTGGTCTAGCTGACGCAAAACCTCCTTTGCTGTCTGCTTTGGCTCATCAGAAAAGCGAATGCATGCACGATAATATGCACCAAGCGGATATGCCCACACAGTTCCCTGATGATATGCCATATCACGCTCAAACTGAGTACCGCCATAATGTGGATGAAACTGCGGATCATACAGAGAAAGACTTCTTAATCCCACTGGTGTGTAAAGCTCTCTTCTTACCTGTGCAAGAATTGCTTTTGCCTGTTTTGCTTCAATCATAGTAAATGGCATTGTTAATGCAAAAATTTCATTGCAGCGAACCTGCTTTGACGCATCATCTGGCTCTCCATTTTCAGGCAGTACATCATAAAGTGTACCGTCTGGCTTTGTAAATTTCTTTAAAAAGCTCTTTTTGATTTTTTCTGAAAGCACATCTAGGCGCGCTGCCTTTTCTTCTTCACCCTGCTTTTTTAAAAGCTCTCTCACTATACAAACAGCATTATACCAATATGCATTGATCTCAACTGGCTTTCCATGGCGTGGTGTTGGCAAAATATCACCAAACCTCACATCCATCCACGTCAGCTGCCACAGACCATTTCCAGCCGCAAGAAGTCCATCCTCTTCCATATGAATGTTATAATCTGTTCCCTTTTTATACCAGCTGATGATCGACTCTGCTGTTTTAATTGCTTCTGCTTCAAAGCTAGGATCACACTCTTTCTCTGTCACATGCTGCAGATATTCCCAAAGAGCATTTATAAATAACAATGATGCATCTACTGTATTATACATTACCTCATCCTTACCCTCTGGAAAGAGATTTGGCATGATTCCCCTGCGGCAATAACGCATAAATGTTTGTAAAATACTCTTTGCTGCCTCCATCTGGCCAATTGCAAGCGTACATCCATAAAAAGCAATCATCGTATCGCGGCCCCAGTCACCAAAAAATGGAAAACCTGCCATAATACTCATGCCGTCTGTGGAATCACGTCTTGTCAAATGTGCCTGTGCACTTACAGCTAACTGACGAGCCGTTTCACTTACTCTTCCACTTTGCTCCATAACTGCTTTCTGGCGCTCATGCTCCTGATTCCATAAATGAGAAAATACTGCTGAAAGATCATTCTGTGTTTTTTCTTCTCTTTCGCGCTGTATATTCATCCAGTTTTCATCCATGCCATAAATCAAATTAAGCATAACACTGCCATTTAACACACGCTTATCAATATCTTCTTCTGTTGTATGCGCTGACTTGATTTTATGAATCTTTCGTCCGCCGCCCCAGCCATCTCGTCCGTCAGGTCCATCTTGATCAAAACGATACCACTGTACTTGTTCTTCTTCCATCGACTCGATATCACCATCTGTATCAAGATACAAACTTGCCTCTTTTGTTGACATAAAAAGGCGATCTTCTTTTTTTCGGCAGCTAATCGTCTCGTATGTAAGTGGACGATCATTTTTTGAATGAAAACCATACACTGGAATAATCTCAATCCATGCATCCACGCCCTCATCTGCATAAAGCTGATACTGTATTGCCAGACTGTTTGTTCCATATACAAGTGTCAAACGTTTTGTGACACGCACACCCTCTGCCATATATTCCCAAGAAGGCAGTCCGTCATAAAAAAAGCTGTCAAGAAAACGAAAACCAGCTGCATCATCTGATGATGTAACATACGCCTGTGAATCCAGACGATAAGCATTGCTGCCCACATGAAGAATCTCTTCTATTCGGCGCACCATGGCAAAACGCTTTGTTGGTGCCACAAGCGCTGCCGTGAGCAAATTGTGGTCATGACGCGCATTTGAACCAATCACTGTCTGGCTGCAGTAGCCGCCAAGACCATTGACCAAAAGAAAACTATGTTCTTCTCCACGCTTCAGTGTTTTCCAATCTGATCTTCCCAAATAAAAGTCCATAATTTTACATCCTTCTTTATATTTTCTCGAATTGCTTCGACAAAAGTATACCATAAATTATTTATCATGACAATGGACACAGACTGAAGAAAAAATTATATTTTTGCGCACTAAAAAGCGGGCATCTTTTCTTCTTTTTTGATGCCCGCTGTCAAACTATTTCATCCATCGGATTTTACCTCTTTCAATTATTTAGTTTTATTTATTTTCCGTTCCTCTTCTTTATCTTCTTTTGCCTTCGTTAGCTTGTTACTTTTATGTTATCGGTCTTCTACCGTTCTCCTATTAAACTAACTTCATTTCATTCATCTATCTTTATTCTTAATTCTTCACTACAAACCTTTATGAGACTTGAAAAACATTTATCTGACTTCGTCTGATAATTCTTATTTGTTTTTCTTTTTTATTCTCTGCCTATTAGCCTTTCACTACGCCATTGGACTGTACTCCACTTCATACATTTTTGTTCTTCTATGTACTTTCTGCTTTTGTACTTTGTACATTTACTTTCTATGCCATCGGACTGTACCTCTTTCCAATCGTTTTGCTTTTCAGCTTTCTTTCTGATCTCTTCTAATACCACTTACCGTCCCATTGGTCCGTACCTCTTTTCGATCATTTTTGCTTTTCAGCTTTTTTAGATTTTGATTACTATCCCATTGGACTGTACCTCCTTTTTTAGATTTCTTGTAAGATTTATTTCTAATATCTTACTTAAGTTGTTTTTCTTTGTTTGTGACTTCATTATATCCTGTCTCTTTCTATTTGTCAAGTACTTTTTTAAAATATTTTTCATTTATTTTCACTGTTTATTTTTTTGTTTCGTAATTATCAGAATTTTCTAACATTTTTAGTAGGGCAGCTATTCACAATCCGCTTAGTGCTCCGCGCACTTGAAGCGGGGGAATGCTTATCTACGTTCAAAAAGAGGAGGGATTTCTCCCTCCTCTGGCTGCTTATCAGAAGCCCTTCAGCTTGAAAATAATTGTTTCATAGCATGAATTATCTTCGCGTTGATCTGTAATCGCAACGATCACATTTCCCTCTTCGTCCATGCAGGTTCCATTTACATATGGCCAATTTAAAGTTCCAAATAATTCTTCATAAGAAACCTCTTTGAGGATCGCACCATCAAAACCAACAAAGATTACATTTTCCATCCAACTGTCAAATATAACCCAGCCATTTTGTGTCTGCTCAAATGCAGATACACCTTCTAACATACCGCTTTCTGTATCTGTTGAACTAATTGTCATCACTTCATTCCAATTATTATCATAGATATTAAGCAATGTCTCTGATTCCTTATATCCACATACTGCCTGATAGTCCTTTGTTACACTGACTGAATTGATACCCTCAACTGGATCAATTACACGTTCTTTATTAGTTCCTGTTTCAAAGTCGTATTCTGTAATACTGTTGCTGTAGCTCCATCCAACTGCTTTCTTTCCTGATGGATGCAGTGACACCATTACGCAGTAATTAAGCAGCACTTCATCCTCTTCTGTACCCCATCGAACAAGCGGTCCGCCATTTCCAAGTGCATACAGATTTCCATCTTCGTCTCCAAAGATATTTTCAACATCAAAATCAAAATAGACATCTCCTTCATATGCGAGTCCTCCATCTTCATCACTGTACTCGCTAACGTCTCCATCTGTAAGTACATAATACCAGCCGCCTGATTTTGCTACTTTTGAATATCCATTATTGAAGGTAGGATATACAGTATCAATTGGAAGATATTCTGCTTCAACTGTGAAATTTCCTACTTGAACTGGTTCTGTATCTTTTGGAACATAAACCTCTCCATCCCAATACCATGGTGTTTTTGTTTTAGTGTATTCCTTTTTATGGAATGTAACATTATCTATCAGTTCTTTTACACGAGGATCCTCAGGATCTCCATATACCATAATTTTTGCATACATAGCAGATTCTTGATCGTATCCAAAAAATGCTTTGTAATAATCATTTTCTCCCTGA
>ERZ1673722.2491-NODE-2491-length-15023-cov-15.339391_pt1 | contig 15023 bp, 10 predicted proteins | sample MGYA00580222_ERZ1673722 | MGnify/ENA primary metagenome ERZ1673722 (study PRJEB41218, sample SAMN15661750) | gut metagenome | host: Homo sapiens | place: Canada: London | collected 2015-08-20/2019-03-30 | study: EMG produced TPA metagenomics assembly of...
ACTCCACGGACAGGCTTTTTTCTACCCTTCCGTGTCTACTTTTATAATAGCATCAATCCTCGTATCACTTGCCAACGAGGGAATTCTTGAAGCGCCCGGATATGCCAATCAGATTTTCGGGTGATAGTGCGAAAGTATATTGAACAGCAGAATTCTATCAAGTAGACTTTCGGAATGTGATTCATATTGTTTCTTTTGAATGCTTTAAGATGTCCTTTCTTGCACCAATTATTGATTGACGTTGTGCCGTAGCCGATTACTTTTGAAATTTCGCTTGTGGTCAGCACATCGGGATATTGTGCAAAAAGCTCCGTGTAATACAGCTTCATATTTTCAAGAATCTGTTCGGGTAGTTCGGTTTTCATTTTCACGGTATAGTTCCCCTTGTACCACCCAGCCGGTGCTGAATAGGATTCGGGAAATACTTTTCTCTTTTCAAGATATGTAATAACATCAGCCTTTTTGATTTTGTAACAGCGAGTTTTCTTGCGCGTGTATTCGCACGGAATCTTTCCGCTTCGAAGCAGATACAAGGCCGTTGATTTACTGATGTGGCAGATTTGATAGAGTTGGTCTTTGGTAATAATATCGGGAATCGAATCCCAGTTGATTGCGGTTTCATTCATAGCAATACACCTCGTAAATATTTTAGTCGGTGCGGTTCTTTCCTGTGTATTGCCGTTGTTGATGTGTTTATTCTGTTCTTTCCGCAGTTCTTTCCAAAATAGTGCCTGTTCTTTCCAAAAACAGCGAAACTGCCGTTATTCGAACTTTCCTTATTTCTCGGGATTTCTGCGGTGCAACCGCCAAAAAAGCCTTAAATATCAAGCTTTTCGGCAAATACTAAGTCGCCCGAAACCGCCTTCAAAAATCGCTAAACAGCCATTAATCCATAAAACTCGAAATGCTGTAGACCGAAAGGTCTCTAGGGTTCGAATCCCTAACTCTCCGCCACAAAAAGCCTGTAAACAAGCCCGTTTACAGGCTTTTTAATTTTTGCCTAAAGGGCAAAGCCCGCACGATTTTCGGTTTTCAGGGGAGAAAATCAGCTGTTCTCCCCGGCACTGATCGAACTCCAGCGGCTGCTGAAGTCGCCGCCCTCCGGCAGAGCAAGCCCTGTCTCCATCGCCTGTGCCGAAGTGATCTTGGACTTGTAATCCAAGTGGGCGTAGATGTTCGCCGTGGTGGTAAAGTCGCTGTGTCCCAACCACTCCTGAATGTGCTTGAGGGGGACGCCATTGGCCAGCAGCAAACTGGCGCAGCTGTGACGCAGATCGTGAAAGCGCATCCGGCGCAGGCCGTGGCTCTCCAGAAATTTCGGAAATGCGTTGGTCAGGTACTCCACCCGCATCCGCTCCCCCAGCTCGTCCACGAATACAAAGCCGTCGTATTCATAGTTGTAGCAGTTGCCGCAGACCTGCTTGTTCAGCTCCTGTGCCTCTTTCACCTGCATAAAGTATTCCCGGAAGCTGCCGATGAGCGGCAGGGTGCGCAGGCTGGACTTGGTCTTGGCGGATTGCTGCTCAAACTCCTGATACTTGCCGTCGATGATCGTTGAGGTCACGGTACGCTTTACGGAAATGGTGCCTTGCTCAAAGTCGATGGCATCCCATTTCAAGCCCACCACCTCGCCACGGCGAAGTCCGTAAAAGGCAGCCACCAGCACCGGCAGCTCCAGCTTGGTTCCCCGAAGGGCTTCAAACATCTTCTGCATCTCGTCCGCCGAGAGAAAGACCGGCTGAAAGCTGTTCTTTCTGGGCCGGTCCACTTTGTCCGCCACATTCTGGATCAGCATATCGGTCTTGACTGCATATTTCAGTGCCGAGTGAATGACGGCGTGATAATGGATAACGGTATTGGGCGTGACCCGCCTGAGCATTTCAGAATAAAACATCTGCAAATGTCGGGCTTCCAGTTCCCGCAGTGTCAATTTCTTCTTGCGAAAATAAGGGACGATGGTGCTTTTCAGCAGTCCTTGATAGGCACCGTAGGTTGCGTGGGCCAGCCTTCCCTTGGCGATCTCCAGCCATTCCAGCAGATAATCGGCAAACAGCATATCACTGCTCAGGTCGCCCACTTCTTTGGGCGGCTCAAATTCCGCTCGGAGCCTTGCCAGTTCTGACTCGGCTTTGCGCTTGTTTCCCTTTTCGGGAAGCCCCAGCGAGATCCATTTCGTTTTTCGCTGCCCTCCGGCGTTTTTGTAGTTCAACACGGCATAATACTTGCCGTTTTTCAAAGTCAAATGTCCTGCTACCATTTTGTTTTCCTCCTGTCTCTTTCTATTTGCAGAACAGAACTCCAAACCGACAGCATCAGTATACCATCGGTTTGGGGTTCTCTCTATTCTGCAAATTGTTTTATCGTAGCCGTATCGGTACGAATCAGCGGGCATCCCGGTTCCGTTCTCTCTGCCGCTTCAGCAGTTCCAACCCCTTGATGATGTCCCTGCGCATCTGCTCCTCGGTATAGCCGGAGGGGAAATATTTCCGCAGCTCCTCCCGCTTGAATTTCAGTTGCTCCTGCTGGTTGGGCTTTGTCTCCGCCAGCACGGCATAGATCATCTGATCATCCAGCACGCCCTCCTGTGCCAGCTTCTTCAGGCGGATGCTCTGGGCGTGGGACGGGGTGCAGTCGTTCAACTCCATTGCGTCCAGTACCGCCCGCTGCTGATACGAATCTAAGTAAGAAAGCTCCACCGCCGGGTTGAAGGCAATCTTGCCGTCGTCTACCATCGAAAGCAATTCGGGGATCAGGTAGGTCAGGCGGATATATCTTTTAATTTGATTACGGCTTTCGCCGGCATCGTCAGCTACTTTTTCTACACTGAGCAGCTTCTGCCCAACTTGGGCAGAAGTGACACCTTGATGCTTGATTGCATCCAGCTTCATCTTATAGGCAAACGCCTTTTCGCTGGCCAGGATAGTCTCCCGCTGCAAATTGGCGTCCACCATTGCGATCACCGCTTCATCGTCAGACAGCTCCCGGACGATGACGGGCATCGTCTCGACGCCCAGCACCTGACACGCCGCCAGCCGCCGGTGGCCGGAGATCAACTCATAGCCGCCGTCCGGCAGCAGCCTTGCCAACGCCGGGGTGATGGCTCCCACCTTGCGGATGCTCTCGATCATCCGCTGCATCTCCTCGTTGTTCCGCACCTTGAAGGGGTGACCCTTGAACGGGTGCAGCTCGGCCAGTGGAATATTCCGCACCCGCTCCAGCTTGGCATCGTCCCGCTCCGCCTGCGTGGAAAACAGATCGTCCAGCGTGGGTAAAGTAAAATCCGATTTTCTCATTGTGTTGTCCTCACTTTCATAGTTTTTTTTCGGGGTTTTAGGGCACGCCCTAACGAATGCTTTTACGCTCCGGCCCTGCCGGGAGTAAAAACGCACTGCTCGCTTCGTCGTCACAAGCTCCGTATCCTTCGTTTCGCCGCAAGCGGCAAAACTCACTCACTCCGCTGCTCCTCCTCTCCCCAAAAAGTCCAAAGGACTTTTCGGGGACCCCATATGGCGTGATACCTGCTTACTTTAATTCATTCAAAATTGCTTCCAGCCTGCTCAGAATTTCCTCTTTCTGAAGCTGTGGGAGCTCCTTTTTCAGGCCGTTCAGCATCCGAAACAGGCGGTAATCCCGCTCCGTGATGGCCGCTTTGACCTCTTTCCCAAGCCCCAGCCGCCGCAAGTATTCCGACAGCGACAGAGAACAGAACCGGGCATTTTCCTGCAGCTTCTGCTTCTCCTGCTCGGTCACACGGACATTGATCCCGTAGCTTTTGCTGCGCATTTGTTCACCCCCTTTCTTCGGTTTGTGACGGCAATGACGGTTGTGACGGGGATTCCCTTATATAGCGATCCCGGCGTCATTTGCGTCATCGCCGTCACAGCGCAGGAATTTGATGAGCCGGCTTTTTCCCGTTCGCTTGGTGCGATACTCGATGCCCAGCGGCTCCAGCACCTCATAGGCGAACTGGCCGAGATACTTTGTGACCATATTGGGCGTGACCTCCTGCTCCTTCATTTCGGTCAGCAACTCCGTGGCCGTGCCCACCCATTCGGTGCGGCACTCCATAAAGTCCACCACCCGAAACAGAAATTTCGGCAGCTCTGCCTTGTGAATATCCTCGCTGTTCTTGCACTCCACCAGCTCCCAGACAAGGTCGTTAAACTGCAAGGTCAGCTCCTGATATTCCACATCACGCCCGCTGACCAGCAGCGTAGCGGCGTTACCGCTGCGCTTGCGGCGCAGAATAAAGTTGGTGTCCGCAGCGCCGATGATGCCGGTGGAACCGCTGACATCGTTAAAGGGATCGTCGCTGTCTTGCAGCTTTCGCAGGTGATGCACCAGCAAAATGGCGATGTTGAAGCCGTCGGCAATGCGCTTGATGGAGGAAATGTCATCGTAGTCGTTGCCGTACATTCCCGCTTTTCCGGCGCTGCCCTTGGAGTCCCGCACCTTTTGCAGCGTGTCGATGATGACCAGCTTGGTAGCGGAATGCTCGGTCAGGAAATCCGTGATCTGCTCCTCCAGCCCGCCGCCGATCAGCCCGGAGGTCACGGCAAAATACAGGTTGTCCGGGGCACTGTCGGTGAGGTTATAGAGCCGGTCTTTGATGCGGCGCTGGGTGTCCTCAAGGCTCAGATAGAGCACATCGCATTGCAGTGTAGGCAGCCCCCAAATAGAATTTCCCTGCGCCTCGTCGTCACAAGCTCCGTATCCTTTGTTTCGCCGCAGGCGGCAAAACTCACTCGCTCCGCTGTTCCTCCTCTCCCCAAAAAGTCTTGCGACTTTTTGGGGACCCCGAACACCCCGGCCACAGCATCAGCCAGCTTTTGCCGATCTTGCTGGCACCGCTGATGACATTGACGCCCTGTGAAATGAGTCCGTCCACGATGAACATTGTCTTGCTCATCGGCGTGGACAGCAGGGTCTCTGCGTCCACGGTTTTCAGTTTGTTATCCATAGGATTCTCCTTTGTAGAATGTTAGAAATGGATTTTGACAGGTGCAGATGGAAACGGCCACCCGCACCCGCTTCGCCCTCAAAAAAGCCCCGGAAATCAAGGCTTTCCCGGTGCTTAATGTTCGACGCTGCGTCGCCGCCTGGCCGAGTCCGCCTTCTGCTTGCGCCGGATGGAGCGGCCGCATTCCGGGCAGTACTTCTGCCGGTTGCTGCCGGGAGCAAAGGGCTTTCCGCATCGGTCGCAGAGCCGTGTGCGCTGCCGGTAAATGTCGGCGCAGAGTACCTTGTCGGTGGGCAGAACCGCCCGCCGGAAGTACTTGCACAGCAGCGAATAGGAAATCGTCTGCACGCACACGCAGCCCTCGCCGTCGTCCAGCGGCAGACAGTTGCCGCCATCATAGTTGGCGCACAGCCTCCGGATCAGCCGGTTGCAGCGTGCCCTTTGGGCGGGCGTCAGGTGCTTGATCTCATCCAACTTTCTTCACCTCCTTCTCCATCACATAGTTGATAACGCTGATTTTCGGGATCTTCAGCGTCGTGCCGATCTTCACGGCGTGGATGTACCCATAGTCGATCAGCTTGTAGGCCAGCTTGCGGCTGATGCCCAGCATCTCCCGAAGCTCTTTAACGGTCACGATGTCCGGGTATTCCGGGAACATCATCTGATAAAGCTCTCTGAGCTCATTTTTCTTCATAAGTTTGAACCTCCTTTGCTTGTTCTGAAACCGCATTTCTGCGGTGATTTTTGCTTGCTGCCGCTCATCCGCATCGTTCCTGCCCCGGAGTCTCACCACGGCGTATCGCTTCTTTGGTGCGCTCTCGTCGCAGCAAGTTCCATATCATTCGCTTCCGCACTCGTGCGAAAGCTCATTCGTTTCACTGCTGCTCCTCTTCCCACAAAATCTTCGATTTTGCGGGAGCCCTGAATTATCGGGAAGTCGTGGCGTCACTTGCCGGAAGCATATCCTTTGGAGGCGGTGATTCAATTTTCAAGGTACACAGGGAGACAGTCCCCTCAATAGGTAGCCAGCGAGAAGGGCTGTTTTTTAACCCCCTCACTAATCAACTGGGAAATTTTTTGAGATTTGTACGAAGGAACTTTGAAAAATTCTTTGAAAGCCTCTCTACTAACCAACTGGGAAATTCTTTCGGATTTGAACGAAAAAATTTTTGAGAATTTTTCTGCGACCCCCTCTACTACTTAATTGGGAATTTTTCAGGCAAAAATAAAATGGATTTTCGACGAAAAATTTTAAGTGCCCCTTCTACTAATCAATTGGGAAATTTTTTGGGATTTTGGCAAAGTAATATGAAAAAATTCCATCAATTTTTCAAAAGGCCCTTCTACTTACTCTGAATAAGGGGTGCCGTTTGGCAGGGTGTTTCGAGAAATTTCTCAATTTTTCTATCAAGACGCAAAAAGAGGCGCAGCCTACGGATTTCTCCGAAGGCTGCGCCTCTTATATTTCTTTAATAATCGGTCTTAATACACCTTCAAGCGTTCGATTCTTTTAGATGTTTTTATACGGACACACCATTCTCCCAAACGCATTTATCCAGCAAACCTAGAAATTGCCTCAACTAGATTTTGAATATACTCGCGATCATAATCAGCAATTGCATCAATTCCTTTCTCAACTACAATGTCTGCTATTCTTGTCTTTATCTGTGCCTCAATTCTATCATCAAAAACTCCTGGGCTTTTACTTGCTGCCTGATGTAATCTATCCGACCAAGGTTTTCGCCTATCTTTAAACGCTTTGGTATCAACAGATATGTTAAATTCATCTTTGATTATTGTTGCATATGCGTCAAACTTAATAATATCTTCCAATTCGCATCGTGTCATCCCTGCACTCTTAATTTGAAGTATTTCTGATGCTGGCTTCGTTTTTTCTTGAAAATAATTGCTCATATGCAGCTATTCCACTATCATCCATATCAAGTACTGCAAGTGTAGAGACTGCCAGGCTGTTATACATCTCCTCTTTTTTGATCAGTTAGATTTCCTCATCTCCCGATACACCACATCGGCCAATGCGCTCATAATGGCATTGTACTTGTGCTGATCCTCAAAGAGCGAGGTATAGGTATCCTGCGATTCCAGATAGCTGTCCTGAGCCGCTGCTCCGAAGGCCTTGGGGAAAATGCTTTCCACAAAAATCTGCGGATCTGAGGTCTGCGCCATCTTGGTCAGCTTCTTGTCGGCCATCAGACGGCTACGCAGAGCCGTCAGCAGCACTTTGTCTCCCTCGGTGAATTCACCCTTGTACTTTTCGTTGATCTTGGCGATGATCTCATCCAGCGGCGACTTTGTATCCAGACCCATTGCACCCTTTTGCTTGGCCGGTTCGTACACGCCCTTCACCTGTTCCAGCTCAATGCTTCCGGCGAAGGTCTTTTGCAGCTTGTAGTATTCCAGCTTCAACTTACCCTCAAGGTCCACCATATCCGTGGTTTCCGCAGGCAGCAAATTGATCAGATAACAACAGAATACATATTCCTTGTGCAGCTCCTTATCAAACATCCGCAGGATCTGCGAAATATAGCCGTACCACTTAATGAGATTGCGCACCTGACGGCGGAACTGATACCGCTCGTTGGGCGTTTTTTGATTATAACGGTCTGCCACAGGCTTCAATACGCTGGTCATTCGCCCCATCGCCCGGGCATCCTGCCGGCCTGTGCTGAAATACTCCTTGGCAAAAGCCTCAATATCTGCATCGTTATAGACCGCAAATCCCCGCAGCTCCTTCTGCGTCTGATAGATCAGGTCAGCGTTGACCTCCTGCGAAAGCGAGGTTTCTTGATAGAACGGCTGAAACGCCTCCAAAATGTCCTCTTTCTTGTTAGCAAAGTCGAGAATAAAGGTGTCCACCTTGCCGGTGCAGGTGCGATTCAATCTGGACAGCGTCTGCACCGCCTTGACACCCTTCAGCTTCTTGTCCACGATCATCGTGTGCAGCAGCGGCTCGTCAAACCCGGTCTGGTACTTCTCGGCAACGATCAGCACATTAAAATGATCGTGGAACTCCGCCTTGGTCTGCGTTTCGGCGATGTGCGTCCCATCCGCACGAACATTCAGTTTCGGCTCGGTGTATTCTGTATCACCGTCCTGCACAGCACCCGAAAAGGCCACCAGCACCTGCACATCGTTGTACTTCTGCTCCTCTATGTAGCGTTTGACCTCGTGGTAGTAGCGCACTGCCGCAAGGCGGGACGAGGTAATGACCATCATTTTACCCCTGCCGCCGATCTTGTTTCGGGTGGTTTCCCGGAAGGTCTCCACGATGATCTGCGCCTTTTGGGAGATGTTATACGGATGCAGCTCCTGATATTTGCGGATCACCTTAGCTGCACGGCTGGCGGGCACATCCGGGTTATCTTCGAAGGTTTTGACAATTTTGAAGCAGGTGTCATAGGTCATATAGTTCTGGAGCACATCCAGAATAAAGCCTTCCTCAATGGCCTGCCGCATACTGTAAATGTGGAACGGATGAAAGCTGCCGTCCTCATATTCCGTGCCGAACAATTCCAGAGTCTTGTCCTTGGGCGTTGCGGTAAAGGCAAAGAAGGACAGGTTCTTATGCCGCCCCTGAACGGTCATTTCCCGCATCAGGCGGTCGTCCGGGTCCAGCTCTTCTTCGGCCTTGCCCTCGATCTCGGCGTATTCCCGCAGAGCATCCTCGGTATCCGCAAGGGCGGCTTTCAGTTTCAGAGCCGAGCTGCCGGTCTGGGAGGAATGGGCCTCGTCTACGATAATCGCAAAGTTCCGTCCCGCTACTTTATCCACTTCCTGATAGATGACCGGGAACTTCTGCAAGGTGGTGACGATAATGCGCACGCCGCCGTTGATGGCATCCCGCAGATCTTTGGAGGTCTTATCTTCCCCGATGGTCTCAATGGCGCCGAGAGTGTGGTCAAAGCCGGAAATGGTCTCCTGCAGCTGCGCATCCAGCACGGTGCGGTCAGTAACGACGACCACGCTGGAGAACACCGGCTTGTTCTCCTCATTGAACAGCGAGGCCAACCGGTAAGCCGTCCACGCAATGGAGTTGGACTTGCCGCTTCCGGCGCTGTGCTGGATCAGGTAATTATGCCCGGCTCCGTTCTGCCTGACATCGGCCAGCAGCTTGCGCACCACATCCAGCTGATGATAGCGCGGAAAAATCAGCGTTTTGCCGTCCTTCAGGTTCATAAACTTCTGGACAATGTCCATCATACTGTCCTTCTGAAAGACATTCTCCCACAGATACGCTGTCGGGTAGCCGTTTGGGTTTGCCGGATTGCCCTTACCGCCGTCGTTTCCGGCTCCGTTGGAGCCCTGGTTAAAGGGCAGGAAATAGGTGTTCTTTCCGGCGAGCTTTGTGGTCATCCACACCTCGGTGTGATCCACGCAGAAATAGGCCAGAATGCGCTTGTTGAACTGGAAGCAAAGCTCCCTCGGGTCGCGGTCATACATCCACTGCCGCTTGGCGTCATCCACCGTTTGTCCGGTGTACTGGTTTTTTAATTCAAAAGCGAATACCGGGATGCCGTTGAGCACCAGTACCATATCCACGCTCTTTTTTGTATCGGCGGAGAAGTACCACTGGCGGTAGCACTCGATGGTGTTTGCCGTCCACTGGGCAGCCGCCGCCTGATTCAGGGCAGACTCCGGCTTAAAATAGCACACCCGAAAACGCAGACCACGGTGCTTGAAGCCGTGGCGCAGGACAGAGAGCAGTCCCTCCGTCTCGCAAGCCGTGTTGAACGCCGTGCAGAACTTCCGCACCGGGTCCACCTGATTGGCGTTTTCAAAACGCGCCCATTCCTTGGGCTGGGTGCGCTGAACAAAGTCGATCAGGGTATTCACATAGAGCCCCTGTTTGGCGTCATAGGTGTCTGCACCCTTGGTATATCCGCCCGCCGGGGAGAGAAAGAAGGATTCTATATCCGCTTCAAAACGCTTTTCGGTGGTGATCATAGTTTCATTCCTTTCCGCACTCCTAAGAACTATTTTCCATATGAACGTAGTTGTTCTTTTAATAATTGCACAACTTCACTATGCATTGTCTCATATTGTTCTGGGGCATCGAATAAAATAACTCGAACAAAAACATAGCTTTTAAAGGCCTGTTTAATACTTTGGTAAGTTTCAAAACACTCCTTGTCTAAAATACCATCTTGAAAATATGACAGCAACGAAGACTCACCGGTAAACGGTATCTGTGCATACCGCATATGTGGGCTTGGGTCATTGAGTTCATGATAGCGTTTGTTAAAATCGGTTTGCTCTATAAGCGTTTTTACAATTTGAGGCTGATCAAGGTATTCTACATATAACAAACAATTTTTGTATATTGAATGCAATACAGATTCTGCAATTGCTTTCTGATTATTAACCTTTTTTACATTCCAACGATCAATCAAACAATATCCTGATACGAATACAAAAATAGCAATTACCACATTTATCACATTTCCGAGCAAGTCAATATTGATTCTGGAAATGTCTATGCCCAATGCCATTGGAATATTGAAGTAGTCAATTATTAAATAAGAAATCAAAAGTATAACTGTAACTGCAACAATAATTGTTACGGGTGTTTTTCGTGCTTCCTTCATATCTCAAACCTCTCTTTTGCCCGTCACATACTCATAAATCAGGGATTTCTTGTAGTTTTCGATTTCGGTGAGGTATTGCTGTTTCTTGAGTATCAATTCATCAATTTTTTCGCATTTATCATCTAGATAAGCCGCAATTTCTTGTTGCTCACTGTATGGTGGAAATTGAACTTTTAAGTGCTCAAATGCAGAGCGCGACAGATTGGCCTGCAATGCACCAGTAGATAAGAAGTTCATCCGTTCTGCATTAGATGTCATCAGGTAGTACAAGTAAGTTTTATCTGTGGTTCGATCTGGGATTATTCCAATAAATCGTTGATTAGAAACGAGTTCTCTTGATACAATAGCGCATTTTCCCATAATGCAACTGGAAGTGCATAAAATCGTTCCGACAGGATAAACTTTTAGATTCATCTCTTTAACGGTTTTCATCGAAACGCCTAATCCTGCTTTTGATGATTCAATGTACTTTCCTTCAAAATCCTCAATGCGGACCCAAGGAATAGGACCATCCAAATTTTCAGGACGATCTCGCATCGGGGTAAGCATTGAAGTATGCGCAACAAGATTCAAAACATCCCACTCCGCCGGAATGTCCCCAATCCATTCAATGCCGCTGTCCTTCATCGGCCTGTCGCCACGGACACCCTTGGTGACTGCCTGCGTAATGACCGCCTGTTTCAGCTTTTTGTATTCTTCAATGGACGCACGGGTCTTTTCCAATACAGCGTCAATTTCGGCGCACTCCGCATCCAAAAAGGCCGCAATGCGCTCTTGCTCGGCATATTCCGGGACAGGAACAGTAATAGATTTCATTTCCTGCCAGCGGGTTGTCCAAAGATCGGCTACAATTCCGTGTCCCCACTTATAAAACTCATCCGCAAACAATGTGGTGTGGAAAAGCCAGTTGTGATAGCCGGGATGCATAGCCGTTCTCGGTGTCAAAATGATATTGATTAGGGAAACAGACCCATCTAACGGAGAAATACCACAAGAACCACGACGGTCAGAGCGGCTGTTGATTGCAAAGTCTCCAACCCGCACCAGCTTTCTGTTGTCTCCGTCGTCCGTCTTTGCAGCGGTAGCAAGCTGCGGCAGAATGCCTTGCATTGTCACTGATAACGGCTGATAATCTTTGTCGGAAACCTTTTCATTTCGCTGCGTATATAGGTTTCCAATTTTCGAAAGCTGCCAATCCTGCGGTATGGTTCCAACCCACTCAATCCCGCTATCTTTCATTTCACGCATCTGCCGTCAGCCCTCCTTATGGAACAGTGTGTTCAGGCTGTCGGCAATTTCACGCTCCAGCTTTTGAATCCGCTCCACAATGTCGTCCACCGGCTCCGGCGGCTGATACTCGTAGAAATAGCGGGCCATCGGAATTTCATAGCCCACCTTGGTCTTGCTCTTGTCGATCCACGCATCCGGGGCGTAGGGCAGGACTTCCCGTGCAAAATAAGCGTCAATGTCCTGCACCAGCGGCACATTTTCGGTGTCCCGCAGGGCGGTGTCCGCCACCGGCTTGCCCCGCTTCATCACGATCTCGCCGTTTTCGTCCCGTTGCGGACGCTCCACCACGATTTTGTTGTAGCCGAACTCCTCACTGCCGAAAATCTTGCTCTCACAGTACACGCCGGACTTGTCCCCATACACGGCGTTGTTCCGGTATTCGCCGTAGGCCTGCACGATCAGCTCCCGGCAGTGGTCGCTGATGTCGTTGCGCTTGGTGCCGATGGATTTGCGGCGCTGTTCATAGCAGTGGGACGCGTCAATGAGCTGCACCTTGCCGCAGCGGTAGGCGGGCTTGTCCTTGCACAGCACCCAGATATAGGTGGAGATGCCGGTGTTCATAAACTGGTCGGTGGAAAGCTGAACAATGGCGTCCAGCCAATCGTTTTCCAGGATATACTGACGGATATTGCTGGGACCGCTTCCGGCGTCACCGGCAAACAGAGGCGAGCCGTTCTGAATGATCGCCATTTTGCCGCCCGGCGCCAGCTTGGACAGGCCGTTGAGCACAAAAAGCTGCTGGCCGTCGCTGATTTTCGGCAGACCGGGCGCAAAGCGCCCCAGCTCGCCCTTGGCGGCCTCGGCCTCCACCGCCTTCTGTTCCCGCTTCCAGTCGATGCCGAAGGGCGGATTGGAAATGCAGTACCGAAAGGTGAAGCCCGGAAACTGATCATCGGAGAGCGTATCACCGAACCGCATATTATTGGGATCGCCGCCCCGGATCATCATATCCGCCTTTGCAATGGCGAAGGTGGAGGGGTTGAACTCCTGCCCGAAGCAGGTCACTTCCACATCGCTGTTCAGCTCGTGGATACGCTCCTCCATACAGGAAAGCATCTGCGAGGTGCCCATTGTCATGTCGTACACGGTCACATTGCCGTCATCCAGCTTGGCGTCGCACAGCAGCAGGTCGGTCATCAGATAGATGATGTCCCGGCTGGTGAAGTGCGCTCCGGCCTCCTCGCCAAAGGACTCGGAAAAGCGCTTGACGAGATCCTCAAAGATATAGCCGCAGTCCACGGCGCTGATCTTATCCGGACCGAGGTAGCCCTTGGGGGAGTTGAACTCCTTGATGACCAGATACAGGCTGTTGCACTCCACCATACGGCGGATGATGTTGTCAAAATCGAACTTGGCCAGCACATCCTGCACATTGCCGGAGAACCCGGCCAGATAGTCCCGGAAATTTGCTTCGATGTTGTCCGGGTCGGCCAGCAGGCTCTCAAAAGTGAAGCGGCTGGTGTTATAGAACTGATAGCCGGAAGCACGGGTCAGAAAGCCGTCAATAACTGCCAGTTTCTTGACTTTTTCATATTGCTCGATCACCGCATCGTGGGTGGGCAGCAGGCAGTCGTGAAACCGCTTGACCACCGTCATCGGCAGGATCACGAGGCCATATTCGTGGGGCTTGAACGGCCCGCGAAGCACATCCGCCACATTCCAGATCATCGTGGCCTTTTCCTGTATATTTACGCCCACGGCGCTACTTTTTTCGTTAACCATTGCTTTCACTCCTCATCCGACTGCCACTTCGACCTTTTTACCGCTGAAGGCCACGCCGTATTTATAAATCGTCCTGACCCCGGCGGTCGTCAGCTCGGTTTCGTATTTCTTATCGTTAATCTGCTGCAAGGCCGTCTCGGACAGTTTTTTCAGCTTTTCGTCGCTGCAATTTTTCTCCGCTTTCAGCTCAATCAGGATGCCCGGAAGACCCTTTTGCGTGGGCTTCAGCTGAATGTCATAGCGCCCGTCGCCGGATTCCCGGTTGGAGGTCACGAAAGCGCCGCCCAGCAGGGCGCACAGCCCCAGCATAAAGCCGTGGTAGAAATTCTCCCCGGCAGTATCGAAGGAGCTGACCGACTGGGTCAGCAGCGTCTGGATCTGCGCTTTCAGCCGTGCGTTATCGCCGGAGAAGATGGCCTCCTGAACGGAAATCGCCGTGGACGGCGGGATCAGATTCTCCAGCCGCTGCAAAATCTCCTTGTTATACACCAGAGAAATTTCCCGGTTGGGCAGGGAGACCTCGCACATAAAATCGCCGCTGAAGGAGGGCGTGGTTTTCAGCGCCTTCAGATAGCCAGTCACCAGCAGGAAGCTGTAAATGGTGGAGGGATTGCTTTTGATCTGCGGATAGATCACGCCGGTGTCGATGAAGGTGGTGAAGGTCTCGCCGTTGACCAGGGAGGTCAGACGGTTATAAATCTCCTCATCTGCCTGGGCAAGCACTTCCCCGATAATATCGTTGCTGCCGGTGGAAACCCAGAAGGGTCTCGGCTCACACTCGTTACTGAAGTAGTTGACCACCGACCACGGGTTGAAAATCTCCGTCTTGCCGAAGCGGTAGCCGTCGTACCATTGGCAAATCTCGTCATACTTATCGGCAGCGCCGTAGTATTCCGCCATCTCCATCACCTCGTCGGCGGTGAAGCCGAAGTAGGCACTGTATTTGTTGTCCAGCACGGAGTTGATGGACAGGTTGTTCATCCCGCTGAAGATGCTCTCCTTGGCCACCCGCAGAATGCCGGTGAGGAAGCCGAAGGACAGGTGCTGATTATCCTTGAAACCGCCGGAAAACAGGTTCCGCATAAACCGGATGACCTTGTCGTAATAGTCCTTCTGGTAGCCCTGCTGGATGGGTGTGTCGTACTCGTCGATGATGATAATGGGCGCAATGGCATAGTGCTTGTGCAGCATAGCGGACAGGTCCAGCAGTGCCGAAGCCAGCTCTACCTCGCTGACCTTGCCGTCTGCCAGCTTTTCATAGGTCTTTTTGCTGTACTCGTCGCACTTATCGCTGGCCAGCAGTTCTTTGTGCCGCCGGGTCTCCTTTGCGAAAATATCCCGGATGGCCGCAAAGGTCTCCTCCCAAGTGTCGAACTTCACATCCTTGAAGGTCAGGAAGATCACAGGGTACTTGCCCTGATAATCCCGGTACTTCTGGCCGCAGG